>Ga0210398_10001416_pt1 | contig 24857 bp, 35 predicted proteins | sample IncBWC4OmetaG_FD_161047 | JGI IMG/M metagenome (GOLD analysis project Ga0210398, IMG submission 161047) | Forest soil microbial communities from Barre Woods Harvard Forest LTER site, Petersham, Massachusetts, United States - Inc-BW-C-4-O | ecosystem: Environmental > Terrestrial > Soil >... | reverse complement strand
TTCCTGATTTGTCCTCGACTCGCGCAGCATTCGCGCATCATTCGCAGACAATTTGCAAGAGATTCGCAATAGCTTGGAAAGCCAATGAGGACGCGGGTTTGCGCGATGCGCGCTACATCGGCGGACGATTCGCGTTTGATTTTTTCCTATTTTTTCCTTGACAATCCTTTTTTGTCCCAACTATAAAAGAAAGCACAACACAACCCAGTCCGCCAGACGGCGAGAGACGGAGTAAGCAAAGTGAACGTATACGAGACAATCACGAATCGAATCATCGAAAGCTTAGACAAGGGAATCATTCCCTGGCGCAAGGAATGGAAAGCTGGCGCGAACGTTTCGACGCCTACAAACTACACAACGAAGAAACCCTATCGCGGGATAAACGTGTTCTCACTTCTGTGCAATGAGTTCAGCTCTAACGAATGGATGACATACAAGCAAGCGCAGGACGCAGGCTTTCAGGTTCGCAAAGGTTCCAAAGGTTCGCCAATTGTTTTCTGGAAATTTGACTCGAAAGAGAATACAGAGACGGGGGAAAATGAGCGATTCGCGTTTGCGCGTGGCTATACAGTTTTCAACGTTGAACAAATTGACGGCATACCGCTTTCACTTCCCCTTGACGATGCGCCAGCATTTGAGCCGATACAAGCGGCTGACAGCATGGTGGATGGATACCTCGCGCGCGGTCCGCAACTGGCACACGACGGGGGCAACAAAGCGTTTTACTCGCCTACATTTGACAAGGTTTCGATGCCAAAACGCGAATCGTTTACCACTCCAGATGCCTACTATTCAACGTTATTTCATGAGCTGGCGCACAGCACAGGACACGAAACACGGTTAAAACGTCTCGACGGAGTAGGCCAGTTTTCCTTTGGTTCGGAGTCATATTCCAAAGAAGAGTTAATCGCAGAGTTTGGCGCTGCATTCCTTTGCGCGCAGACTGGTATCGTCAACCCGTCAGTAACAGACAATCACACGGCATATATTCAAAATTGGATTGCCGTTTTGAAGAATGACAAAAACATGGCAGTCCAAGCTGCACAGCGCGCGCAGAAAGCGGCTGATCTTATTCGTGGAATACAGGCCGCAGAGTAAGCGCCAAAGGCGCGCGAATCGTCCGCGATTCGCGCGCTAAACCCTAACCCAGTCCGCCAGACGGCGAGAGAGACGGAGCAAAAACGAAATGAATCTATTTGAACTTGGCAACGAACAAAGCGGATTCGACTTTCCGCAGCAACTAACCGAAAAATACAGGCCGCAATCACTTGCTGAGTTTGTTGGACTAGACAAACCCAAACGCATCCTCGCGAAGCTGGCAGCAAAGCCTATCCCGTCCGCGTGGCTATTTGTCGGACCCAGCGGGACAGGCAAAACTACGATGGCACTGGCACTCGCCGCAGCTATCCCTGCGGAGGTCCATCACATCCCGTCGCAGGAATGCAACCTCGAAAATATCGAACGGGTTCGCCGTACCTGCCAATATGTTCCAGCCGCAGGCAAGAAAGTTCATCTTGTCTTGATTGACGAAGCGGACCGCATGACAGACGCGGCGCAGGTTTCGATGCTATCTAAACTCGATTCCACGAATTTTCCGCCTAACACAATTTTTGTACTTACATCGAACGGGACCGATCGACTGGAGCCGCGTTTCCTCTCTCGCCTGCACACTATCGAGTTTTCTTCCTACGGTATCGCCAAAGACGCGGCTGCATTGCTGGAAATGGTATGGGAGAAAGAAGCGCCAGCGGACGCGGAGAAACCGAACTTCGCGCGAATCGTCAAGGAATCAAACAATAACGTCCGCGAATCTCTCACGCGGTTAGAGACGGAGCTGATGGCGATATGAGCAAACCGGAGCCACTGACCGCGCGTGAATTGATTGAATTTCTGCAATCCTGCAACCCTGATGCGCCTATCAGGTTTGCAGGTTGGCAATGCGTCCACTCTCTGACGATATGCGAAATGTGGGAAGCAGATAGAAACCCGGTAATCACTTTCGAGGAGATAAACTAGCATGACACTTGACGAACTAAGAGCACAGCACGAAGCCAGCAAGCCACTGCCACAGCGCGAACAACCATACACCGGACCGTTTCCACGCAAGCGCCACTCCCACCGCTGCGCGGGATGCGTGAGACGGGGACAGCTCGCCGCTGTCGCCTGCTATAAAACACAATGCGCCAGTCCGCAGCTAACACAGAGCTGTGCATGGTGCGCGCCTACCAGACGCTAAACCAGAACGCGCGCGAATCGTCCGCGAATCGCGCGCTAAACCCTAACCCAGTCCGCCAGACGGCGAGAGAACGGAGATAAAAACGCGATGATGGATACCACGGAAAACGGGATTCAATACGGATGGACTTATACGGGGCAATGGCAAACTGAAGTCGTTTGCATTCTCTATCGGACGCCGGAAACGACCGACGAGCAAATTGAAGATGCGAAGCGCGAAATTTTGAAATACATCGATGATGTTAGTTGGTTTTTCATTATAGACGCGGGACCAGTCAACGCGGAGACGTTCACGGTCTGGCGCAAGGTACGCGCGGAATACTAACAGGACGGCAACTAAAGGGGCAGGAGTTGGAAAACCAAATGAAAATGACTGATATGGAAATCGTACTCAAGATTGAAAAGTTGATTGAAATTCAGATGACACATAAACCGTCTTCGGATTGCTGGAAGCTTGCCAGTGAGCAACTGACGCCACTCTATGCGGAAATGGCAATTCGTTACCCTAATGGCGCAAAGCTTCCCGCTGACGTGCTGGAAGTAACCAAAAGGATTTGAAATAGGACGAAACGCGGAGCGGTCCGCGTCCGGACGTAATGCGTCCGCTGATGAGTCCAACACTCACAGAAAAACCCAGTCCGCCGGAAGGCGAGAGAGACGGAGCAACATGAAAGTAACAGTCTGGACACTAGCAAGCGACGACGACAACGGAACACAAACAGCAATTTTTTCCACGGAACACGAAGCGCAGTCCGCATTTTGGAATGTGGTATTTTCCGACAATGAAGAAGCAGGAAGCGCGAAGAAAGCAAAGGCCGCGCTGAACGCTGGCGATTACGACGAGCTGCACGACATCGCGCAGCGTTACCTCGAAGGCAGCTTAGACACCTACAACATCGACGAGCACACGATAGAGGTATCAGGCGCGCCAGCTAAAGCGGTCGTCGTCTTAGAGGGCGGACTTGTTCGAGATGTAGTTTCTACCATTCCTCTGAGTGTTGCAGTCATTGACTACGACACCGAGGACGCCGAGGACGCCGACATAAAGCGGATTCCACAAGGCGCGGGAAAATTCGAGGACGGGACCGGACACATATCAAAGGCCTATGTACTTCCCGAGCGGTGTGAGGAATTATACAAAGCGATAGACGACGAGACGGAGCAGGAGCGGAGCACGCGGGAAGGGATCGAAGCGATTAGCGACATGCCAGACTATGAAAAGCTCTTGGCAGAGCTGAAAGAAGCGCAAACGACTTTCTGGAATTTACTCAACCAACTAGAAGAGGAGTTAGGCGTAGAGATTGACTCATCGAAAGACCTCGCAGGCTACACCATCGCAGACCTCCAGAAATAGGCCTGTTACAATTCAAACGCGCGGACCGGAAACGGTCCGCCTTAACCAGTCCGCCAGACGGCGAGAGAGACGGAGAAACACGAAACCATGAAACAACTAACAGTTGAGCAACACGACGCGCTCGCAGAGTTTGCCAGATACAACGGGCGAACATGGAAGGCAGAGCTTCGCCAAGCATGGATGACCGGCCACTATCCAGCCATCACCAAAGACACAGCATCCTTGCAACAGGTCCGTAACTCATTCGGTCCAACCTGGTTGACTCGTTTCAAATTGTCTGCGAAGACCACACCGGAAAAACAGCTCATTTCCGATCTGTGGGACTTCATCGAGAACGTGACCGACGAAGACCCCGAGCGCAATTCAAAATTCTTCGCCCTACGCGCGCGCGTTCGTGACATATTTTGCGAAGTTATCAACCTCTAAACCAGTCCGCCAGACGGCGAGAGAACGGAGCAACACTATGATGTACGCAACCTATTCACCTGAAGATAACAAGCTGAGACTCTATTCAACGAAGCGCCTCGACGCCGAACAATACGCGCGTGTAAAAGCCGAGGGCTTTCGCTGGGCGCCAAAGCAGGAGCTTTTTGTAGCTCCGATGTGGACACCGAGCCGCGAGGATTTGTTGGTCGAGCTGTGCGGCGAAATTGGCGACGAAGATACTAGCCTGGTCGAGCGCCAGGAAGCGCGCGCGGAACGCTTCGAGGATTACAGCGAATCACGCGCGAAAGACGCGCAGAACGCCTACGAAACTTCCGTAAGCATCGCCAAGCGATTCGAGGGCGGTCAACCTATCCTAGTCGGTCATCACAGCGAGAAGCGCGCGCGCAAGGATAAGGAGCGGATCGACGGCGCGATGAGAGCAGCGGTCAAGATGTGGGACACGTCGAAGTATTGGACCGACCGCGCGCAGGGTGCGATACGCCACGCGAAATATAAAGAACGTCCAGACGTTCGCGCGCGTCGTATCAAGACGCTCGAAGCAGACCAGCGCAAATGCCAGCGCAGCAAGGACGCAGCGGAAAAGGGTTTGAAAATATGGACGCTGCTACACGATGACACTCTGAGCGGCATTAAGAAAAAAGACGGTGCGCCCACCACGTTTGCAGAGCGCGCGCTGTTTGTCGCAGGCCACTCGAACACCGCCAGCTATGGAACGTACAGCGGACTAAGCGGCGGAACGATGACACCGGAAGAAGCGCAGGCGCAAACCATCGCCATGCACGAGCGCGCGAAAGCACACTCCGAACGCTGGATAGCTCACTATGCAAATCGCATCGCCTATGAGCGCGCGATGCTCGACGAAGCAGGTGGAACGCTGGAACAGCAAAAGGGATGCGAGACGGGCGGAGCGGTGCGCTGCTGGGCATCGCCGCGCGGGGGATGGTCTTACATTCAAAAGGTCAACAAGGTGACTGTGACAGTCCTCGACAACTGGGGCAACGGTGGGCGCAATTTCACGCGGACGATTGAGTTTGACAAGCTCGCGGGAATCATGACCGCCGCAGAGGTACAGGCGAAGCGCGATGCTGGAGTGTTGGTAGAGGAAGCCAGCGGATTAGGCTTTTGCTTGATGGACCGCAAACCGGACCCCACGCCGCAGCCCGAAGCAGCACCAGCGGCGGACCTGGCGGAAGGGATCGACGCGATGCGGGACGCTCTGAAAAACGGCGGGGTGTCCGTCGTAGTCGCGCCCCAGCTCTTTCCCACACCGGCGGACCTGGCCGCGCGCATGGTCGAGCTGGCGGAGCTGGAGCCTGGAGAGCAACTGTTAGAACCCAGCGCAGGGACCGGCGCGCTGCTGGACGCAGCCAAAGGGACCGGAGCCGAAATTCTGGCGCTGGAGATTAACCCAAAGCTCTGCGATGCCGTCCGCGCGAAAGGCTACCACGTAATACAGGCGGACTTCCTCGAACGCAAGCCGGAAGAGTGGGAGCCGTTCGACTGCGTTCTGATGAATCCGCCTTTTAAGAACGGCGAGGACATCAAACACATTCGACACGCGCTAACCTTCCTCCGCCCTGGCGGTCGCCTGGTCGCCATCTGCGCGAACGGTCCGCGCCAGAACGACAAGCTAAAGCCCTTGACGCTGGACGGCGGAAGCTGGGAAGACCTGCCAGACGGGACGTTTTCAGAAGCAGGTACAAACGTGCGTACCGCCCTCATTACGCTCACGGTCCCCGAGGAGGAGGGGGAAACCCAGCTCGACGCCCAGGAATCGCTAGAAACCCCCGTAGAACGCGAAGAACCGGCATTTCAGCCCGAACCCGTCATAGAACGGGTTTCGGGCGGGTCGCAGTATCGGCTTTTCCTATGAACACCAACCCTGAACCAGTCCGCCAGACGGCGAGAAGACGGAGAATCAATGAATTACGCTGGAATCGCATTTGTCATTGTCATGGCTTGCGTGCCTTTGGCCGCAGCTTGGCACGAACGGAAACGCAAAAATCCCCCCAAACCGGAGAGCACCCATGCAAGCAAACCCGCTGCCTAGAGGTAAGCATTTGTATTTGAAATTTGACGGACGTTCGCGGACGGGACGGTCAACGACCGTTACCGTCCTAATCCGCGACCCAGACGCGCAGCCAGGCCAAACCATGCAGAACGTAAGCCGCAAAGCGGCGGACGCGCTAGAGGCACCTTGGCACACATCGCAGGACGCCGTGATTCTGCAACACCGGTATGAAACCCCGAACGAGCTGGGGGATTGGATTGCCGGCGAGCTGGGAAAGAAGATCCACTCCGAAGCGCGAGCATTCACCTGGGAATGGATTTGAGAAATGGAGAAGATAAACAGTTTCGACGTTTTGAAACGCATGAGCGCGGAAAACCTCGATATTCGCATGGCACCTAACAGCAACATCACTCTTTTGAAGAAAGTCAAAGCTGGCACGCAAGTCACTGTCGGCGTCCAGGGTGACGTGATAGCAGCCATCTATACCGGAGAATTGGTCGGCTGTTTTCTGCTCTGGAACAAAAGGCAGTTCGACGAAACCAAAGCCAAAATGGAAGAAGAAGGGGAAAACTAAAGCAAATGTCTACAAAAAAGAAAACAGAAGTAAAGTCACCTTTCACGCAAAAAATGGACCGCTTAGAAACGATCAAGTCCCACTTGAAAGTTGACCTCACAGATGGATGGGCTTTCGATTCTATGGTGTGTATGTGTCTCGCGCAGTTTGTGACAGACGAACAATGGGACTCTGCCATTCTCACCGCTCAAACACACAAGCTGAAGGAAGCAAAAGCTGGAGGAAGCAAGAAACAAGAGGGTTCTCAAAAATGCCTAAACCAACAGTGAGAATATTCATCGCAAGGAAGGACAGCAGCGGAAAGATTGTCGAGGCAAAGAAAACTGCAAGGGTCAAGGCTTTGGAGAAAGCCGCGAATGATCTCTATGCAGCGGCGAAGAAGAAGAGAGGATGACGATGCCAGCAATCAAAGGTGCGACGTGGAAGCTCGAAGTTGGCGTGAAGCCCGATCCTTCTCGCTTTGACGGTTTCGATAAAACGGAGACGTTTCGACTCTTTGCTGACACTCACAACAAAGCGGTAGAGATTATGAAGAAGTACCGGAAAGACTTTAACGCCGACTACATTGTGAAATCGGAACGCGAAATCTTTCATGTGATCGTCGACTTTCCAGAGGTTTGACGATCAAAAACAATTACGAAGGGAGAAGGGAAATGCCGCTGTACAACGTGACGTATCAATACACCACTGAGGTTGAAGCCAACAGCGAGGCTGAAGCCATCGCAAAGATGCACGAAGAAAGGCTAATGAACGACGATAACGGTGTCGTCTTCGCTTACGACGTGGAAGAGGACAGGAAGCAGGAGGCAGCACGCAAAGCTAAAGCCACTGCTAACTAAAAAAGCGCGTTTTTATTTCCGCATCTGCCGGCGCGATCCGCGCCGGTAGCCGCGCTTTCCGAGGGTATGAGGTTTCGGTCCGCAACCGTTCGATGCAATCCAGGTAGCGCGGTGTTCCGTCTCGATAGACTTCGCCAGGTCTTTCTCTTGTGGTGTGTTGCTGCGCGCCATCTCTCTTACCTCCCTGCTGTCCGCCGACGGTGAGCGCGGCGGCGACCGCGAGCAGCCATCTTTTGAAATTTTCTCTTGCCGTACTTCGCGCGCCCTGCCGCTGCTGCGATGCCTGCCGCGCGATCGGCAGACATGCCTTCCGATTGCATACCTTCAACCATCGCTTGAAACCTTCCGCCTCCGCCTGGTCTGTCGTCTGGCATTGTCTTTCCTCCTTACTGAATCTGCAAGCTGACCGTGTGTGCCGCAATCACTCCCGATGTACACGTCCCCGTACAAGTCACCATGACTTGTAAAACGTCTGGAGTCGCGCTGTAGACAACCGGAGTTGTGTCCGTTGAATCGGTGCATCGCTGCGCTGCGCCAGTGATGGTACACGTCAGCGGTGTGACCACGCCGTTTTTCCATAGCTGCCAGGTGTAGGTATTCCCTGCTGGTACAGCGGTGTTATAGACCACGGAAAAATGCTGTGCGGTGCCGGAGAATACGGCCATGTTTCCGATGGTGTTGGTATTCGGCGCTGCTACCTGTGTTAGCGCGGATGCGTTTACCGGGAAAAGTAAAAAGTTTAAAGATGGAGCTGTAACCGATGTGTTCGCCGTCGTTGTCCAGCTCACAATCGCATTGTTCGGAGTGACCGCTGCCGGTAGTGTCGTCCAGACGAAGCCTCCCGTTCCGTTCGCTACGGGAACCTGTCCAGCGGTGCCTGTGTTGCCGTTCGCGTCGGTGGTTCCCAGACTGATACACGGAACCCATTGGTTCGTGGAATTGTTCTTGCAGTAGAGTCCCTGCGGCGGCGGGACGAAGCTTCCCTGCCCCCCGCTGGTGCTGGTCGTCGTTGCCGGCGTCCACGCGCCTCCTGCGGTCGGTTTGATGTACGCGCCTACCGGCGGCGGAGTAAAGCTCTGCGCCCATACCAGGGCGACGACGGCGAGAAATGCCAGCGTAACGAGCAGCGTTGCAAGCGGTCTTTTCATATTCCCCTCTTTCAATTCACGGTGTAGAGCGAACCGTTAGGAGTTTGCGCTGCTGCGCTGATATTGCAAACGGCAACGTCGATGGTGTTGGCTGCGCTGCGATGGCCGAACCAAATGAAACCTGCGCCTGGGAAAGACACCGGGGTAACGTTCGGATGTTTGCTCGCAGGCCAGTTCAAGATCGTGACGGTGGCATCTGTACACGCGCCTGGTGCCAGCGAAGTTCCGCCGATGCTTCCGGTCACGCCAGCCAGTGAAGGAGACAGCCCCCAGACTGTACCCACATTGCCCACATCGACATAGTTGCGAGTTACGACGTTGCGCGCTACGTTGCCGGCGACGTAAGCATTCGTCGTGCTTTCTATGTCGAAGCCTGTTTGCGTGGTCGGAGTCGTTTGCGTGTCGGCGCAGCTATTGTCTGTGATGACGTTGTTTAGTCCGGTTGTCGTGCCGTTGCCGGATACGTTGATGCACTCAGAAAAATTGATATTGTTCAGCGGATTGAAAATGTTCTCGATGGTGTTTTGCGAGACGATGGTGTCATTCGATCCGGCAACGCTTATGCCTCGAACGTTGATTCCTTTTAGATGATTGCCAATGATCCTGCTTCCGCCCTGGCCGATAGGAAAACCGCTCTGGTTATTGGCTTGCGTGTTGTCAACGTCGATTCCTGCCGATCCAGTGGACGGAGTAGTGGGAGAGGTTGTGTTGGTGATGCTGTTGCCCTCGATGTCGCAGCCCACCGTAGTGCAAAGGATGGGAGAAGCTGAGGCTGTATTGATGAACTGATTATTGCGAATCGCAGAGTAGGGACAGCGATTCACCAGGAGGGATGCGCCTATCAGAATGTTGTCGTGGATGTTCCAGTGCGAGCAGGAGAGGCCTGCATTGATCTGTGCGGTTGCACTGATGGCGCTGCCGTATCCCAGGATCGTGTTATTGCCAATTTCTATGCTCTCGACAGGCAGCTCTGAATTATTCGGCTCTCCGTGAAAGTCTCCGAACGGGATGGCGTTCGATATGAAGTTATGCGTGACTTTGATATCGCGGCCGGCAATGAAAGAGATAAACCCGCGAAGATTGAACGTGGTCGAGGTATTGTCGTGAACGTTAATTTTCGCGCTATAGCCTGAGCCTCCCGCCGCGTAGTTCACTGTGACCGGCGCTCCGCTGGCCGGTGCGGTTTGGAAGTTGATATAGATTTGGCCGGATGAGTAATCGACCTGAGCATTCCCGTTTAATCCGGTCGTTGGAGTAGGACCGCTGATCTTCCCCCAAAAATCACTCTGAAAGACGCTGCCGCCCGTCGTGATGGTGACGGTGGCCGGAACGATGTTCTGGTTCTGCAGGGTGTAAATAAACTGCGTCTGCGTGCCGTTCCCCGTCCCGATGAGTTCATTGGTAAAGTTCTGTGGCGCTGCCAGGCCGAGCGCGCCGATGGTGTCCGTCTGCGTGGCGGCGAAGGTGTAAGTCCCGGCGCTTCCTCCGCTCACGGTGTAGCAGGTTCGCGCTCTCGCTGAGTCCCAGTCGGTCCAGGTGTAGATGATGCAGAAAGGCTGGCCGGCCGTCCAGGTGGGAAACGGAGCCGAGAAAACAATCGTGCCGGTCGTACCGGTCCCTGAGATAGAGCTGATCGTAAAATTCTGCGGGGTGATGCTGCCGAACGTTTGAATGCCGCTTCCACGGCACTGATCGAAGTCATTGCCGAAGATTTCAACGTTCCAATTGTCGTTTAAGAAAATACAGTCCTGGTGCTCGAAGCTGGCCGTCTGGTTGAAGTAATTGCCGTGGAAGTCGACGTTCTGAATCTTGATGTCGTGCGCGCCTTGCAAGGGTCCGATAAACCTAGAAAATTCTAAAGAGTTGTTTGGATTCGTAAAGTTCGTGCAACCCTTCCCGCATCCGATGATCTGCACGTTTGAGCCTGTCTGCACGCACGCTAGACCGTTCCCAGGACAGTTGATGCTTATCGCTCCGAAGATGAAAGTCGCCGGCTTCGATCCTGCGACCGTACCTAAAACTAGATTCGAGGCGAAAGTTTGATTTCCCTGGATGCCGCGCACGTCGATGATCCCGCCGGCGGCAGGCAGCTTGCTATAGGCGTCCGCGATTTTTCCATCCGGCGTCGCGTCGGGCATCATGTCCGCCGGAATGGTGATGGGCGTGCCGTAGAGCGATCCATCTATGTTTTTTACTTGTGTGCTGTACGGTCCGCCGGCCGGCTGGCCGTTCGATCCGCTGGGACAGGGAAAGCTGGCGATCGTCGAAGAGATGTCCTGCGGTCCTCCGCCTGGCTGCGCGGTAATGGTGAGCTGCGTTGTGCCGCACGAAGGCTGTCCGCCAGACTGCGCGCAGACGGTAAGCGACCATTGCGACGGAGTAGGAAAGACCTGGTTGTTATCGGCTAAGAAAATACTAAACGTGCCGGACGAGTTCATATTCGTGACGCCGGTGGTCGGAAACACTGAACCATTGAGCAGCGGCAACTGCGGCGTGGTGCTTTGATTGACAAATGCGCCTTGTACGCTGCCGTTCTGATAGCAAGACTTCGTACCTGTGACCTGGACGTATCCCTGTCCTTGCGGCCGCGCTCGACTGGTGAAGACGATCAGCAACAAAAGAACCAAAAGTTTTCTCATGGCTGCGGTGCCTCCAACTGTGGAAGGGGCGCATACTGCGCGGGGCTCGTTGGACGACGATAATCTGAGATTTGATCGACGGCGAAGGGTACGCCTCTGGCACTGCCCACGGCCGCTGCGCGCAGGAGATTCAATGCCTTCACACTCCATTGCGGATTTGTGAGCACGTATGCCAACATCTTTGGCCCCACGTACTCCGCCGCGCCCGTACCCGCGCTTGCGGCCATCCCTGCAAGCGGCCGGCCAGTCATCAGACCAGTAAGAACACCCATGCCCAGCGGCAGGCCCGACAAAAGACCCACAACCCGCGCGGTGTGCATACTCCCGGCCATTCCGCTGTCCGATCGACCCATGCGGTCTAACAGCTTGGTCGCGTCTACAATGCTGTCGTATTGGTCCCCGAAGATGAGCCGGCCGCGGCCTTCGCCTAATTGCTTCAAAGAACCTTTTAAGGATTTGACTAAATCTTTCGGGTCCAGTTCTCCTGTCTTGAGATCCCGCGCCGGATACATAAAGTTTTCGAGAACGTTGCGCGCAACATTCTGCTGCACCTCTGGCGGCATTACAGTTCTCAAGGTTCGCAATTCGTCTAAGCCGGCCTTTTCAAAAAAGCCTCCGATAACTTCCGGCCTCTGCGTCTTGAGAATTTGCCCGACGAGCTGTTCCTGCACTCTCTTGTCTTCTTCGCTGAAGAGACGGGAAGCTTCCGCCAATTTTCGTCTCGGTGCTGAATTTGTGACGTTGACGCCGGCCTGTTTGGAGAATTGTTCTTCCTGCTCTTGAATGAGTTTTTGCAGGTTGGTTGGGGTGATGTATTCGTTCGGATCCCTGCCCAGTAGCCGTTTCACTTCTGCGTATGCAGGTTGACTGGTGAGGCTTGCTTCGTGCGCCTCTTTTACAATCCGCTGAACCTCTTTCCCTGTCTCGTAAGGGGTAAGCTTCTGACTGCTCAGATCGTTAAGCAGACGATCCATCATGTTGTTTACGTCGGCTCTTTGAGCAACGCGAAATTCTTCCATCGGTCCCGCGCCACCAGGCCAGTGCTCTAAAACGCCCTCTACTTTTTTGAGGATCTTGTTATCTGTTGCTTCGCCTGGTGTTAGCCGGACGCCTTGGCCGGCGTCGGCTGCTTCGATGGTGCCGGCGGATTTGATCGGAGTTTTTAGAAGCTTTGAACCTACTGTCCCGATGGCTTTAGAGGCTAGTTGTCCGCCTAGTTCGCTTCCCATCGCCAAAGAGCTTTGTCCAGACATCGACCTCATTGCTTCCGGAATCTTCTCCGGTGGCACGTCTTTGTACATCAGTTCATACAGCGATCGGCGCGCGCGATCGCCGCCCATTGCCCCCAGGCCGGCGGCTCCAACAGAAGCGGGGATTCCTAGCGGTCCCGCCGGAAGTCCGGCTGCGCCTCCGGCCATCGCTCCGAGAATTGCCCCCAGTGCCGGCAGTGAGGTTGAAAATTGATCTGCGACGTCATAGCCGTACCGCCCTAGCGCGGGAAAGCGCGCATTCTCTGGAGGCTTTTCGGACATGAGTTTGAAGGCCTCGGCCGTAGCAGGGGCCGGCTTATACTTCGTCCAGGGCTGGCCTTTCTTGTACTTTTCCCACGGCTTTTGGTCGTCGGCCATTTATCGCCTCGTCTGTGGAACTGCAACCCAGTTGTTTTGGTCGGACGGGTCGCCGCCCATGTACTTATGTCCGTCTTCGACAGTGCCTACAGGGGGCGCGCCGGGGAATACCTTCGGCTGGTTTGTTCCTGCTCCTGATCGACCGGTAATTGATTCGAGGCTGGAAGGGATGACGTTATCGTGCAGCCATTTGATTTTGTCGTACATGTTCTTTGGCGTGTCGGTCGGCTGCGGTAAATGCTTTTGAATTGTCTCGAAGGTGTATTTACCTCGCCCGATTCGCACCCAGGGGGCCGCTCCCTGAATGCCGATGGCCGCTACCTGCTTGATGATTGGCCCATATAGCGGGTCGGTCGGCGCAAAACCATTGTTGTACTGCATCCATGCGACCGAAGCGCGCAGTTTGTCTATTACAGAATTGCTGCTGGTGGCGTTCGCTTTTTCCAGATATTGCATAACGTCCGCCGTATTTCCCATAAGTTGCTGGTCGGTCTGTACGACGGCTCGTTCCTGCTGGGATAGTCTCGCCGGTCCTATGACTCTTCCTGCTGCGTTCGGCGTTCCACCTGGCGCTGCCACTGCTGGCTGCGTCGCGGTTGGTGCGGTTTGTGGCGTTAGCGAGGGAATCACTTGTCCGGTGCCGAGATTGGTTGCGGTGTTCGGCGTGATCTGGATGGGGTTATTGTTCTGGTCTGTGGCCCATATGGTTCCCCCCTGCTGGCTTGGCCTGAACGGTGAAGGAGTCTCCAGCCCTAGCGCGGTTGCTGCTGCTTGCGGAGCTGGCGCGCCGGCGTAAACCTTCGTAGTCTCGGAAACTGTTGGAACCTCGCGCTCGTTGTTATCGGCATCGACGTAGTGCCACACCCCCGTCCTGATTACCGAAGTCGGCGGAGTCTTGCCGATGAAAGGCTTTCCGTTTTCCATGACTCGCTGTGCGGGAAGATTTGACTCCGGCGGATAAATCCACCACCATGAGCCGTCATTCTGTTGCTTCAACGTTGGCTTTCCTTCTGCAGACGCCACTCTTCCGAGTACCTTGCGCTGGAGAAGTTCTTTCGCTGTGTCTGTTCCAAAGATTTTTTCCAGGCTGCGAAATTCCTCTTGTTCTGGCGTCTCGTCGCCGGGGCCGTCGAGCTGCCTTAAACTCATGTCGCCAGTCAGCGGACTAATCATGCGTTGGTACTGTTGTCCGCCTGGTGCGGTGTGAATGGGTCCGAAGGGAACGAGCTGTTTTCCGGCCTGTAGTCGCTGCTGCAACTCTTGCTGGCGGAGCTGCGCTTCCTGCTGCTGCGTCTGGAAGGCCTGTTTCTGCTGTTCTGCCGCGAGACGTCGGACGATTTCCTGGTTCGCAATTTGGCGGCCTTCGGCTTGCTGTTCTCCCAAGTCTCCCAGGCCGGCGAGCGTCCCGAAGATCGCGGCCGCTGCCATTTAAGCCGCCTCTGGAATCAGGAAGCTGCTTAGGTCGGGGGATGACGTTGACAGGTCTGGGACGTTCTCCATTTCCGACAGGATGTAATCCAACTGTCCGGATGGAACGGATCCGGTATTGGGGGCCGTTGAAGTGCCACCACCCCTCAAACTCGCAAGGAGTTGGGACATGTTCGTCATGGGAGACGCCGTAGGTTTCGGCGCGAGTCCCAGCGTTTGCAGCAATTGCTGCATGGCGGTCTGCTGGTTCTGTTGGATATAGGGCGCAATCGCCTGGGTGAGCTGTTGCGTGTACGCGGCCGGCGAGGATCCAAGTCCCCTCTCTGCCAGGTTCGCCTGTACCTGGTTCGAGATGTCCGACGTTAAGCCAGCGGAGAGAGGCTGTGCGTATTGCGCGGCCGCTGCGGTCATCTTCGCGGGGTTTTCCATCAGGCTCGTAACGTACTTTTGCGCGCCTAGCGCCTGGTTGTTCGCTTCGGTGTTCTGAATGCCGGAATAGATATTCGCGCCAGTGCCGGCGAGTCCGAGAAGCGAGGTTAACGGCTTCATATCATTCGCGTTTGAAAGGAAACCGCCGATGCTGGAAAGAAAATCAGACATGTCATGCCGCCTGTCTCAAGAGGGTGGAGAGTGCGTCAAGATCGAGAGGCTGGCTCTGCGTTTGCTGGTTGTTCGCGCCTGGTGTGGTGGTGACGCCTCCGGAGACGGGCGCGGCGGTGGCGCTACCGGTCGTCCCGGTCCCTGTACTCAGGCCCAAATATTGTGCGATAGAGTTTAGATCGGATGGAACCCCCGCTTGAGTCGCTGCCGCCGTATTGAACCCCGTCGATGTGAGGCCCCCGCCCGTCTGCGCCTGTACGTTGGGCTGCGCTGCCAGGAATGCGGTTTTCTGGGCTGCTGCCTGCGCTGCTGCCTGCTGCTTCGCCTGCGCTTCCGCTGCCGTCGCACTGCTGCTGGAGGAAGAGGAGGATGGCTCGTTCGCTAGCGTGTAGCCCGTCGCCGCCAGGGAGCCGGCGGCGGCTACTCCAGTAATCAAGGGGACTAGCCACGGTATCGTTGCCAGAAACGGCATTCCAGCATCCTCCGACGACGGTAAGCGTGGTTGTGTGCTCGAAAGCGATGGTTCCGCCTTTGAGCAACAGCTTGATTAAGCGCGCCTCTACGTCTCTACTATTGTCGGTAAACGTCCAATAGCTCTCAACATGTCGCTGGAAACATGCGTGCCGGATATATCGCCAGATCGGACGGACCCAGGCACCCCCCTTGCCCAGCATCCGAAGAATCAATAGCGAACGATGTACCTTCGCGGCAATCACCATACCTATGATTTTTTTAGATTCGTCGATCGCAACCCAGACGGTTTCGCGGTCGAGCTGTGCTGGATCCCAGCCCATTTCCTTCACCGTCCAGGGGATTACATCATCGGACTTGAGTTCGCGGCAAAGCATTGCATTTCACTGATAGTCTAGGACTGCAGATTCTTCCGAGTACCCCCTGATGGCCAAGCTTGGGTGGCAATGCCGCCCAGGGGAAAGGAAGAGATTAAATGCGTAGAAAAAAGCCAGCCCTTTGGGACTGGCTTCTTCTGGTAGTCAAACTTTTGACTGCCTTGAGCGCTTTAATACGGGTATTGCTGCCGAAGTAATGCCCACTGCCCCGGTGGTTATCAGGACCATCCGGGCTTTAATCATTCTAGCATCCTGCCCTTTCGCATCCTACGCATGGAGGGTAAACGTATGGTCGTCATCGTTCTACCACTACTCGTCTGCATCCTGGGATTGATTATTTACCTGCTGGCCGCGAACGCGAAAGCGCAGGAACTTGGGCGCATCTGTTTCGCCTTCGGCCTGCTTGTCTTTTTGCTGCGGTTCGGAGCTGCCGGCGTGCTTCTGCGATAGAATCATCCCCGCAATGGGGAATCCTAACAAAGTGGTCGAGTTCTTTCCGTCCGGACGCGGGAAGGCGCAGTGCGCGCCGGATCCCGACTATCCGAACGGCATCGCGCTTCCCTGTCCTCCTTCCACAACGGTGAGCTGCAAAGTAGAGCTGCCTTATCCCGCGCCTGAGTGCGGCATGTGGCGCGTCGAATGCACTCTCTGTAAGTGTCAGATCCTTGTCACTGCAGCCGGCCGGCCGGACGATCCGGTGAGCGTCTGTATGCCCTGCATCACAGAGGAGGTTGCGCGCGCATGATCTTTCTAGGCTTTCTGGAAACCGTTGTTCTGGTGGTTCAGATTCTCGTCCTGGTCGCGCTTTTAATCAGCGGCCGTCTCTGGCTGCGGAATTATAAAGAGCTGCGCGCGCGCGTCGAAGCACTGGAGAAAATTGTTCATCCTATGCACGTCGTCCAGTCGATCTACGGCCAGGGGGACATCAACCAGGAAATACACGGCAACCGAAATGATCCAGCGTGAGTTTGACTGCCACGGTTTTCACGTCCAGGTGTGGCTGAACACGTTCTATCAGAAATACTTTTGGGTCACTGGCAAGGGACCGGAGCGTTTCCAGGGAGCGTGCGAATACTTCTCTACGCCCGATGAGGCGGAGCAGAATGCGCGGAAGCATCTAAAGCTACTCGCCAAAGACAGAGGGCGCGCACATGCAGCAAAGCGTTAGACGACAGATCAGAAACCAGCTCAGACGCCGGAAATTCGACAAAGCCATCAACGCGATGGCGGAGAATTTTTTTGCCTACTCCGTGGTATTCAAGACGCTCATGATTCCCGGCTATCGCAATGTCCCGCTGCTCTGGAAGTCGCGCCGGATGAAAGGCGAAAAAAACTGGAAGGGGAATCTAAAACTACTCGCCAAAGACAGAGGGCGCAAACATGGATGAGGGATGGTCTGATGACTTGCCCTGGATCGGACAATACATTCTGGACGAAAACGGCGATGCTGTCCGAGCGGAAGGGCTGCTGAGTTGGGCGAAGTGGATGGAGGATCACCGCGCAGACCTCCACCTTGCCGAGAATAAAATCGGCAACGCGCGCGTTTCTACCATATTTTTAGGCCTGGATTACGGGCATCTCGCGGGTATTCCCCTGCCCATCGACTACAAGCCCACATTGTGGGAAACGATGGTATTCGGCGGACCGTACAATCGTTTCATGGTGCGCTATACCTCCAAAGAGGATGCGCTAGAGGGTCACGGAAACATCGTTCAAATGCTGACCAGTTGATATACTGGACCGGTAAGGCCACCGTAGCGAAGTGAGCGGATACTTCTTTGCATAAAAAAGCGCCGCTTACGCCTGTACTCGGTGGCCTTTTTTCTATCGCTGAATGGTGACGGGCGCTCCGGATGCCTTCGGTTTCGTATACCAGTCCATTGATTCGATCTGAATTTGCGCCGGACCGGATCCGGAAATTTGCGCGTTCGCGTTCTCCGCGTCCTTCAGGATGTCAATCCTCATTTCCCATTGCTTCGCTCCGTTCGGTCCGCCCAGCACAGTGCGCCCTACGCCTCTCGACATCACGTTGTCATTGCCCTGCAGGTTCACGGTGACGTTGAGCTGTGTATTCAGGTTGTTCATGCCACGTATGACCAGGCGGCGATAAAACATCTTCGCGGATCCGCCTTGCTGGAAAACCTCGCCGGCGCGGAAGCTCCAAAGCACCTGGCTCCCATCGTCCCAGGTCACATCTCCGGAAAAGAGCCGGCGGACCGCGCCATCACTGGCACCGCCGGCGACCGTAATAGGAATGGTTCCCGGCGATCGAATTTGCTTGAGACACGAAATCTGAAACGGCAAGTCGATGACTGCCCATTGCTTGAGCACCAGGTCGTAACAGAAAACCCGCGTCAGTCCCCCGCTGCCGAAAGCCATGTATCCCGGCGTCATGCTGCTGAAGGCGACGTTTTGATTTACAAAGGTAGGCTGCTCGATGAAGCGGCTCTGTCCGCCTGGTACGAAGCCGGCAAAGACGCGATAGGTCGAGCCTGGTTGATTCGGCGTGGTGACGGTGAAGGCCGGCGTCGTCGTGTAATTGACTTCCACTTCCGCGCTGACCGCGACCGGCACTTCGTTGATGAGCTGTTCAACGCGCACGAACAGCGGGAAGAAAGGGGGACCGGTGACACCAGTGATCGTCACGCCTGTCAGAACTGGCTGTAAAACCGGACACGCGGCAACGTACATGGGCGGGTTTGCGGCCTGCGCGCCTTTCGACAGGTAAGCGAAATTCCAGTCAATCGGCGCGATGTCCGGCGGACCGCCGAAGAGATACGGCCGTACTTCTTCGCTGATTAGTTTGTCATTCACGCCGTTGAAATACGCGAATCCCAAGTGGCAGAGCCTTGCGAGTCCGTAGCCAGGGAGAAATACCAGCGTGCGGCCGGCGATGCAGCCCATGTCTGTCTGCGCGTTCTGGATCGAGAAGTCGGACGCGCCGAAGACGCCTGTTACCTGGTACATCGAAAAGTTTTTGCAGACGACGAGCGAGCCGGTAGGAGCAATGCCTATCTCCGCGATCGTGAATTTTCCCATCGCGGTGATCTGGTCGCCGTCGTCGCGATCGAGGAATGCAATGTTCGCAGGGTTCCAACTGCCGGGATTGTTCACGTCCGACATCTTCAGGCAATTCGGACCGTCCAGCTCGTCGGAAGTTGTCTCCGGCCAGGTGTTCGCAAGCCACAAGCTGCCAGCGTATACAACCGCGTTTGCGGCCCCGCGCAATGGCGTACCGGTTGAACTTGTGGCAATGCACACCCACACAACGGTGCCAGGCGAAGACTCCGGCGTCTGCGCGTTGAGGGTGTTGTTAAACACTGGCCGCGTGGTTCCCGATGTGCCGGCCTGCGAAGCTTGAAACAGGCCTCCGCTCACGCTGTCCTTGATGATGTCACCCTGGTTCCAGGAAACGGACGCCTGCCAGTCGGTGTACTGCGCGTTGAAGCTGTTGCCGAGAGGGACGAGTGAGCCGGTGCCTCCGCTGGAGGTATCGAGATACGACTGCGGCGGATAGCCGTTACCCAGCGCGAAAATCATCTGGTTTTCAAACTGGATGATCTGCGGAAGCGGCTGCGTTGCGCCTGGTACTCCGCCCTGCGGGGTCGCCGCGCCTGCTTCTGTGTCTGGCGGATTAGACGCGCCGGGGATGTTGCCCAGGGGCGGAGCGAAGAAGCTGGGTAGCACGCCGATGACGTTTGAGAAGGTTGGCGCGGTCATCAGAAAGGCCTCGACCGTCTGCGTGGTGTTGACGGCCGGCGGAGTTCCAGGAAACGGCGTCCCGCCCATGTCGGTAAACGTGGTGCCTTGTACCAGGCCGGCGAAGAGGTTTCCCTGCTGGTTGATTTGCCCGATGGATCCGGCGATGCGTCCGTACACGTTATAACCGACCGCTCCAGGTACAGCGGTCCATGTGATCGTGATGGCATTTTCCGGAGCTGTGGAGCTGCCGGTGGTGGATGAGGGTGCCTCAGTTTCCCCGCCCTGCCCGTCGCTGGCGGTGACGAAATAGGTGAAGACCTGGCCGGTGCCGATCGACGCGGCGAGTCCGGTGGTAACGCTGCCGCCGGTCCCGCTTTGTGCGGGAATCGCCTGCGGATAGTTGTAGACGGTCGGAGAAACGATCGTGATCTGGTTGAAGGTGACAGTCTGATTAAAAATCGGGTTGCTGATGCCGGACTGAATGAGCGTGCCAAACGGGTTCGTGGTGGCGCTCAGGTTATGCGCGGCGGTGAGGGTAATGGTCGTCGTCGTGCCGTCATTGCTGGCGGTCGCAATCGTTCCGCCTACGTGCAGAAAGGTTAGGGCGTTCGGGATCGGCGGCGGGATCTGTGTCCCGCTCTGCCCTGTCTTCATCAGTCCGACGTAATAAGGCTGCTGTCCGGCCGGCGAGTAAAGCGAGATTTCCGTAATCGGTCCGCTGTGATCGGTGGCGTCCAGGTAGCGCGTGAAGACTTCGGATCCGTCCGTCGTGCGAAAGTTTCCGCGCACGTCGTAGAGAAGATTTGAGAGGCGCACGACGATGCCCTGGCTCTGCGCGAACTTGCCGAAGCAGGCCTGCAGGCCTTTGAGCCAGTTGCGCTGAGAAACGACTTGCCATTGCAGCGCCATCGCTCACTCCTTGCAGTACCCGAGAACAATTTTGATGTTGTCGCGCGCGCGGTTCGGTACTTGCGCTGCCCAGGCGGAATCCGCCATCTGTGCGGCTGCAGCGCAATAGTCTTTCGCCTCAAAAGCTAAGATCGTGTTTTTGAATTTAGAAAAGCCGGCGGCTCCCAGGTTGAAAATCATGTCGACGATGACCGCTTGAATTTCGTCCGGATGCTGCGCGAAATTGAAAATTTGATAGGTGGCATCGACGATCGCATCCTCAAGGTCGATGGCAAGCAGGGCTAACACTTGCGCCTCGGTCAATTCCTGCAGGCCGTTGCGGACAAGTTCGTAATCCGCTCCGATAGCTTCAATGCGGCCGCGCGCGTCGTGCCGGTCGAGGTTGAATCCTATGCCGATGGTCGGGTGTCCCATCGTGTCTGCGTACACGGTATAGCGGACACCTTCGTGTTCTTTGATGAGAGCTGCCATGTTATCGCGGTTCATGTTTCTCTTGTGGTTCTCCTTCTTTCGTTGAAGGAACATCGTTTGTCTCTCGAAAGGCCCACCCGCCGAATAGACCGGCCAGGGTCGACAGCGTGGTGATGATCGGCATCAATCCATAGCTGGTTTTCTCTTCGATCTTGCCCAGCCCGAACGCCACTGCAAGGCCCACCAGACTTACCAGTAAGACCAGCCCGAAAATCATTTTTAATCTGTCTACGGGGTTCATCTCTACACCCACTCTCCCCCCTCCCCTATGTTCATGCGTGTGCCTCGGTAAAGAGCGTGGGATGGGTCATTCGACGGTAGATCTCCTCTCTCATCCACGAGAATCTGGCAAGTCCTGACCCGTCGATCGAGTCGGCTCCCAGCTCTTCAAAGTATTCAAATCTACCCGGTGTGTTGACCCTGCCCACATGCACCCACTTGTGAACGATCTTCGCGCAGCGGATCACATCGGCTGCAGCCTTCGACAATTTCCAGCCCGTCGACCCGCCGATAAAGATGGCGCTGATGGCGTTCCATTCAATCGGCAGATCTTCGATTCCATCTTGCGCGACTAAAGCCAGCGGCCACGCACTGAGCTTGTAGCGCCACCAGTCAAAGGCCTCCTGCGTTCTCCTGGCGTTGCCTACGATGTCGGGAACGGCGACGAAAAGGCACAGTGATTTTGCGTCCTGGTTGTGTTCCAGCAAAGACAAAAACATGTCGCGATTGAAGCCAGAGAAAGCTCCGTTGTCGATTGCAAACAACGCATCGGGACGCTGGCGCAGACGGCGCGTGGTCGGCGTGATGAGTTGTTGCACTGGGCAACCCAGTTCCTGCTCACACAGGTTCAGGTCTTCATTCGTGTCAAGCAACGCAATCATGGGATTATGCCCCCGCCAAATTCTCGACTGAGGAGCGGATACACATCGACGGCGACGGTATCTTGCGGCTGGATCTGGCGGTCGCCCACGGCTGGTTTCTTCTTCGTTGCTTCTTTCGCGCCGGCCTCGAAGGTCTGCATAAGCTTCAAGGCCTCGTCTTCCTGCTGCTCGATGCGCCGGTATCTCGCCAGCAAATACATGTGCATGAGCGGAATCCATGACGACGGGAGTCGCAGCGTGTTCGCGGCCATACCTGGCGAGTAGAGCTGGGGCGCGCGCAGGCCTTTGAACATGCAGTTCAGCTCATAAACCGGTGTGCCGGCCGGCCAGTTCTGCGCGTTCGTTCCGCCCAGGCCTCGCACCAGGCTGATGAGATTGTTTCCGGACAAGGTGTACGCGACGATTTCATAATTCGCCACGATGCCAAGTCCGCTGTTGTCATTCGCCGGGCTTCCGATCTGCGCGAGTCCGAAAGGTAAGACCCACCCCGTCATGCCTGAAGTCTGCGCCACGGCGGATAAGGGATTCATCCCCACACTGAGCAAGCCCACGCCGGCGTTGCGATCGGGCTGCGTGAATAATTCGACGATCAGCGTGTCGGCCACCTGGGTGTAGGACATCATGCCTGAGAGCGCGGTGATGGTGTTGTGACGGAAGGCGAGGCTCGATGAGCCAAGGAACAGCGGATAGCCGTCATACCAGGCGTCAGAGAGCGTCTGCCAGTCACCAGGCATGAGGTAATTCGCTTTTCCCTGCTGCGTCCCGAAGCCGCTCATATCGGGGATGCCTCCGTTCAATCCGGACAGGCGATTGAGCGCATCGTTCAGCCAGCGAAAGACCTGCGATGCGCTGGCGACGGGTCCGCCCGAATCAGGCAGAAATGCGCTGTTGCCGAACGGTGGAGTGATGACGTTAAACGTCGAAGTGAAGGTGATGTTTTCGGGTTGGCCGGTGAACGGACCGGGGAAGTTGTACTGCCACGTCTCGCCGCCGGGAGAGTTGCCGAGGTAGATGTTAATCGCGGTGACGAATCTTAGCGTCTGCCCGCCGATGATGACGCTAAACGACTGGTTTGCGGCCAGCGTGATCTGCATCTCTGGACCGGGAGATGTCTCGCCCCAGATGTCAACATAGGTCGCTACTGCGTAGTACGTGCCGGCGGGAAAAAAAGGTGCGGTGGATCCGGCAATGACGGAAATTTCGCTGCCTGGAGGAGCGAGGACGCCGGGAAGGTCGGGGACCGCTTCCCGCGCCGAAAGAATAACGTCTCCAACGAACATAGGGGCGCGGTCCCCTTTCTGCTATGGGTTTCCAAAAAATTCCGAGTTGATGGTTGCGGTGGTTGTCGCTCCGCCCAGTGTCGTTCCGAAGGTTAGACTCGTCGCCTGAATGTCGGTGATGATTTCCACGCTCACATCGAAATTCTGGCCGGCAGTGGTCGCCGCTAGCAGCGCCGGCTTGACGACGACGACGTTTGTACCGTCGCTCACCGTCACCGCTCCGATGGCAACGGTCGTCGCGGCATTCAGGCCGCTTGATTTCACGCGCAGCCGGCCTTTCGTGATCGGTTGCGAAAACGTGAGCGTGATATTGCCGCTGGCAGACTGCGGGGTCACATCGTAAGTCTGTACGATCGGCGCGCCCAGGCCCAGCATTGCACTCGCGGAGGTGTTGACAAAGGGTGTTGTCGCTTGCTGCGTCATTTCGTTTCTCCTGTGTCTCGCTCCAGGCCTGAAGTCCTCGCGGCCATTCAAGCCTGGTAGGGAGAAGAGTGCGTTAGTTCACGCCCGAGTAGCTGCCATTCATGCGCGGCGAGATGCAGGACATCTGCCAGGTGGTGTAGAGATTGCTCACTAGCACGCGCTGGTTGCTCGGCTGAATGAATGGGTCGCACACGAAATAATCCGCCCGATGCCAGACCGGGAAGATGTATTTCGAGTTCAACAGGTAGCCCTTACCCGTCGGGACGAACGGATCAGGGAAGCACAACGCTGTGTTGAAAATGAAATGGGAACGGAAGCCGGCCTGCATCGCCCCTTCATCCTGGATGTTGTTCGTGTAGCGGATGAGTTGCGTAAAGCTGTTCTGGAAGTTATAGAAGCTGATCGGCGGCAGCGTCATGATGTCGGGCAGATCGTAACCGAACTGTCCCACCAGGCCGAAGGCGCTGTTTGCCACGACTGGAGTAAGAGCTGTGCCGCCGGCGGGGACCGGAGCTTGCGCCTTAAACCAGGAGTTCGCCGCCACGCTGCGATCAATGCCGCCGATGACGTTCGCCTGCTGGAAAACCCAGGAGTCGATGTCGTCAATGTCGAGGCTCGTATTTTGTGGCGGTTGATGCCACAACGCGCGCGAGAGCTTCATCAGCAATGAGCCGGTGGCCTCGATCCATTTTGTGTTGATGATGTCCAGAGCGGATCCACGGTTGAGCACGATATCTGTAACCGGGATAGATACGTTCTGGTAGTACGGCCGCCAGCGTTGGTCAATCGGGGTGACGGTATCAACCACGTTGGGGGTAAGAATTTCCGTTCCGTAGTATGCTCCGCCGCTCAAGTTCTCCATGAACATCGCCGGATAGATCAGCTCGCCCATGCCAAACTTTTTGCCTTGCCTCTGCATCGCCCAGAACAGAATCGACGGCAAAAACGTATTGTCCGCGACTACCGGATAGATAAACTTTTCCGTAATCGCGTTCATCGTCGCCGTCAACGCCGCAGTCGGGGTGTTAATCCCTGTGCCCTGTCCACCGAATGCCATTGCTGTTACTCCTGCACTGCGAAATTACTGCACTGTAAACAGCGTTCCCGCGATGCTGGGGTCACTGAACGCCTCTTGAAGCTTTTCTCTGATCGAAACCGGCTTGCCGTTCTTCCCCGTCTCCGGAGCTGACTCGAAGGAGATCCCGCCGGAGCCTGGCTGTGGCTGTCCCAGGTTCGCCATAAACTCGCCGCGCGCTTTCTGGTAGCCCTCTTCATAGCCTTCCTTGCGTACCTTCTCGGTATCGACTTTCGCCACGATGGGACCGGCCATTTCTTTCGCCGCGCGCGCTACGTCCGGAAAACCAATCTCGTCCTTGTAGCCTTTGTTGACGGCCATCTGCAGCACGTCTTCGTACTTCGCGTTGAAGCCTTCGGGCGTTG
>Ga0210398_10001415_pt1 | contig 24858 bp, 19 predicted proteins | sample IncBWC4OmetaG_FD_161047 | JGI IMG/M metagenome (GOLD analysis project Ga0210398, IMG submission 161047) | Forest soil microbial communities from Barre Woods Harvard Forest LTER site, Petersham, Massachusetts, United States - Inc-BW-C-4-O | ecosystem: Environmental > Terrestrial > Soil >... | reverse complement strand
GATCGAGAAATTCAATTTCGAAAGTGCGGTCTTCAACCGCGCCATTTTGACGGATTAGTTGATAGAGGCGATGGCCTTGAACTGTGCCGGCGCCTGCGGCGTCGGCGTCGCTGCCATGATCATCGCCGGGGGCGGTGCCATCGAGCGTGACTTTGAAGCGGATGGCCTTGCCATTTTTCGTGGGGCCAAGAACTAAGTGCAGATCGCGCGCGTGGAAGCGGAAGACGATTTTGCCGGGGGCGGAATCGAGCACGGCACTTTCGGGGCCGACTTTCCAAGTGCCGCCTAGCGCCCATTGATTAAGCGTGAGGCGGGGCTGCGGAGTATAGGCCATGCGTGTGTCTTGCGCGAAGAGTTGCGCGGAGGCGAAATGCTCGGCGCGTTTGTAGCCGATGTAGGTTTCGGGCGAGCGAGTATCTTGCAGGTCCGGGGCAGCTTCTGCGCCGTTCGCGGTGACGTTGATGGTGCCGTCGGCTAGAGATTTTGCGCCATTTTCTCTCAGGAGCTCCTGGATCACGCGTTCGGACTCGTCGTATTCACCTTCGCCGAAATGGTGATGGCGGATGCGGCCTTTGCCGTCGATGAAATAGTGCGCGGGCCAGTATTCGTTGTTGAAGGCTTGCCAGATTTTGTAATTGCTATCAATGGCGACGGGATAGCTGATTTTCAGGTCGTGCACGGCTTGCTCAACGTTAGAGCGCTCTTTTTCAAAGGCGAACTCAGGCGTGTGGACGCCGATGACGACCAGTCCGGCATCTTTATATTTCGCGTACCAGCCTTCGGTGTAAGGGAGCGCGCGGAGGCAATTGATGCAGGAGTACGTCCAGAAATCTATCACGACAACTTTGCCGCGGAGTTGCTCGCGAGTTAGGGGCGGCGAATTGAGCCAGGCTATCGCGCCGCTTAGTTCGGGCATGGGGCCTTCGTCGGGGAGAACTGGCTCGGCTGCGCTGGCGTTTGTTGGTGCGAGTTTCGGCGCGCCGAGCGCGTGGATCAGATGTTCTTCGGCTGTGGCGGTGTTGACGAAGGAAAATTTCGCGAGGAGATTGGTGTCCCAGCCTAGCGCGATAGCGACTACTCCGATGATCACTGCAGCGCCCAACACGCGGCGGATCCAAATATCAAAGCGTAGAGAATGTTTCATCGTGGCGAACACTTTTTTTCCAGCGAAGAGTGCGATGCCGAGCGAAGTGGCGGCGCCCAACGCGTAAGATAATAACAAGAACGAAGAGCGCGCGCCGGGGCCCTGGATTGCGGCTCCGGTTAGGATGAGGCCGAGGATGGGTCCGGCGCAGGGAGCCCAGAGCAGCCCGGTGGAAATTCCTAGCAGGAAAGATTTGCTGACGCTGGTTTCTGTCGTGGGGGCACCTTGCAGACGGCTGCCGGCGCGGACTAGCGGACGAGTAAGAGCTTCGGCGAAGTCTGGAAAAAGCAGCGTGAGGCCGAGGATGAGGAAGACGAACATGGCGATGTAGCGTCCACCTTGGTTCAGGCGAACTACCCAGTAGCCGCCGTAGGCAGCGGCGGTGGCGACTAGCGAAAATGTCAGCGCCATGCCGAGGAGCAGAGGCAATCCGGAGCGGCGGAAGGGGCGGTCGGCGCGGGCGAAGACGAACGGCAGCACCGGAAGAATGCACGGGCTGAGGATGGTGAAGACGCCGCCGACAAATGCTAATAAGTAGATGAGCATGGCTGCTGCACGTGGAAGCGAGGGACGTTATTGCGCGAGCGAATTCGCCCCCTCACGATATATACGCTTGCGGCAGGCTGATTGGATTGCTCGGGTGCGGTAGGCTGGCTGGCCAGGGGGAACATGAATAGGAATTTACCACAGGTGCGCGGCGTGGATATGGATGCGCAAACGCGGTGCGGGCATTATCACGGAGCGACGGACATTATTGCGATCAAGATGAAATGCTGCGGAGAATATTACTCTTGCAAGGATTGCCATATCGAGTTGGCGGGGCACGAGATCCAGGTGTGGCCGATGAGGGAGTGGGATACCGCTGCGATTCTCTGCGGGGGTTGCGGGGCGGAGTTGACGATTCGGGAGTATATGGAGTGTGAGTCGCGTTGCCCGGAGTGTGGGGCGGGGTTTAATCCTGGGTGCCGGAAACATTATCAGTTTTATTTTGAGGCGCGGGAGTAGGTGCGCCGGTCGGTCGGGGTTAGGTTCGCTGCGCGATTTAGGGCTTGCGCGGCTTCGTAAGCGACGGCGATGCAGAGCAGGGCGATTAGCAGGTACATGGTTGCTCCTTTTCTTTTAGTAGTGAGGTTGGGGGGCGAATCGTTACAGGGCGAGTTGGGTTGAGATCAATGATTTGACACATCGGGGACGTGGGGAAGGCGGAGGCAAATCGGAGAAAGGCAAATGCGAGCCTGAATCGCGGCTGACGACGTGGCAAGCTGGCGCGCAGCAAGCAACGCCCCTACCAAGTCGGAATGGGTTTGGTCCAAGCGGGCAGGGCATGTCGTACCGCTATGAATGCAAAGGCTGGCGGTATGAAGACTGCCACGACGGCAAATGTTAAGACACGGTGCGCATTCGGTGTGGTTTCAATGCGGAACAATTGATGCGAGGTTGACCGGTGATGGCGACGACGCGGCGATCGCGGCGACATGAGGGCGCGACCGGCAAGCAAAGATTAGAAAATTATTTTGAATGCGGATTGGGAACTTGCTGAAGCGCGGGATTCTTCTGCCGATATTAGTGGACATGGATAGTGCGACCCGAGGTGCGGGCGAGCCCAGGAAGGCGATGATGGCGGTCGCCAAGATTTCGTGGGAGGACTGCGATGAGACGGTGCACACCGCGCCCGCGAAGCTAGAGGATACGTCGCCATCGGGAGCTTGCTTACGGCTGAAAGTGCCAATCGAGGCCGGAACGACGATTCATGTGAGTTGGTGCCGGGACGATTTTTCCGGTACGGTCAAATGGTGCCGAGCGGACGAGGGCGAATATGTAGTGGGGATGCGGCGGGACCAGGTGGCGCGGCCGGCGCCGGTGAGAACGGCGCCGCAGTTGAGCGCAGTGAATCCCCGCCCGATGGAAACGACCTCTATTGTGCGAGCGGATGCGCGGCGGGTGCGCGCGGTAGAAGCGCCTCCTTCGCGGCGAGTGGATACAACCCGAGTGCGCGAGGTGGAAGCGCAGAACGAGCGTCCTACGAATGACGGCGGCGTGCGCGAGGCGAGTGCACTTCGCGCGTACGAAATGGATGCGCCAGTTGAACCGGCGCACATTCCAGAAACAGTTCAGAACAATTCATTGCAACGGCCACTGATTCGCAGGGGGACGCTGATACCGATTCCCAAACCGGCGCCGCTTCAGTTGACGCGGGTCACTTTTCCTCCTGTAGTGATGCATGAGCCGATGATTGGCTTCGAAATTGCGCGGGATAATGCGCCGCGGCGAACGGCGGCTAGCGAGCCGACAAATTCAAGCATGCAGTATCAGAAGCGAACAACATCGTTCTTCGAAGAGAGGACAGACATGCAAAACAAATGGCTCAATCTGGGGAATCGGCGACAGCAGCAAGATGGTGGGAACGGCGGCAACCACGGCTCGCAGGGGATGAATGGAGACGCGACGACAGCGACGCCGCGGGGAGACTTGTTGATGCTGGAAGATATTTACCGCACGGCTGGGATCATGGAGCCGCGGATGGGCTACAGCATCACGAAAGTGGTGGAGATGCTGCGCAGCGATCACTTGCGAGGGCTGGGCGATGAGGTGAAGCGCGCTTCGGTGCTGATGGCGTTGAGTGCGGCGGGAATTCCGCTGGGCGATATTTTGCAAGATGCGGCGCATCGCCAGGCGGCGGTGGCGGCTTACGAAGTGGACCAGCGAAATAAATTTGAGGAGTACTGGTCGCGGCGCGCGGAGGAAAATTCGCAGTTGCAAGCGGAAATGGAGCGAGTGACGCGGCAGTACGTCGAGAAGATGAACCGCAATTTGACGGAAGTGCAGCAGGAGAAGGAAGCATTTCAAAAGTGGCAGAACGCGATGCAATATGAAGTGTTGCAGATTTCGGAGGCGGTGACTTTGTGCGCGCAGCCGGCGGTGTTTGAGCCTGCGGGGGAGCGTCCCGCGGCGCCGAGCAGCGCGAACTTGGTGGCAAAATCGGCGTAGCGCGGGGAAATTTGGTGGGGATTTGCGGGCGGCGCTCGCTTCGAGGTTTGAGCTGACCTTCTTTGGTGGACCTTCGTGTGGGACTTTCCGTTTTGAAAGATTGAATTCCCTCGGCGTCGTGGTGTGGGGTATCTTTGTTGGTGTTGCGCGTCACAGGACGTCGAAAGACTAACACCGAGCGTACGGACGCACTGCGGAGGCAGATCGGAGAGGGCCGGAGAGACCCTTCGGTCGGCCTGAGGCAGAGGCGCAGGCCTCAGGATGACGATACTCGTCGCATCGTTAGAGACGCAGGGGGCGCAGAGAAAACCTGGGCCGCGGAAATTTTGACGGCTGGGCGAGCTGGAACGCAGCGAGCAGCGCCCCTACCGTGGCTGACGCGGGTGGTTTACGGAATGGCGATGGATATATTTGAAGAAGTGGTGAGGATGAGGCGGGCGGGCGAGCGCGGGGCGCTGGCTACGATTGTGCATACGAACGGGTCCATACCTAGCTACGAGAGTTCGCGGATGTTGGTGCGGGACGATGGCTCGATTGTGGGGACGGTGGGTGGCGGGTGCGTGGAGGCCGACGTGTGGGCGGCGGCGAAGGAAGTGATTGTGACGGAGCAGCCGCGCAAGATGATTTTCAATTTGAATCACGACGCGCAGTATGACGCGGGGTTGATTTGCGGCGGGACTTTGGAAATTTTTGTGGAGCCCGTGCTGCCACACCCGATACTGTATATTTTTGGTGGCGGGCACGTTTCGACGGCGGTGGCGCCGTTGGCGCATCAGGCGGGATTTCGGATTGCAATTGTGGATGACCGCGAGAGTTTTGCGAACACCGAGCGCTTTCCGATGGCGTGCGAAATTTATACTTCTTACGCCGAGGCGTTTGAAAAAATTCAGCCGAGCTCTTCCACATATTTGCTGATTGTAACGCGCGGGCATAGCGGCGACATGCGCGTGCTGGCGTGGGCCGTCGGGAGCGAAGCGCGCGGGTTCACGCCGCGTTATATCGGCATGATGGGCAGCAAGCGCAAGGTGATTGCGGTGTATAAAGCGCTGGAGAAAGAAGGATTTTCCGCGGCGCAGTTCGAGCGCGTACACGCGCCAGTGGGATTGGATATCGGAGCGCTGACTCCGGAAGAAATTGCCGTGAGCATCACGGCGGAATTGATTGCGGTGCGGCGCAATGCCGCTGCGCTACCGAATAAGTCCATAAAACTTTCCGAAGCCGCACAACTGCTGGGTGATTGAGCCGCCATGCTGGCTGCCGCGATCCTCGCTGCTGGAGAATCCAAGCGGATGGGCCAGCCCAAGGCGCTGGTTCCCTTCCAAGGTTCGACCTTCGTAGAACATTTGATTGCGGCTACTCGTCATGCGCGGGTGGGAATTACGCGCGTGGTGCTGGGGGCTGGAGCTGCGGGGATTCGCGCGCAGCTGAGGTTTGATCCGGCGTGGATCGTCGTGAACGCGGATTGGCCGAAGGGGCAGCTTTCTTCGATTCATGCAGCGATACGGAGTTTGCCGACGGGAGCTACTGAGGGAATTTTAGTTTGCCCGGTGGATCATCCTTTGATTTCCGCGGATTTGGTGGGGCGGTTGATTTCGGCGTTTGATCGTGGCGGCAAATTGATTGTTTTGCCTCGGCACAACGGGCGGCGCGGGCATCCGGTGATTTTTCGTGCGGAATTGTATGAGGAGTTGCTGTCGGCTGCGGAGGAGGTAGGAGCGCGGCAGGTGGTTTGGAATCACGCGGCGGGGGTGATGGAGGTGGAGACGGAGGAGGAGGGAGTGATTTTGAATTTGAATGATGCGGAGAGTTTGCGGAAGGCGGAAGTACGTGGTGCTGGAGGAAGTCAAAAGACTTGACACAGAGGGCACTGAGAAAAAACGGAGAACACAGAGAAATACGAATCTAAGGCAGAGGCGCTGAGGACGCGGGGAAAGTCTGAGGCCAGAGTAAGATGGCCGCTACACGCGGAGAGTCCGAGGCAAAATCAAAAACGCCAATCGGGAGATTGGCGTTCCCAGGAACGACACGCGCAGCCAGAAGCGTTCACCGCACGGCCCTGCCACGACGGGGAACGCAGAGAACAGATGGGGCGGCGCGTGGCTAACATATTTTTTTTAGGAGGGTGGCTACGGCGTCGGTGGCTAGTTGGGCGGCGTGGAAGGTGGCGGGGGGTAGGTTGCCTAGCGCGCTGGAGATTTGCTCGGGGGTGAGAACGCGAATTTCGGCTGGGGATTTGCCGATTAGCACGTCGGTGAGAACCGAGCTGCAGGCGATGGCGGCGACGCAGCCTTGGGTTTTGAAACGGGCGGCGGCGATGCGGCCATTTTCGATGCGGACGGCCAAGCGCAGGACGTCACCGCAGACGGGATTGGTCACTTCGACGGTGGCGGTGGCGTCGGTCAAGTCGCCGGCATTGTGCGGGGCGCGAAAGTGGTCGAGGATAATTTCGTTGAACACGCCACTTTGTGGTGTAGCCAAGCATCAACCCCTTAGTAACAAATTTCGATGACGAGCGGGCACTGTTGAGTATAATGCCGTGGGCCAGAGGCGGGATAGTTGATGGCAGGATAGTCAAGGCGGTTTGCAATTGTTTCGCCTTTTTTTTTTCAAACTGATTGACACAAGTGGGGTTAGGAAAGTAACTTAGCAGTCCCAGCCAGCGCTTATCCGAACCGGGCGCGGAAAGCGGTTTCTCACTTCGCCTAAGAGATTGTCAGGAGACAGACAGATGCGACGACTTGGATATGTCTTCACGCTCGCGGTGGCCTTCGCAATGTTGGCGAGCGCCAGCTTCGCGCAAGACGGGAAGCTGAAGATTAAGGTAACGCCGCCTCAAGCGTACTTATTCTTGGATGGGAATGCCATTAACGATCATAGCCACACGATTAAGGTGGCGGCGGGCAAGCACACGGTCGTGGTGGTGAACTACGGTTACAAGATTTCCACGCAGGACGTCAACATTGAGGCGGGCAAGACGACGGACCTCACTGTGGCGCTGGAACCATACGGTGACAAGGTGGCAGGGCCGTGGGGCCGAGTGTACATCTCAGGAACGGATGTGCGCGCCGCGGTGCTTTCGAACGGGAAGACTCCCGGATATTTTGTGGGCCACGTGGATGAGTTCAACAACGATTTCTGGCTATGGAAGCAAGAATTGCTGCTGCCTCCGGGCACGCATCACCTGACGATCACGCGAGCGGGCAAGGAATTGTGGTCGGGAGACGTGAAGGTGGAGGCGGGCAAGAAAGTTTCGATCAACGTCGCCAAGAATTCGCAGGTGACCACGGACTGGACGAAGCGCGACGCAGATTTGACGAAGAAGGCGCCGCTGCCGCGTTTTCATGCGGGCGTGGCGAGCGCGACGGTGGTGGTTGCGCCGGTGCACGCGACGGTGACCAATGCGACGGCGAACATCAACTGCGGCCAGAGCACGAATTTGGAATGGACGACGACGGACGCGGTGGACGTGAGCTACGACCAGGGCGTGGGCAAAGTGGCGAACAGCGGATCGCAAGCAGTGTCACCGCACGCTACGACTACCTACACTTTGACGGCTGCGGGACCGGGCGGCATCGTGACGGGAGCCGAGACGGTGAACGTGAATACGGTCGTCACGGGCAGCATCACGGCGAGCCCGTCCGAGCTGCACTACCGCAAGATCGGCGACAAAGTTATTACTGATGACAGCGGCACGGTGACATGGACTACCGGAAATGCGGATTCGGTCACGGTAGACCCGTTCGGAAAAGTAGACCTCAACGGTTCACAGACAGTGAAGGCTGATCCGGCCAAGACAGACATCGGTCCGGTGGACGAGAATCGTAACTACGCACTGCACGCCACGAACGTCTGCGGCGGCTCGCTCGACCAGACGGCTGCGGTTCACGTCACTGGGTCAATCGAACCGATCCCGGAAGTGGTGTTGCAGAGCGTGTTCTACCCGACGGATTATCCGGATAAGGGAAACCCGCAAGTCGGATTGGTGAAGAGCCAGCAGCTGGAGCTCGCAACCTTGGCGGCGGGATTCAAGAAATATCTGGAATACGACGGCGACGCGAAACTTTCGGTCGAGGCTTATGCGGACATTCGCGGCTCGAAGCCCCATAACCAGGATTTGAGCGAACGGCGCGTGGAGCGCATCAAGCAATATCTGGTGGACCAGGGAATCTCGGCGGACAAAGTCCAGACGGCGGCATACGGCAAGGAACGCCCGATGGATAAGTCCGAAGTGAAGACTCTGGAGAGCACCAATCCGAACCCGGCTCCCAAGGCGCGGGCGCGGAATGCTCAGGGCACTTGGTACGCTTACAACCGGCGGGCGGATATTATTTTGCTGCCTTCGGGGAAGAAGTCGGCGCAATTCTATCCTAACAATGCGGATGATTCGGGAGTTATCTGGCAGATCCCGAAGCCGGGATTGAAGAAGGTGGAAGCGGCGCAGTAATTTTTCTTTAGATTGGATTGAACGCGCCGGGGAGCGAGGCTCTCCGGCGCGTTTTTGTTTTTGGGGAGGCTTTTACCGGAGAGACGCCGAGAGCGCAGTGAAAGGCGAGAACATTAACGCTGAGTACACAGAGAAAAGCGGAGAACGCAGCTAAAGAGGAGTGGTGCCAGCAGTAGTATATTGATGCGATGGCGCGAATGAAAACACTCGACGAGATGCGGATTGTATCCCTAGCACCTAGCATTACTTCGATATTGCTTTCGTTGGGCGTGGGGCGCGAATTGGTGGGGGTTTCGCGGTGGTGTAAGGATGTGGCGGAGGTGGGTGCGCGGCCGGCGGTGGGTGATTGTTGGAAGATGGATATGCGCGAGGTGATGCGGTTGCGGCCTACCATTTTGATTGGGTCGGTGCCGTTTGCTGTCGAGACCGTGCAGACGATTTTGGCGGAGCCTGTGGCGTTTTTGGCGATCAATCCGCGATCGCTTGCGGATATTTTTAGTGATATTCGTGTGCTGGGAAGACTGGTCGAGCGGGGGCGCGCGGCGGAGCGCTTGATACGGAAAATGCGTGCTGGATTCGCGGAGGTGACTCGGAAGGCGCGCCGGCTTGGTGACGGCCGGAGGCTGCGCGTTTATTGCGAGGCTTGGCCTAAGCCGCGGATCAGTTCCCCTCCCTGGGTGGCGGAGTTGGTGGAGACGGCAGGGGGAAAAATGATCGTGGATGCGGGTGCGCGCTTGTCGGACTCGGACGTGGCGCGGGCTGCGCCGGAATTGATTGTGTTGGCTTGGGCGGCTACTGGCGCGCGGGCGAAGGTTACTACAGCGTTGCGGAATCCTGCTTGGCGGGATGTGCCGGCGGTGCGGAATGGGCGCGTGGTGGTGATTCGGGATGAGCTTTTGAATACGCCGGGGCCTCCGTTGGTTGATGGCGCGCGGGAATTAGCGCGGGCGATTCGGGAGTCCGCATGTTGACTGTGGTGGCTGGGTTGATTGAGGCGGAGGGGAAGATTTTGGTTTGTCAGCGGCGGCGCGGGGACAGTTTCGAATTGATGTGGGAATTTCCTGGCGGAAAATTGCGGGCTGGGGAGACGGCGGTGGAGGGACTGGCGCGGGAGTTGCGTGAGGAGTTGGGCGTTGCGGCGCTTGTGGGTGTGGAAGTTTTTCGGACGCGGCATCGATACGCGGAGATGAGTGAGGAGATTGAATTGATTTTCTTAGCGGCTGCGGTTGAGCCGAGGTCGGTTCGCAACATTGTGTTCGAGAACATGGAATGGCGGACGCCGGAGACTTTGAGCGAGCTGAATTTTTTACCGGCGGATCGGGAGTTCGTTGGGAAGTTGGAGCGGAGGGAGGTTGTGATGGGGCGTCCAGCGGCCGGGAGTTTGTAGCGGCGGTCTTCCAACCGCCATCGATCTTCGGTGCGACGTCGATGGCCCGTTGACGTGCGCCGCAAGAAATTTGGATGCAACTGCACCGGCGGACCGCGGAAGTTTTGACAACCGGGCAAGCTGGGACGCAGCCCTTCGAACCGGCACTGCCGGTTCTCGGGATGAATCGCCCTGCAGGGCGATTCACAAGCAGCGCTTCTACCGGCAGGCAGCTTTCAGCGCGCATTTTGGCGTGCCGTCGTGCTGTGAAAAACCCAGGAGCGCAGCCAAGAGTGCCTGTCGCAGGCAGGACTCCGCCACGACGGAGGATGCGATTTAAATGGGGTGCGGAGTTCGATTTAAAAAACGAATTGTTCTGGGTGTGCGCTGGTTGGCGTTGGGGTGTATTCTATTGGTGAGAAAATAGCGGACGGCGCGATGTGCGAGGTTGATAGACGGTGACAGCGAGCGCTAGGAGAGGGCCGAACCAAGATATGAACAACGAGATCAGTTTGCCTTTGCAGGGATTGGACTCCGCGGAGATTCAGGAGTGGCTGGAGTCGCTGGACTCGGTGCTGCAGTCGAGCGGGCCGGATGTGGCGTCGTACATTCTGGAACGCTTGCGCGCGCATGCTAGGGTGATCGGGATTGAAATTCCGTTTACCGCGAACACGCCATATGTGAACACGATTCCGCACTCGCTGCAGCCGGATTTTCCGGGGGATCAGCAACTGGAGCGGCGGATCAAGAGCTTGGTGAGGTGGAACGCGCTGGCGATGGTGGTGCGAGCGAACCGCGAAGAGCACGGGATTGGCGGGCACATTTCGACGTATGCGTCGGCGGCGGCGTTGTATGAGGTGGGGTTCAATCATTTTTTCCGGGCGCGCACGGCGGATTTTGAAGGCGACACGATTTATTTTCAGGGGCACGCGGCGCCGGGAATATATTCGCGCGCGTTTCTGGAAGGGCGGCTGTCTGCGGAAAAGCTGGAAAATTTTCGTCGTGAATTGAAATCCGGCGGCGGGCTTTCTTCTTATCCACATCCTTGGCTGATGCCGGATTTCTGGGAGTTCCCTACTGTTTCGATGGGCTTGGGCCCGCTAATGGCGATTTATCAGGCGCGTTACAACCGCTATCTGGAAAATCGCGGATTGAAAGCGGCGACGGATGCGAAAGTGTGGGCGTTTTTGGGTGACGGCGAGACGGACGAGCCGGAATCGCTGGGCGCGATCACTTTGGCTTCGCGCGAGAAGCTGGACAATTTGATTTTCGTGATTAATTGCAATTTGCAGCGGCTGGATGGGCCGGTGCGCGGGAACGGGCAGATAATTCAGGAGCTGGAATCGGCGTTCCGCGGTGCTGGCTGGAATGTGATCAAGGTTTTGTGGGGCACGGAGTGGGACGCAATTCTGGAGCGCGACACCGAGGGTTTGCTGGTGAAGCGCATGGGCGAGCTGGTGGACGGCGAGTATCAAAAGCTGGTGGTTTCTTCCGGCGCTTACGTGCGGGAGCATTTCTTTGGATCTGACCCGCGATTGCTAAAACTGGTGGAGCCTTTTTCGGATGAGGAGCTGCGGCGTTTGCGTTTGGGCGGGCATGATCCGCGCAAAGTTTATGCCGCTTACAAGGCGGCGACGGAAAACAAGGGCGCGCCGACGGTGATCCTGGCGCGGACGATTAAGGGATATGGGCTGGGTGAAGCGGGCGAGGGAAAGAATATCACGCACCAACAGAAGAAATTGAACGAAGACGAACTGCAGGAATTTCGCACGCGGTTTGATATCCCTTTGAGCGACGCGCAGTGCGCGGAAGTGCCTTTTTACCGTCCCGCGGAAGACAGCGAAGAAATTACTTACATGCGGGCGCGGCGCGAGGAGTTGGGTGGGTATGTGCCGCAACGGAGCACGCGTTCGAACGCCCTGGTGGCGGATCACGAGGAGCTGTTCAAGGAATTTTTGACTGGCAGCGACGGGCGCGAGGTTTCTACTACAATGGCGTTCGTCGGGATTTTGCGGAAGATGCTGCGCGACCCGGAGATGGGGAAACTGATTGTGCCGATCGTGCCGGATGAGGCGCGGACGTTTGGCATGGAGTCGCTATTCCGCACGGCGGGAATTTATTCCAGCGTGGGACAGCGCTACGAGCCGGTGGACGTGAACACGCTGCTTTATTACAACGAAATGAAGGACGGACAGATTCTGGAGGAAGGGATTACGGAAGCGGGGTCGATGGCGTCGTTTATTGCAGCGGGCACGGCTTATGCGACGCATGGAATCAACACGATTCCCTTCTTTATTTATTACTCGATGTTCGGATTCCAGCGGATTGCGGATTTTATTTGGGCCGCGGCGGATATGCGGGTGCGCGGATTTCTGTTGGGCGGAACGGCGGGACGCACGACTTTATCTGGCGAAGGATTGCAGCACCAGGACGGCAACAGTCACGTGCTGGCTTTGCCGGTGCCGAATCTGCGGGCTTATGATCCAGCATACGCTTATGAGCTTTCGGTGATTATCGAGGACGGAATTCGGCGGATGTATAAGGATGGCGAGAGCATTTTTTATTACATCACGGTGATGAACGAGAATTATCCGATGCCGGCGATGCCTGGCGACGTGCGAGAGGGGATTTTGAAGGGGATGTACCGGTTCCGGGCTTCGGAAAACAAGGAATCCCGGTTGCGGGCGCAGTTGTTTGGGAGCGGGGCGATTCTGAATGAGGCTTTGAAGGCGCAGGAAATTCTAGAGAAATACGGAGTGGCGGCGGATGTGTGGAGCGTGACGAGTTATAAGGCGCTTTATTCGGATGGGATCGAGACCGACCGCTGGAACCGGTTGCATCCTGCGGAGAAGGCGCGCGTGCCCTATGTGACAGAACTTTTGAAGGATGCGCCTGGAGTTTTGGTGGCGGCTACGGATTATTTGAAGACTTTGCCGAATATGATCAGCCAGTGGGTGCCGCGAAGGATGGCTGCGCTGGGGACCGATGGGTTTGGACGGAGCGAGGGTCGGGCAGCTTTGCGCAACTTCTTTGAGGTGGATGCGCGGTTTATTGCTTTGGCGGCTTTGAATGAATTGTTTTTGGATGGGAAGATTGAGAAGTGCGTGGTGCAGAAAGCGATTGCGGATTTGGGGATTGATCCGGAGAAACCGAATCCGGTGATTTCGTAGAGCAGCGTTCTGTCTCCAGCGTTCGCAAAGGACGCGGCCCCGGCTTGGAAGTCTCGAGCCGGGGCTTTTCTTTTGGGGCAGCGCCCCTACCGTGATCGCTGCGGTTTTCCTGCGGTCCAATTAAACCAGAGAGCGGCCGCCATCAACTGCGAGGATTTGGCCGGTTACGAAATCGGTTTTGGCGAGGAAAGCTGCGGCGTCGGCTATATCTTCGCCTGTGCCGGTCCGGTGGAGGGGGACGCGTTGGATGTAATCTTCGTCCGGGGCTTCGCCGGGAAATTGGATGGTGCCGGGAGCGATGCTATTGACGAGAATTTCGGGGCCGAGGGCGCGGGCCAGGCAGCGCGTGAGCATAATGGCGCCGGCTTTTGAGACGCAGTAGTGGGTGAAGGCGGGCCAGGGGAGCAGGCCGCCGAGCGAGGTGAGATTGATGATGCGGCCGCGGCCCTGGCGTTTCATGATCGGGGCGGCGGATTGCGCGCAGAGAAATTGCGATTTCAGGTTTACGTTCATGATGTGATCCCACTGCTCTTCGGTTAGCTCCTCGAATTTGGCGGCGAAGAAGATGGCGGCGTTGTTGACGAGGATGTCGAGGCGGCCGAATTCGTTCTCTACGGCGGTGAATAACTTTTGCACGTCGGCGCGATGAGAGACATCGGCTTGGACGGCCAGGGCGCGGCGGCCCGTGGATTTTAGTTCCTCTACGAGGGCTTCTGCTTCCGCTCTTGAGGAGTCGTAGCTGATGATTATGTCGGCGCCTTCGGCGGCGAGGCGCAGGGCGATGCTGCGGCCGATGCGTTTGGCGGCGCCGGTGATTAGAGCGACTTGGCCTGCTAACGATTTTTCGGGCATGTGGAATTTCTCCTTGTGGGAGAGACATTAGCATTTTGGTGGGGTGCGGGGAATGAGGTTGCCGGAGAGTCAAAAAATCTTACACGGAGGAGGCAGGGGAAAGGCGGAAATCTACGGATGCGACGACGAAGCCCGCGCGGAGAGTGATGTAGAATCGAAGGCTGTTGTGAGATCACTGGAAGCGTCTGATTTCGGCGCGTGCGCAACGGAAGACGCGCGGCTTCAGGGGCTAAAGCCCCTTTCTCTGCTCGGCCGGGCGGCGGGGCTGAAGCCCCGCCCTTCCTGGTCGCTCATTCTCGACGTGCCTTGCTGTCGCTCATCACTCGGCGCTTGTCACTGGATTAGGAGGCGGGATGAAAGTTGATTTGTTGGCGATTGCGGCGCATCCGGATGATGTGGAGCTTACGAGCGGCGGAACTTTGCTGAAGATGGCGGCGGCTGGGTATCGGACGGGGGTATTGGATTTGACGCGGGGGGAGACGGGGACGAGGGGGACTCCGGAGACGCGTGCGAAAGAGGCCGCGCGGGCTGCGAAAATCATGCGCGTGGCGGTGCGGCGAAATTTGGGTTTGCCGGATGCGCATTTGGAGATGCGCGAAGATTACAAGATGGCGATTGCGGAGGTGATTCGCGAACTGCAGCCGCAGACGGTGATACTTCCCTTCTGGGAGGGGCGGCACCCTGATCACTACACGGCGGCGCGGTTGGGATTCGAGGCTTGCTTTGTGGCGGGGCTGAAAAATTATCCACTGGCAGGAGAAGCTTACCGGCCGTTCAAGATTTTGTACGCGGCGGCTTATGAGTATCAGCGGCCTACATTTTGCGTGGACATTACCAAGGAATTCGCGCGGCGGAAGCAGGCGATTCTGGCGTACGCTTCACAATTCACGCCGCCGAAGGAAAAGCGTCGATCGAAAGTCGTACTGCCGCTCGACGAACTCGAGGCGCGGATGAATTCAATGGCGCAATATTACGGGCGGTTGATTGGGGCACGGTACGCGGAGGGATTTATTGTGAAGGAAGTGATGCAGGTGGAGGACGTGGTGAAGATGGCGGTGCGATCGATTTGAGTGCGGCAGCTGAACCAGAGACGGATTCTGGCACAGAGTCGCAGAGTCACAGTGGGAGGCGAAAGGTTCAGCGAGGAGTGCGCAGAGCAGGACTGAGGGCCCGAAGGCGGCTTGGAGGATCGACACGAAAAACAACTGCCTTAGCCGCTGTTGCGGGTTCGAGATGACGCCCGCCGCATTTTCCGCAAAACACTGAGGGGCTAAAACTCGTCGGATTCCTGGGCGTAGCTGAAACCAGGGAGGGCGTAGGCCGGCCCTTTACGGTCCACTTTCACTTTAACGGGGCGTTCGGATTCTGCGCCGGCTTTACGGAGGATGGCGAAGGTGGTTAGGGCTTCGTTGTAAACCTTAGTAACCAAGTAGGAATCGCCGGTGTCCTCTTTCTTCCAGACTTGGCCGACTTGAAGTTTGCGGGCGGGCACATAACTAATGTAGTGAGAATCGCGGAGTCCGTCAATATGAGTGCGCGGGGGTGATTCCCTGTCGCAACATAATTAGGCAGGCGGGCGCGGAGGCGCGGCGAGGTAGAAGCCGGCACGGCATGCCGGGCCCCTACGGATGCTTGGAGGTGTTCACCCTTGGGCAAGCTGCGGCGCAATTCACAAGCAGCGGCCCCTAGCGATCAAAGTCAACAGCGCCCAACTGAAGCTGGCCGCTACAAATGCAAGTCAAAGCCGGGTGCAGCGAACAACCCTCCCACCCGTATCGCGGAAATCGCGCCTGCGACGGTGATTTGTGACATACCTTTTACACGTGTCAGCTAACTAAATTGAGGCGGGGTACATCCAAGCAATTCAGCACAGGAAGATGCCCGGAGGGGTGTATAATCCGGGCAGTATCCGCCGGAGGTAGCCATGAAAAACAGTTTGGCGGGGCAACTCGGGGCCATGATCATCGCGGCGTCGCTGGTGACTTCGACCAGTATCGCGGGGGTGCCGCAGGCGCAGCAGCAGAGTGGCCAACAGTCCTCTTCACAGAGTTCGTCGCAGCAGCAATCGGGCGCGCAACAGGGGAATACGCCCCCGTCGCAGCAGCCCTCTACACCTTCGAGCGGTGCACCTACGAACGGTACCCCTTCCAGTGGCACGGCTACATCCGGCACCTCGCCTGCTGGCACGACACCTTCTGGCACGACGCAACAGGGTTCTGCCCCCGCGGATAATCAACAGCAAGGCGCGGTGCAACAAGCGGACCAGCCGATCGAGCAACCCAATGACCCGAACGTCAAAGCCGGCAGCAAGCAGGACGTGAGCGCGATCGGCAATCGCAGCGTGGGACACGGGCTGAACTTCTATTCGTTGGAACACGAAATTCAGTTGGGGAAGCAGTTGTCGGCGGAAGTAGAGCGCCAGGCGAAATTCATCAACGATCCGGTGGTGACCGAGTACGTGAACCGCGTGGGCCAGAACCTGGTGCGCAATTCGGACGCGCAAGTGCCCTTCACGATCAAGGTGATTGATTCGGACGTGGTGAACGCGTTCGCGCTGCCCGGCGGATTTTTCTACGTGAACAGCGGATTGATACTGCACGCGGACGAGGAATCGGAACTGGCGGGCGTGATGGCGCATGAGATCGCGCACGTCTGCGCGCGACACGGCACGAAGCAAGCCACCAAGGGCGAGATCGCGCAGCTGGCCATGATTCCGGCGATGATTTTTATTCCTTACACGCTCGCGGGGTACGCGATTTATCAGGGCATGCAGTTCGCGATTCCCATGGCGTTCCTGCAATTCACGCGCACGGACGAGGCGGAAGCGGATTATCTGGGGCTGCAGTACATGTACAAGGCGGGGTATGACCCGAACGCATTTGTGGCGTTCTTTGAGAAGGTAGCGTCTGACGAAAAGAAGCAGCCCGGCACGATTCCGAAGATTTTTTCGACGCACCCGCCGACACCGGAACGCATCAAAGCTTCGCAGAAAGAGATTGCGACGGTTCTGCCGCAGCGCGCGGAATATATCGTGACTACGTCGGAATTTGACGTGGTGAAGCACCGCTTGCAGCTGATCGAAGCGAACGTGAAGGTGAACGACAAGAATCCTAACAAGCCCGCTTTGCGCAAGAAGACCGCGCAGACGCAGGCACCGCAGCCGGGGGATACTTCGACGACGGGATCGGATCCGAATTCAGATCCGGACCGGCCGACCTTGCAGCGGAGGCCGGATCCGAATCAGCAGCCTTGAGGGGCGGTTGACAGTTCGGAGTTGAGAGTTAAAAGTTTAAACTTCATGCGCCCGTCCCGCAGTCGCAGGACGGGCGCTTTTTTTGCCGCCTTGATCGGGCGGCATCGCTAGCCTATCCCGCAGAAGGCAGAGCCCTCTTTCCGTCCCGCGCCCGCCAAAATGCGGCGCAAAGGAAAAAGCGCGGGACTGCGTTCGGGATGACACGCGATTTTTCATTTCGTCAAAGCGAACGGTCAAGATGCCGCGGACCACAAGGGACTGCGGCGGTTGCCGAGAATAGCGATGGACGCCTGGGGTAACGGCGGTTAGCGGGTTTGGACTTCGGCTACGCCCATGCGTTTTAGGCCTTCGGCGTAGTATTTGCGGTAGAGGATGTCCCACTCTTCGCTGCCTTCGAGGATTTCTTTTTTCTGGGAGGCGATTTTGGCGCGGACTTCGGTGTCCACCTGAGCTTCGACTTTCAGCAGCGCTGTGATGATGGTGACGATTTCCTGGCGGATGGTGTCGCGGTCTTCGACGAAATCCACGTCGGGACTGGAAACCAGGAAATCAATGATGCGATGGGAAAGGCGTACGGTTTTTTCGCGTGTCAGTCTCATGGCATCGGCCGCGGGTTAGCGGAGAATTAATTTCCTTTCGCGGGCCAGCTGGCCCTTCACTTTCTTGTACATTTCCTGATAGGAGGCGCCGGAAGTGCGCATTTCCTCGGCATATTTGGCGAGGATTTCGCGCACCTCTTCGTTCAAGCGGTCTTCGATGGTGACTTCCTCAGCCATCACCTGGCGGACTTGCTGGGTGAGGTTCTCCGCGTTCTTGGCTTCGATCATTTTGGCGGCTACCAGGCGCTTGACGATTTCCTTGGCCATGTAACCGACATAATCGCGCGACAATAGCATTAGGTTCGACTCCGCGTGGTGCGACGAGCAAATCAGTTTACTGGCAGGCTGCGCGGAGTGTCAAGGCAAGGGGTTGGGGATCGATTTAGCGCTGGTTCGAGGTTGATTAGGGTGTAGCTAGTTATTGGCTGTCCAGCGGTTTTGAGCGGAGCCGAATAGCGCGGCCGCGCCGATGAAAACTCCGCCGATCAGGGAAAGAATGAGAACAGTGGTGCCGTCGGTGGGCGTAACATTTTCAGGTTTAACGATGACGTGCTCCCACATCGTGGAAAGCGGGTAGTACACCGCGACGCAGCCTACGACCAGGCCGACGATCCCCCAGACTACCGGAATGCTGTAATTCGCGAACAGCTTGATTTTTTGCATGTGACCCCCGCATGTGAACTGCGTCATACGTTCCCCAAGATCGTGGTGCGATGCGCAGATAATGTCATTGGAGTGGGCCGAGGGCGATGGGGATTGCTACTGAAAGTGTTCATTCCGGTAACAGCAAATGCGCGTAGGAGAAGCAGAAATTCTACGGATTTGGTAGTTCGGTCGATCCCGATAACCGGGCTCGCATGGTGGGTGCGTCAAGGGCTCAGCGACCTTGACAAGGTTTGCGTAAACGCTATGTTGCTATCTATGAAGCACGGCTTCAGCGCGGCGCGGGCGCTTCGAATCCTCACCATCATGACTCTGTCGGTAGCCTTGGTTGGGCGAACCGAGCGTGCACAGGAACAGGCACCGCAGGTGCCTTCTGTCACCGCCATTCAAGGTCCACATTCAGCTCAGAGCGCGGCTGAGATTCTGACGCCGACGAACGGCGTGGACTTTAGCGGCTACATTGGACAGACAATGGCAACGGTGAAGAAGAATTGGATTGCCGCGATGCCCGCTGCTTTTTATGCCGGCGCCAAAGGTAAGACCACTCTTGAGTTCCAGATTCAATCTGACGGGAGAATTGAAAACATCTCGCTGGAAGCCAGTTCTGGTACGGATTCGCTCGATCAGGCAGCCATTAAAGGCGTTCGCGACTCCAGTCCCCTCGAACATCTTCCGTCTGGTTTCACAGGCTCCTCCATTTCATTGCGTCTGTCCCTGTCATACAACCTAGGATCGAATGGGACTGCGCTGGGTTCGGCGTTTGATTGCAACGCGGCAGCGAGCGACGCGACCCACCCACCGCCATTCAACCGCCTAGAGCTGCTCGCGTTCCTACCGGGAGGACTTTCTCCCCGGTATGCGGAGCACGTGATCTGCGAGCGCGGAATTGATTTCACGCCTGATTCGGCATTTCTTTCGACACTTCGCTATTACGGGGTCACGCCGGATTTTGTCGATTCCCTGGCCAAAATCACACCAAAAGCGATCGTGCAGCCGGCGGCTGATCGCGTGAGCGCGTATGGGCTTCTCGATGTGGCGCTGACCGACAAAAGTCACGGGCAACTTCAGCAGGCTCAAGACGAATTTGGGCGGGTGATAAAACTCGCGCCCGATTCGGCAACACTGCACCTCGCATACGCACGGATCCTCTACGCGAACCGCAACTATTCCGAATCCGAAGTACAAGCTCGCCGATCCTTGGAACTATGGCCCGAGGACGCCGACGCGCATGTTGCACTTGCCACTGCGCTGAGTGCTCAGAAGCGTGACAGTGAAGCGGTGCCAGAAGCTCGCGAAGCATTGCGCATCTTCCCGGGCCATAAAGCTGCGCGCATCGAACTTGGCATGAGCCTGGCACGCAGCGGACAGTACAAAGAGGCAATCCCGGTGCTGCGTGACGTGCTGCCTATGGCGCCGCAACTACCCGTTATCTACAAACATCTTGCAGGATCGCTGGTCCATGCAGGCGGTGATTTTGACGAAGCTATTCAGGAGTTACATCTGTATTTGAAGACAAAACCAGATGATGCCGAAGCGCACTATTTCCTGGGAGTTGCGCTGAGAGGTGTGTACAAACCAGACGCTGCGCTCGCTGAATTTCGTGAAGCGGCGCGCCTGGAACCGAATAATTCACTTTATACGGTAAATGCTGTTTCCAAGGACTCGAAAGAAACAACCTCCGATACTTCAAAACCTGATGCGGCACAGCCTGACGACGGTTACGTTTCAGAGAACGTGTACACAAACACGTTCTTTGGCTTCTCTTACCAATTTCCAAGGGGCTGGAACGTTCTAACGGCCGAGCAGGGCAAGGCAATGATCAGGCTCGGCACTTCCTTTCTCGCGAACGGAGATCCAACTGCACAGGACGTCGCGGAAGCAGCCGCCAACAATTGGCATCAGCTGCTTTTTGTCACCAAGGAGACTACGAAAGGTATCTCGACGAACACGCATGCGATCCAGATAGAGGCCACCAGCACCCAAATCGCGCCGCAGTTAAAAACGGGAGCAGAGTTCTTGCAAGCTACCGGCGCATACTTGCTGAGGAGCGGCAAGGTGAGTTCGGCGCCGAGGCCCCCCGAACAGGTCGAGGTCGCCGGTAGAAGCTTCTGGAAGGTCAGGTTAGATATGCAGGTTAATAACGTAATGGTGCATCAGATCGACGCTGTGACAATTGAGAAAGGTTATTTCATTCTCCTAGTTTTCGCGAGCCCCGACGCATCCACACTCGATGATATTACGGCGACGATAAATTCTCTCCGTTTCACGCCTCCGCCTCGGTAAGTCGCCCGCAGTCCGTGTCACGCCGTGATCGGAAGATAGCCTAGCGGCCAGATTGGGTGGGTTCGCTGGGGGAGCGTGCATCTGCTATCCTTGTGACTTCAGCTTGAGCGATGGACAATTGTAGGGACCGAAGTTATCAGGAGGGGATGGCATCGTGACACTTTCTATTGCTTCGCCGCGGAGCGTGGAGCGGGCGGATAATTTTAATGCGGGGCCGGGGGCTTTGCCTTTGGCTGTACTGCAGCGGATACGCGAGGAGCTGCTGGATTACCGCGGGACTGGGATGTCTGTGATGGAGATGAGTCACCGGTCGGCGGAATTTGAGGAGATTATCGAGCGGGCGGAGAAGAATTTGCGGAAGTTGATGGGGATTCCCGAGGAATACGCGGTGATTTTTGTGCAGGGGGGCGGTAGCGGACAGTTCACGATGGCGCCGCTGAATTTGTGCTTGCCGGGGAAACCGGTGGATTTGTTGCACACGGGAATGTGGACCGGGAAGGCGCTGACGGAATTGAAGCGCGGAACGCCTTACAGGATTGCGGCTTCGACTGAGGCGGTGAAATTTGCGCGGCTGCCGCGGAAGGACGAAATTCGGCTGGGGGCAGATGCTTCGTACGTTTATATGTGCACGAATAATACGATCGAGGGGTCGCAGTGGAATTGGCTGCCGGAGACCGGCGAGGTGCCGCTGGTGGCGGATATGTCGTCGGAAATTATGTCGCGACCGGTGGACGTGCGGAAGTTTGGGTTGATTTTTGCGGGGGCGCAGAAGAATTTGGGGCCTTCTGGCGCCACCGTGGTGATTGTGCGGAAGGATTTGGCGGAACGGGCGGACAGGAATCTGCCTACTGTGATGCAGTACCGGACGCATATTAAGGAGAAATCGCTTTATCACACGCCGCCGACTTTTGCGGTTTACATTGTGGGGTTGGTTTTGGAGTGGATCGAGGCTGAGGGCGGAGTGGCGGCTATCGAGAAGCGCAATGAGACTAAGGCGCGGGTGCTTTATGATGCGATTGATTCCAGCGGCGGGTATTATGTGGGGCCGATTGAGAAGGATTCGCGGTCGAAGATGAACGTGACTTTTCGGGTGGCCGGTGGGAATGAAGAGTTGGAGAAGAAATTTGCTGCAGAGGCTTCGGCGGCTCGGTTGATTGGGCTCGGGGGGCATCGGTCTGTCGGGGGGATGCGAGCTTCGATTTACAATGCGGTGAATCTTGAGACCGTTCAGGTATTGGTGAACTTTATGCGGGAATTTCAGAAGGCTAACGGATAGGGCGGACGATTGATGATGTGCGGCAGTGCCCGGTCTGTCCCAAAAGGCGCGGGACAGACCGGCCTCTACATAATTCAACGGCACAAACAAACCTCACCTCAAGGCATAACCGAAGAGCCACAGTAGTGTGGCAACCGAGCAACAGTTGGCTTGACTTGGCTGAATGGGGCCGGTATTCTCGGTTTTCGATGGGAAATTCGCTCAAAAATACGCGTTTTAAAGCCCAACGCCCGGCTACGCGTGCGTCTCGCTTCGCTCACACTTCCCCATTGGCACAGGTCCGCTTGCGCCAGGCGGCTTGGTGCGGCGAATGTCCGCTGGCGCGAGATCGGGAGGGACGGTCTTGAAGGCGGAGCGAGTCAAGCGCAAGAACCGTTTGTGGCCGTGGATCGGCGGGATCGTCGTGACGCTGCTGACGGCGGCTGTGTTCATGGTGGGTTCGCTGGACGTGCCGCTGCGGCCGCAGCAAGGCAGCGAGTTCGCGGTATTTTTTGCATTGACGACGCTGCTGGCGGTGGCGCTGCTGATCTTCGCGGTGATCTTGGTGCGCAGCCTGGTGCGGCTGTGGATCGAGCGCCGCAGCGGGCAGATGGGTTCGCGGTTCAAGGTGAAGATGGTGCTGGGCGCGATTGGCGTCTCGCTGCTGCCGATCGGTTTCTTTTTCTTCTTCAGTTACGCAATTGTGAATCGCACGCTGATCGCCTGGTTCCCGCGGCCGTTGGAAATCGCCAATGAGCAGAGCCAGCGGCTGCTCGAGGACATGGCGCGCGCCAATCTGAATCACTTGGACGCGATTGCCGAAAAAGCCGCGGCGACGAGCAAGGGAAATCAATCGCTGCTGGGATTGGCGTGGTCGGTGGACGCTTCCTGGATCGCGCATACGGCGGGGCAAGCAGACGATGGCGTCGCCTACTTGAAACCTGAGGATCCCGCCAGCGACCAGACTGTGCCGGAGATGGAGACGATCGCTCCTACGCTGGTGCAGACGCTGCCGAACGGCGCGGAAATCTGGCACACCAACGACCATTTGTATATTGCGGGCAGCGCGCCGCTGGATGGAAACAGATTGTACGTGGCGCGGATTCTGCCGAACGATTTCCTTACGCGTTATTCGGAAATTAAGACGCAGACGGCAACATACGCGAGCCAAAAGCAAGGGCTGCGCGCTTATAAGCGCGACGTGCTGCTGGGGCTGCTAGTGGTGACCGTGATTTTAGGATTTTCGACGACGTGGGTGGCGCTGTTTTTGTCGAAGCAGGTGACGGTGCCGATTCAGGCGCTGGCAGAGGCTACGCGGGAGATTTCGCGCGGGAATTTCGATTACCGGATTGATGTGAAGGGGCAGGACGAGTTGGGGATGCTGGTGCGATCGTTCAATCGGATGACTGAGCAGCTGGGCGAAGGGCGGCGGCAGATTAATGAATTCACGCAGAGTCTGGAACAGGCGATCGAAGAGCGCGAGCGGCGGCGGAAATTGATGGAAGCGATTCTGGAAAATATTCCGACGGGCGTGATTTCGTTGAATTCTTCGGGCGAAGTGGCGCGAGTGAATTCGGCGGTGCCTGCGATCTTGGGAGATGCGGCGCGTGAGGCGCGGAGTTTGCCGGACTTGGTGGGCGAGGAGGCAGCGCGGGCGGTGCTGCATTTAATGCGGCGGTCGCTGCGGATGGGAGTGGCGTCGCGGGAGATTGAGATCGCGACGGCGGGGCGGCTGGTGCGCGCGGCGGTGACGGTGAGTTCGCTGGGGCCGCGGCTTTCGAATCCCGGGTACGTGATCGTGATTGACGATTTGACGGATTTGCTGCGCGCGCAGAAGGCGGCGGCCTGGCAGGAAGTGGCGCAGCGGATTGCGCACGAGATCAAGAATCCTTTGACGCCGATACAGCTGTCCGCGCAGAGACTGCTGCGATATCTGGAGCGGAATGGGTCGCAGCAGGCGGTGGCGCTGCGTACGGAGCTGGAGAAATTGGTGGCGGAGTGTGCGGGGTTGATCGAGCGCGAGGTGCACACTTTGAAATCGTTGGTGGATGCGTTCTCGCAGTTTGCGCGCTTCCCTTCTGCGCGGTTGGCTCCGGAGGATGTGAATACGATTGTGGCGAGTGCGTTGGATTTATTTCATGGGCGGCTTGAGGGCGTTACGCTGCGCACAGAATTGGCGGCTGCGTTGCCTTTGGTGAAGGCGGATCGCGAGCTTTTGCGGCGGGTTTTGGCTAATTTGATTGATAACGCGGCGGAGGCGATGGAGGGGTCTGGGATACGGCGGTTGCGGGTGGCTACGCGCGTGGATGGAGATGGGGACGCGGTGGAGATTGAGATTTCGGACAGTGGGCAGGGGATTTCGCCGGAGGATAAGGAGCGATTGTTCTTGCCGCATTTTTCTACTAAGGAGCGCGGGACGGGTTTGGGGCTGGCAATTGCTAGCCGGATTATTGCGGAGCATAACGGGACGATTCGCGTGGAGGATAATTTGCCGACTGGGACCAGGTTTTTGATTCGGTTTCCGGCGGCAGAGATTCCGGTTGCGCCGGCGTAAGGCCACGGCAACTTCTGCCACAGAGACACAGAGAAAGGCAACGGCTGGCGGTTTGAAGACCGCCGCTACAAATTCGACGGCGGCCTTCGCTTGACTGCTTCGGTTACGGAAATTACATAACATGCCTGCATCCATATTTATCGTTGATGATGAAAACGGGATACGCGAATCTCTGGGCGCATTGCTGCGCGACGAGGGTTACGAGGTCGAGGCCGTGGCTTCGGGCGAAGAATGTTTGGCGCGGCTGGAGACGCGGGCGTTTGATTTGGTTTTGCTGGATGTTTGGT
>Ga0210398_10001414_pt1 | contig 24863 bp, 29 predicted proteins | sample IncBWC4OmetaG_FD_161047 | JGI IMG/M metagenome (GOLD analysis project Ga0210398, IMG submission 161047) | Forest soil microbial communities from Barre Woods Harvard Forest LTER site, Petersham, Massachusetts, United States - Inc-BW-C-4-O | ecosystem: Environmental > Terrestrial > Soil >... | reverse complement strand
ATGACCCCCACCGCCACCGCGATCGAGGTTGCCGACGCCCGCGGTCGTCCCGGCGGCGGCTGGTGCCGCCGACACCTTGCCGCTGTCGGGGTAGGGGCCGTACGCGCCGCCACCCTTCACGGTCAGCGACTTGCCGCCTAGGTGCACCTGGATCGGGTGCGGGTTGGCGGAGCTGGCCGGCTTGGCCCCGGGCGCGTACGACAGACCCACCGGCGCCGGCATGTCCGTCTTGATCTTGCCGAAGTTGGTCGCGACGTTCCAGGCGTCCTTGTAGCTGTCGCCGAGCGCCGTCGTCGCGACGAGGTTCGCGAGCTTGCTCGGGTCACCGCCGGCGCGCGCCGCCACGATCGCGGCCTGGACCGCGCTCGCCGGCATTCCGGGGAGCTGGCTCAGGATCTGGTCCGGGCTGGCGTCGGACTTGATCGCGCTGACGGCGGACTGGATCGCGGCCGCCGGGGTCGTGGAGCCAGCCTGCTGCGCGGCCTGGGTCAGGATCTGCGACGGGTCGCCGCCGGCCGCGCTCACCGTCTGCGCCACCTGCGCGGCCGCCTGCACCGCGCCGGAGGGGATACTGATCCCGAACTTCTGCGCGGCCTGGGTGATACTCGACGTGGCGGCGGCAGCGATCCCGGACGGGTTGCCACTGACGATGGCCCCCGCGAGCTGGCCGGCGGCGACGAAGCCGTTGACGTCCTGCTTGAGCGCCTCGCCGAGGTCGCCACCGGTCAGGAGCGCTGCGGTCAGGTTTGCGCCTGGGATGTGGAGAGCGTCGGCGACCGCGCGCACGTCACCGATCCCCGTCTTCACGGCGTCCCAGGCTTTCCCGAGCGCGCTACCGAGGTCGAACCCGCCGCTCTTGCACTTGTGACCCTTGGCGTCGATGCGGAACGTCGTGAGAGGGCTCGTGACCCCGTAGAGCTGGTAGAGGAAGTCCTTGGTCGCAGTGCCGTCCGGGATCTTGAACACGGCGCGCATCTGCGCGTCGGTCTTCGGCGCGTTGTCGAGCCACTTGCCGCCGCCGAACGGCCACTGAAGCGCGATCGTGCCCTTCGGGTCCTCCCACCACGTCTTGTCGTCCTTCGCGCCAGGCCAGCACGGGTCCGCGTTCTTGAACTTTTCTGGGTTCTGGATGAAGTCCATGAGCTGCGCGTACATCGGGTCCGGGTTGTCCGGCGTCAGGCCGACGGCGGCGAGCGAGTCCGCGTACGGCGATCCGCCGACGCCGAACTGCGAGCCACGCCGCGGGCGCCCGCCGATGCCGAGCGTCTGCCCCTCGTCCGGCTTCCACTCGCGCGGCCAGCACGCGAGCCCAGACACACCCACGCCGCTCGACTGCGGTCGGCCGGTGCCGAGGCGGTCGCGGATCGAGGTCTCGGGACCGGGATCCGGCTCCCACGGGCGCGGCGGGCAGTTGTACGGGAGGGTCGGGCAGAAGTTCTCGCCCACACCGAACGTGGCGGGGCGCCCGTTCCTGAAGATCTTGCTCATGGGGGTGGTGCTCCTACTTCTTGCTGCTCGCCGCCTGGAGGATGACCGCGACGGTGCCACCGACGACCACCACGACGCCGGCGCCGATGCCGACCTTCGCGAGGGTAGAGAGGGACTTGCTACCGCCGGCCGCGGGCGCCCCCGCGCTCGCCGGGCCCGTGGTCGGCGTCGGCGTCGTCGCCGATGCCGCTGCCGCTGCCGCTGCCGTGGAGTCCGTCGGCGTAGCCGGTGCGCCGCTCGCTGGCGGCGGAGCCTGGGTCGCGCCGTCCGAGGGCGCGGGCGGCTGGGAGTCGTCCGGCGGATCGTCGGGCGGCGCGGTCTGCTGCACGGCGACGCTCGCCTCCCACCACGGAGGTTGCGCGCCCCACTCACGCCTCCACTGGCGAGCGCCGAACCAAGCGGGTTGGCTGCCCCACTCGGGGCGCCAGTGGGTGGCGCCGAAGCCCGCGGGGCGTCCACCCCACTCAGGCCGCCACGCACGCGCGGCGGCTGCCTCGTGGGCCACCGCGCGGGGCGACGGTGGCGTGGGGCGCCTCACCTGGGGCGGCGGGGGCGCAGGGCGCCTGCCGACCTGGGGAGGCGGCGGCGCGGGGCGCCTGACCTGGGCGGGCGGCGGCGCGGGACGCCTGTCGATTGGGATCGGGAACAGGTCACCCACGCCGAACGCGACCGGGCGGCCGCCCCTGGATACGGTGTTCATGGCTGTGTCGCTCCTACTCTGTCACGGATCCTTTTCTTCCACGCGGCCCACGCGAGCACGAAGACCTCGATCGCGAGCGCGCCGGCGACCGCGTTCCTGACCACGTGCGTGCGCTCGCCCGCGACGAGGAGGCCCGACCCGACGAGCGCGGCGCGCGCGAGGGTGTAGCCCGCGACAGCGGGCAGCGCGCTCCAGTCGCCGTCTAGGAGATCAGCCGCGCTGGATCCGGACGGGAGCGCCGCGGGGCACACCGGGCACGCACCCGGCTGGCCCAGCCCGAAACCAGCCGTCGGGCGACCGGCGAGCGAGATGGACTCCGCTCGGAGTCTCATGCTCGGGCCGGGGCCGGCGCATGCCGCCGCACTGGTTTCGTAACCAAGTAGACACCGCCACCGATCACGACGACTACTGCCGCGACCGCCGCGACCACGATCGGTCTCCGGACAAGACGCGCGAGACTCGATCCAGGTATGGACCCGTCGAACCACACGACACCGTTCGAGGCGAGGAGATCGCTCCACGAGCTCGGCAAGATGTAGGACCACGCGGATCCGGCACCACCGCTCTTGGCTTTGGTGAACAGGTCCTCGGTGATCTGCCGGGCCGCCGGTGGCTTGAACTTGGCTGGGTCGACGGTCACCTTCGCGGGGTCATCGACTGGCGCGGCCAACTCCGCGGCCGACGCCACACCGCGCTGGATCCCGGCCGCGTACTCGGCGACGTTCAGCTTCCCGTTGTCGCTCGTGGGATCGTGATCCGGGTCCGGGTGGTTGCCGTCGAAGTAGTGTCCCTTGTAGACGACGCCCGCGTAGTCCGTCGCGGTCTGCGGGTTGGCTTTCGCGAGCGCCGGCCCCCACCAGTTATCCTGAAACCAGTGGCGCGCGGCCTCGAGTGGGCTCGGGGCGATCCAGTACCACCCGATGTACGGGCTTGGTCCACTGGCGGTCGGGGTCGTGTCCTTGTGCGCGAACGCGCCCCAACCGGGGCGACCCTTCTTCGCGCTCACGAGCCCCTTGGTGACCTGGGCAGCACCGATGTTGTTGGTGCCCGCGAACGTGCTCCCGGAGCCAGGGTAGGCCCCCTCCGCGCCGCGGATCTGCCCGATCATCAGCGAGAGCAGCTGGTCGGACAGGTCGAACCCTTTCTCCTTGGCCGCCTGACGGATGGCCGCGATGACCGTCGAGATCTTGACGGGTGCGGGCGCGCTGTTGTCGGCGGCGCCTACGCCCGGCGGGGCGACATCCTCCCAGGATCTGACGTACATCGCAACTCCACCCTCAGCCCTGAGGGCTCGCCGCAGGCGGCGTCCGCGTCTTCTTCTTGCCGTGCGCGGCGACAGCCGCGATCGTCCCACCGACCACCACCAGGGCGCCGACACCGATGCCGACCTTCGCGAGGGTGGAGAGACCCCCGCCGCAGTTCGGCGATCCGGGGTACGGGACCGTGAAGTCGCCCGCGTGCTGCTTGGTGACCGCCACGAGCGCGCAGAGGCTCGCCTCGTCGAGCGAGCCGTCGGTGCGCAGCGGCTCGGCCGGCTTGCCGTTTGCGTTGAACCATCCCTGGAAGCACGCGACCGCCGCTGGGACAGCCTTGGTCGGGTCCGCCGGCCAGGTCGCGCAGGGCTTGTTGCCGGCCTTGAGGATGAGCGCGTTCAACTGCGTGAGGGTGGTCATCACCCAGCTCGACTCGGCGGCGGCGAGCTTGGACCAGACGCCAGGTGGCGCGCTCGCGGCGCCGTTGGGCGGCGATCCTGCCGCAGGTTTCGGCGTCAGCGTCGGGTTCGGGCCGAGGTGCATCTGGATCGTCTCGCCGAGACCGGCGACGCCGGTCCTCACGGGTCGACCCCCCATGCAGAGCGTGGAGGACTGAGTCCACCGCGGCACGACAGCGCCCTGCCGGTCGGTGACCTTGTCGAGGACGTTCTCCTTCCACCAGCAACCAGCCGCGCGGATCCCGGGGTCCGTGGGGCCCTGGACCGGTACGTCGGTGACCCAGTCTTGGTAGGTCCCGTCGCGGTGCGCGATGTCGGCGGCCTGCGCCGGGGTCGGCGACAACCGATCGAGGACGCGCCGAGCGGGGACCACCGCCCACGCGGCGTTCCCGCACCCTCCACCGCACCCTCCGACTCCGGTTGTCATGATGCATCCTCCTCGACCAGCACGGGATCCCTGGAAGTCTCGCTGAAGACGAGCGACGCGGCAATCCGACCGTACTGCGCGCCCACGCCGGCGGCGCCCGGGTACGCCGTCAGGAACTGGTCTTCAGGGCCGAGCGCCGCGAACTGGTTGGCCGACAGGCCGCTCGCGGCCGGGTTGGTCGCCGGATCGTTCTGCCGGACGCTCGCGACGATGGCGACGTCACACGGCACCGGCACCGGGATGTCGAGCATCTGCTCGAGGTAGCCGGTGCGCCAGCGGTAGCGCATGTCGTGCATGTTGCCGAGGCTGCTGCCGAGGGGCTTGCCCCACGGGCGGCCGCCGTTCGGCGGCACGTACGCGGTCGGCGCGAACTGCGGACCTGCGAAGGTCTCGTAGAGCAGCGCCGGTCCCTTGCTGTCGCGGAACATGAGGGTGTCCGCGTTCTGGACGTTTCGGGTCAGGATGAAGTTTTTCGCGATGATGACGACGTGCCAGCTGATGTTCCCGTCCGGCGGGTGCCAGAGCGGGCTCACGATCTCCTTGCGGAACGTCCCCACGCCAGAGACGGTCGCGACGAGCTCCGCGTACTGCCGGATGCCGGTGAGCCGCACGCCGGTCTCGCCCGAGGCGAACTGCTCGCGGGCGAGCAGGCAGAGGTAGCGGTACTCGGACGGGGACGCTCCGGCGGGGACGAGCGCCGCGGTCGGTGTCGATGGGACGAGCAGGCCCGTACCGACCGACGTGCCGAGGAAGGGGTCGCTGCCGATGAGCGCGACGGAAGGGTCGATCGTGGCGGGGACGATCTCGTGGCGACCTGGGTAGAAGCGCGTGCGGACGCCCTCGGCGACGCCGCCGGGGTAGCTGGCCAGCCTGATGAGCTTCGCCTCGTTGTTCCAGCGCATCACGCCACCGCCCGCGCGACTTCGCTGGTGGTGACGTTGAAGGCGGTGAACCGAGTGGTCACGGCCTGGCCAGTAGGATCGACAGGTCCGGGACGTCGAAGCCGAGTTTGCGGAGCCGGCAGCGCGCGTCATCATCGGAGAGTCCGTCAATGTCGGGATCTAGCGAGCTCCACCCCAAAAATGTGACGTTGACGTTGAACGGGACGCTCACCGGCGTCTGGAACAGGATCGCCGACAATTTCACGTTACTTTGTTTTGGCAAAAGCCACCCGTTCGGCCACGTGACCGCCATGACGTCGGCGAAGTTCGCGAGGTCGATGTGTGTATCCTGCACGCTGTACCTGGGAGCTCCGTAGACGTCGACCTTGACGCCGACGCCGGTCTGGTTCTTCAGCTGGCTGAAGTACAGGCTCTGGAACGGGCTGCCGGGGAACGTGTTCTGCTGGAAGAGCGTGAACGCGATCTTCTCGATGATCGTGTCCTGCGTGAGGTTGTTGTCGAAGCTCGCGACGATCGCGGGCGCGTCGACGGCGCTCGAGGTGAACTGGATCGGGATGTCGACGACGAACGGGACGCGCGGGACGCCCACCACCATCGCGTAGGCGATCTTCGGGGCCCAGATGGCCAGGTCGCTTACGTTCTCGCTTTTCGGCTGCATGACGTCCTCCAGAGTACCTCAAAAAAGAACGGGCGGCGGCTCGCTCTCGCGACCGCCGCCCGTCCAATCAACCACTACTCAGTGGTGACTCGCGATCAGCCCTCGTTGTGCTTGGGCAAGCCGCGGATGCCCTTCTCCGAGCAGTACGCCTTCCAGCCGCCCGGCATCTCCCAGCCCTTGATCTTGATCCCGAGCTTGAGGATGCCGCCCTTGAAGACCTGGCGGTTGGTGTTGACGACCGTCGTGGCGTACGCCGGCGTCGAGTCGAGCGTCTGCTCGAGCATGACGAGGTTGGCGGCGCTGCTGCCGACGGCACCCGCCGCGATGACTCCGGGAGTCCCCACCGAGCTCAACTGGCTCATGTTGATGTCCGGCAGCACGTTGATGCCGAACGGCTCGTTGTCGATCGTGAGCGACTCGATCATCTGCGCCTGGTGCACGGCGTCCTGCGCGATGAAGATCATCCCGATCGGGATACCGCGCTCGAGGAAGCACGGGCTCTCGACGGGCCGGTACATCTGCCCGCGGCATCCGTACCCCTGCCACCGGAGACCGCCCCAGGTGACGGGCGCGAGGTCGAAGTCGCGCGTCGGGTGGAAGATGCCGACGTTGCCGGTTGCGGGCGGGAGCCCACCACCACCACCGCCGGCGGTGGTGACGCTACCCACCCTGCGGTGGGTGACCCCGACGAAGATCGTGGCGGAGTCTTTCGCGCGGTACGTCGCGTTGACGAGCGCGACGAACTCGGCGATCGGCAGCTCGCTCGTGCCGCTCGCCTCGGCGTCCGCGAAGGACCCGAAGTACGAGATGTCGGCCGCCAGCTCGTTGAGCACGAGCTCGCGCTGGGATGTCTTCCACTGGAACTGGTAGGCGTTGATGAAGTTCCAGCCCGCGCGCCAGGTCGCAGCGCCCCACTCGAAGACGGCGGGAGCCTCGAACGTCATGTCCCCGCCGAGTGCTCCGTTGTTCACGTCGGCAAAGGTGACCACGTCGGGGCTCGCGGTGGTCGATCCCTGAACGTCCGGCGCGACGAACGCGTTGCCGATCGTGGAGAACGTCATCGGCTCGCAGAAGACGTGGACGCCGATGCCCTGGGCAAGGATGTCCGTCTGCAGGATGCCGTTGATGAGGAACGTCGAGTCGATGCTCGCGACGCCGGGGACTGCCGAGGAACCCGAGAGCGGGTTGACGGTGTCGCCGAACGTCGTCTGCGCCTCTTCGGGCGTCAGCGGGAGCGGGATCGTCCAGACCACCTCCTCGACGACGGGCACGTTGCCGAACCCGCACCGGAGGCACTTCTGCGCGGCCGCCTCGTCGCCGGGCGGGGCGCCCAGGCCGAACGGGACGCGCTGCACCTTCTCGCGGCTCTCGCCGCCGAACTTGATCGACTTCTTGGTCAAAAGGTTCCGAGCCATGGTCTTTCTCTCTTTCGTGCCCCGCCGGTTCTTGGTCCGCTGCGGGGGTGGTGGTGTTGCTTTTTTGGAAGTGGGTCTCTAGGGGTTCGTTCGCTCGCGGGTGCCGCCGCGCCGGTCAGTTCGTGTAGAGGAGGTCGGTCTCCTCCTCCTCACCGACGAAGCCGAGGTACGGGCTGTCGTTCAGGCAGCCGCAGTCGGACTCCGGCGGCTGGGGGCCCTGAGGCTTCGGCAGCTTGGTCGGTCCGATCTGGAGGTTCCGGGGCGGGAAACCCACACCGGAGGTCCCCGCCGCGGGTGCGGCGGCGTTCGCCGCTGCCGGCGCCGCAGCTTTGACGGCGGCTTGGACAGCGGGGTGATCCGCGGCAGCACCGTGCGCGGCGGCTGCCGCCTGCGCACCGTCCTTGGCGGCTTGCTGGACGACCGCGGTGGGCGTCCCCGGGGGAGCGGCGGCCGCCGCCTGCGCGGCGCCGTTCGCCGCTGCCTGGACGGCAGCCGCGACGGCGGGCTTGTTGGCGTCCGCGTGGGGCGCGGCCGCCGACTGCGCGGCCTGCGTGGCGGCTGCGGTCACGGCAGGTGCCGGGGCTGCGGCGTTGGCGGCGGGAGCCGCCGCCGTCGCTGCGGTCGCTGCAGCCTGGATGGCTGCCTGCACCGCGGGGTGGTTGGCGACCGCGGGGTGGTCGTCTGCGGCGACCGACTGCGCGGCCTGCGTGGCGGCTGCGTGGACGTCGGCCGGGGGCGTTCCGGGCGGTGCGGAGGTCGCCACCTGCGCGGCGTGGTCAGCGACTGCCTGCACCGCGGCCTGCACCGCAGGGTGGTCGGCGTCGGGGTGCGGGGCGGCTGCGGCCTGAGCCGCCTGGGTCGCCGCTGCGACGACGACGGGGCTCGCGTGAGAGCGATCCCAGTCGCTCTTCTCCTGGACGTGCCACTCCGCCTCGCTGCGGGTCCAGCTCGGGGGCGGGGGGGACGGCTTGAAGAGCGGCGCGAGCGACAGCGGGGCGCCGGGGACGGCCGGCGGCGCCGCGGGGAGTCCCGGAGCCGGCGCAGCGGGCGCGCCCGGAGCGGCCGGCAGGGGGACCCCCGTCTGGTCGTGGATGGTGCGGATGTACGGGTCGACGCGCACCGCGCACTGGCGCGCGAGCTCGCGGCGGATCTGCGGCATCGCGCGCTCGAACGCTCGCACGAGGTTGCAGGGCTCGGCCGCCGCGAACGCGGTCGCGTTGACGGCGTTCTCGAGCGGCATGTCCGGGACGGTGGCCGCCACGGTCTGCACCGCGTCGGAGAACGCCTCGCCGAGGCCAGGTTGGCCAGGGTTGCCGCTCGCGTAGGGCGCCCCGATCCCGAGGACCTGCTGGGTCGTCGGGTAGCGGTCGGAGGTGATCTCGCGACCGCTCTTCGGCTGCCACTCGAAGCGCGTGCGCAGGTGCACGGGCGTCGCGGGGGTGAGCGGCGGCGGCTCGGGCGGAGGGGGGGCCTGAGGCAGACCCGCGGCCGCACGCTTGCCGTGCCACTCGCGCCACTCCTGCTCCGGAGCGTCGTGGTCGGGAGCGGGGAAGCCCTCGCCCGCCCGCTCGGACTCCCACTCACCGTGCTCGCGCGGGTAGCGCGAGTGCAGGTGCATCCGGACCACGTGCGGGTGCAGGTGCCGCGCGGTCTCGCGCAGGACGTCGCGGTTGACGTGCGGCAGCGCGCGCTGCAGCGCCTGGGTGAGGTCGGCCGGCTCGGCGGCCGCGTGCATCGCCGCGTTGACCGCGTGCGCGGGGTGCACGCCGGTCTGGGCCGCGATGGTCGCGGTCATGTCCTGCACCGCGTCGCCGACGCCGCGCAGGCCCCAGCGGTGGTGCTCACCCCAGCGCGCCGGCCACGCCGGCTGCACGGGGGGAGCCGGGATCGACGTGTCGACGATCGAGGGGTCGTATGCTGGGGCAGCGGGGACCGCCGCCGTCGGCCACGGGGACGGGGCGACCCAGTCGTGTCGGTCGCCGCGCCCGCGAGCGAAGCGGTCGCCGAGCGCGAAGGGCCCGGCGTCGCGGTCGGACCCGCCCGAGAGCGTGCCGGCCGTGCTGGTGGCGCCGCCGCTCGAGACGTCGGCCTTGCCGCTCTTGATGTTGAGCGAGGCGGAGACCTCCGCGGGGTAGAGGCGAGCGATCCAGCTCTTCCGGAGCGCGGGCACGCTCGTGTCCTTGCCGACGAGCATCGGCATGAGCACGTGCGACCAGAGCGTCGTGAAGAGCTTGACGCCGGCGCCGAGCCCGATCCCCTCGACTCCGGCTCGGACCATGGGGTTCTTGGCGAGGAGCGATCCGCCGAGCGGCACGAGCGTCATCGCGGCGAGGGCGCCGTAGCGCCACATGTCGGGCGGCGACGCGACGTTGAGGGCGTTGGCGAGCGTGCCGGCGCCGTCCGAGGTGAACTTGTTCGCCGGCTTGGCCGTGCCCGACGGGTCGTAGGTCGCGAGGAACCGGTCGATCCCGTCCGCGATGAGGTAGCCGGCGACCGCGGTCCCGATCTCGGCGCCCATCTGGCCCGCCGTGCGGGCGATGCTGCCGAGGCTGGGCGCGCGGACGACGCGGCTCTTGCGGTACGAGCGGGGCGAAGCGACGCGGGTCGCCTCGCGGACCCGGCGGCTGCTGCCGCGCTTCTTGGCCGGGCGGCGCGACTCGGCGACCTTGGACTTCGCGCGAGCGTAGGTGCGCTTGGTCGGGCGGCGCGTCGCGGCGACGCGCGGCGTCTCGCGGGTGGTGCGGCGCTTCGGACGGCGCGACTCGGCGGCCGTCTTGGTCGTGCGGGAGGCCTTGCTGGGCTTGCTGGGCTTGCCAGCCTTGCGGGTCTTCCAGCCCTTCTTCGCCGCCTTGCTATGGCCGGCGCTGTCGCCGTGCCACGCTTGCACGGTCCGGCGACCCTTGCTGCGCGTGCTGCGGACCTTGCGCTTCGCCATCACCTGGCCGGACGGCTTGCGGCTGACCGCGCGCTTCTTCGGGCGGCGCGACTCGGCGACCTTGGACTTCGCGCGAGCGTAGGTGCGCTTGGTCTGCGCGCGGACGGCGCGCTTCTTCGGGCGGCGCGCCTCGGTGGCGCGCCGGCCGGACGCGCGCACCTTGCGCGCGGGGCGGCGAGCGGAGACGACACGCGTCGTCGCCGGCTTGGACTTCTTCGGCGCGGTGCGGCGCTTCGGGGGCGCCTTGGGCTTGGCAGCGGGCTTGCGCCGGGCGGCGGTGCGCTTGGCTGCGGGGCGACGGGTCGTCTTCTTTTTGGCTGCCATGGTTTCCTCACGAGCGACTACTGCGCGGATGCCCTTGCCAAACGGAACTGTCCGTTTGACCTGAAACCCTTTCGGGTCGAGTTGTCTGAGTCGGACGTACTGGTCGGTGACGTCCACCTTGTTCGACTTGTGGCCGTGCTTCTTGGCCCACACCTTCGCCTTCTCGACGGTCCAACCCTCAGCGCGACTGAAGAGCAGCGACTGGGTCTGCATGGCAGACCGCTTGCGCCTGTCCTCGACGTCCAGGGAAGGGGGAGGTGGGTCGTAGTCAGGCGGAGGAGGGGGAGGCGGCGGCGGGACGTACCGGCTCGGGATGACCGTGCCGATGCGGACCTCGCGGCGAGCGGGAGCGCCCGCGCGGCGCGGCGCGAGGACGGGGCGTCGACTGGCCGACGCGCGGTGACCGGCAGTGCGCCGCCCGACGCGCTCGCGCGCGGCGGAGAGTTCGGCGAGACGGTGTTTGTACGCGCCCATGTCATCCGGGATTCAACTGTCGAAAGCAAGGCTCCCAATGCGCTCTTATCGCGTCAAGAGATTGAGTTTTTAGAACGCGCGATCGGGCTCGGAGTGGCGCCACCGATCGACCGCGATAGTTGGGTCTGGTCGAGCGGGTCGATGCGAGACGATTACTACATGAAACTGGACACTTACCGATCATGTTGCGCGTTGAAGGTGAGCCAGTGGATCGACCCTGGAATTCAGGGCAATTCGGCTCATCCGATTTCTAGATCGCGCGCGACTCGTGAGTCGTGATCGGCATACTCCGGTATGTCCTGAGTATTACCTATATGGACACGATCGTTCGCGAGCGACGCGACCGATGCAACCCGATGCAACCGGGATGCAACCGAACTGCTCCTGTTGCATCCGGCGTGCAACAGGAGCGTCGGCGCGCGATGCAACGGTCGCGCGGCGCTCGAAACGCGCTCTCTGCGCGCGGGCGTGGGGGTGCTTACTTGATCGACGGGTAGAGGAGATCGAGCGCGCTCGCGCGCGCGACCGACCCGCCGACGCCGACCGCGGCGCCACCGGCCATGCCCACGAAGTCGCCCTCGCCCCGGCTCTTCGCTTCCGCGCCAGGCTCGACCCACCACTCGCGCTGGTGAGGCGAGACGCGACCGACCGGGTGCTTCGTCGTGCCGTCCATACGGACCCACTCGCTCTGCTCGTCCTGGAACGCCATGAAGACGTGCGTCGGCACGTCGAGGGGCGCCTTGTGCGACGAGCCGATGACCATCGCGGGGATCCCGATGCAGAGCATGCACGCGATGAGCGTGATCGCCGCACCGTCGCAGTCGGTGCCGATGAAGCAGAGGCCGCCCTCGTCCAAGCAGAGCGTCTGCTCTGGCGTCTCCATGAACTCGCCCATCACCGGGTCGGCGATGTACGGCACCTTCGCGCGGAACGCGTCGAGGATCGCCTGCGCCTTCTGCCGGCGCGTCCCCGTCGAGACGCCGGCCTCGGCGAGGCGCTGCGTCGTCCACGCGCGCAGGCGCGGCGACATCCGGGACTTCCACGATCGCTCGGCCACCTCGTTGAGCGAGATGAGCGACCCCTCTCGCCCGGCCGGGTGCGGACGCGCGTCCGTCGTCACGCCCTCTACGGGCCTGTCGATCACTTTCACGTCGCGAACCCCTCTCGGCGCGTGACCGGCTGGCCGCGCGCGGGCTTGCTCGGTCGCGTCGCCAGGTAGGCGACTCCACCGGCCGCCGCGCCCGCGAGCGCCACGCCAGCGATGACCGTGCCGAGCGACCAACCGGCCCCGCTCTTCTTACTCGGCGGCGTGATGGTCTCCTCCTGCTTTCCTGCGGGCAGGGGCGGCGGAGGCTTCGGGGCGGGCACCGGACGCTGGTTCGCGCCACACGCGGACGGCGCGCTGCCGTGGACCTGCGCGAGCGCGACCGTGGTCGCCACCTCGTAGGTGCCCGTGCCGATCGGGACCTTCGGGGTCTGCGATGCGTTCCACGCGAGCTTGAACCGGTGCACCGCGGCGTTGACGGGTGTGCCCGGGTGGGTGACCGAGGTGCAGTAGTTCGGGTCAGCCGAGAGCGCGTCGACGGCCGCCTGCGCGGCGGCTTGCAGGTCACTCGAGGCCGCCGCCGGGGCCGCTGACGGGTAGTGCGCGAGGATCGCGAGGCGCGCGTTGCCGAGCGCGGTAGCGAGCGAGTTCTGGATGTCGAGCCGCGCGCGCGTGACGGTGGCTCGGTCGCCGGACGTGACGGCGGCCGCGAGATCGTGGTTGCGTAGCCAGGCCCAGTGCGTGGCGTCCTTGACGGCTCGCGCCTTGGCGGCGGCGTCGGGCGACTGCGTGGAGCCGTACACCTCCGCCACGGAGGCGTCGACCTTCGTGCCGGCGTCGCCGACGGCCCGCGTGAACGCGGTGTCGTCGAGCGCCGCGAGCTGGGCGACGGCGGCGACGGCGGCGTCGAGCTCGGGGAAGTCGCCGAGCGCGTCGCCGAGCGATCCGGGCGTGACGCCGTCTACGTACGGGAGGATCCGGTAGTACGTCGCGGGCAGGTCCTCGCGAGCCGGGTCGAACCACTCGTCGGGCAGATTCAGGACCTCCCCGACGCGCAGATCCTTGAAGGTGACGTAGCCGTTTGGATGCCTAACCGTAGGCTTGTGCGCGTTTACGCGCGGCAGTTCGATCGAACATTTCGGGCACGAAGCCATCGAATCCTGCGCCGCGATGCTCCCGGGCGAATCGTTCGGCTTGACGACGTAGGTGCGCACGACTGAAGCCTACGCGCGAACCCCCGATCGCGTCCAGCCCGCGCGCTAAGCAGTTTGCTGCGGCGTCGTCGCCCGCTTCCTCTTCTTCGTTTTGGCCTTCAGCGCCTGTTCGGCCCTCTCAGCACGGGAGAGGGCCTCGTCGCGTTGGCGGACTAGGTCGACCTCGCGGTTGGGTGGCGACCACTGAAACGCCGGGGTGCGGTTCTCCGAAGCGGTCTCCAGGTACACGTCGAGCGCGTCCACGACAGCACTCGCGTGGGTGTCGCCAACTGCTATCGCGAGCAGATCCACGAGGTACGCACGCGGGTCGTCGAGGCCACCTGGGAACGGTACGCGCTGCACCTTGTCGCGGCTCTCGCCGCCGAAGTACACGCTCTTCCGCATGACCGCACGCATGATCCGCCGCGCGCGGGCTCTGGCGCGCTCCTCCGCGATCTCCGCGAGAGTTTCCGGATCTCTCTTGTTCACGCCGCTACTCCGGCTTCGGCTGCAGCGCGATCGGCTCGCCGACCACCTTGATCCCCTCGGCCTCGATCGCCATCGTGGCCATCGGGTTCTTGAGGAGCTTCTCGAACTTCTTGGCCCAGTCGACCGCCTGCTGCGGATCGCGCGCGTCGACTGAGACCTGCATGAAGATCTTGAACCGCATGGTTTTGGTCAGCCGCTCCTCGTCGGCGGCATCCCCCAGGTCGACCGAGGCTTCTCGGCGGCGAGCGGGGGAGGCATCTCCTCCGGCGCCTCGGGCAGCGTCTCCTGCGCGGCTTGCGGGATCTGGTCGACCGGGACCGCGACGAACCCGGGGGGCGGCTGGTAGTCCGGCGTCGCCACGACGTAACCGGGCGGCAACTGCTGCTGCAGGTCGCGCTGCCGGCTCGCCTCGCGCTCCTTCCTGATCTCCGCGCGCTGGTCGCCGACCCACTTGAGGATGTCGGGCAGGTTGGCCATGAACGTCTCGACGCCGCGCAGCCTCCCGTCGTCCCGGTTGATGACGCCCTTGGCGAGCCCCATGTCGATGACGCGGACGGGGGTGTCGTCCTCCTCGACCGAGGTCGCCGCTGGTTCGGCGGTCTGCCCGGCGAACCCGAACTCGCGCGCGACCTCCATGGTCGACCGGAAGACGTTGGCCGCGTCGCGCAGCTGCTCGGACGGCGTCTGCGGGCGCTGAGGCGATTGGTAGTGCGGTGAGGCGTACGGCGTTGCCGGCGCGCCAGACGCGCCACCGTCGCGCGGGTCGCGCGGTCGGTACGGCCCAGTGTACGGCCCGCCGCCGGGCGGCGGCGCGCTCCCTCGCTGGGTCGCCTGCATCATCTGGAGCATCATGTCGAACGTCTGCTTCTGCATCGCGAGCATCACGCCGGTCGGGTCCGTGGCCGGCGCTGCGGGTGTGGGCTGCGGCGACGTGGGCGGAGTGTGCCCGGCGGCCGTCGCCTGCATCGCCTGCATCATGTCGAACATCTGCTTCTGCATCGCGAGCAGCGCCGCGGTCTGGTCGACCGGACCGGCGGACTGCGGCGACGCGGGCGCTGGCTGCGGTTGGGGCGGCGGTGGCGGCTGCGCGTGCCCCGGCTGCATCGACTGCACCATGTCGAACATCTGCTTCTGCATCGCGAGGAGCGCGTTGATGTCCGGCGCGGCGGGCGGCGGAGGTTGCGCCGGTGGTGCGGGCGCCGCGGGCGGAGCGGCGACGGGCTTCGGCGCCATCGACTGCACCATGTCGAACACCTGCTTCTGCATCGCGAGCATCACCTCGAACGGCGTGCCGGACGGAGCGACCTGCGGGGCAGGCGCAGGGGGCGCGTAGTGAGAGGCCGGTTGCGGCTGCGCGTAAGCTACCTGCGACGGGTAGGGATACTCCTGCCTCACGACGGGCTGCCCGGGCGCCGGAGGCGCGTCGAGTGTGCTCGGTAGCGAGACCGAGCCGCCGCTCCCGTGGCCGGCGCCGTCGCGGAAGGCGACCTCGTAGGTGGCCTCCCCGCTCCGTCCGTGCAGGGCCTTGAGCGCCTCGTAGAGCTCGTTGGCCGTGCGCGGTCGCGTGGTGACCATCCACTGCGCCGGCACGCCGGTCCGGCGCTCGACGGAGATGGTCGCGTTGGCGGACGGGTACACCTTGAGCGTCTCCTCGAAGGAGAGGAGCACGTTGCCGTCGTGCGCGGTCCGGGCGGGAGCCGTCGGGACAGTCGGCGCGGGCGGCGCCGTTTGGGGGAGGGGAGGGGGTTGGTTCACGGGTTGGGTCGCGGCGGGTTCGGGCGTTGCGTTCTCGGGCGCCTTGGGGCGGCGCGGCCTAGGGCGGCGCGCTGCGTCGACTGCGGGCCGCGCTGGGCGCGTAGCCCGCGCGGGTGGACCGTTCGTGGGTTGGGGTGGTGGGCGACGCGGGAGCGGGATGAGTCGCTGACCGGTCGTGGGGTGCCTGTCCGCGTCGCTCCCCTCGTCGCCGTCGTCGTTACCCCCATCGTCGTCACCCCCGTCGTCTTCGACGACGTCCTCGTCGCGGTCGACACCGTCCTCGTCTTCCTCGTCGCCCGGCATCGTCTCGAGTCCCCTTACGAGGCCGCGCTCGGGCCGTTCGCGGCGGGCGCGGCGTCTGTCTCCGCGTTGGGCTCCTGCCCGGGCTCCGGATCGGGCTCGGGCTCTTCCTCCTCCTCTTCGCTCTCGGCCTCCTCGATGAACGCGACGAAGGTCTCGTCGGACATCGCCTCGTCGAAGAAGCGGATCACGCGCTCCGGCAGGACCGTCCTCACGAACATCTTGCCGTCGCTCGAGTACACCTCGACCCCACCGTCGTCGCGCGAGTACATCCGCACGATCTTCGCCTCGCTCGCGAGCGGGTGCGGTTGGTTCAGGATCCACACGGTCTGGTTGAAGACCGGGACCTGCGACTTTGCGTCCGTCGCTACCTTGACCTCCTCGGGGTTGAGTTGGTCGGTGACCAGCCGGACCAGCACGGTCGCGTCGGGGCTCGGTTGGGGTAGCTGCCGCTCCACCGGGAGGATAGAGCGGTCGACGGTCGGGGGGAGGTTGTTGGGCATCAGGGGATCCGTTGGGAATGGTTGGTGATGGGCGAGATGCTGGAAAGCGACGCCGACTAGTCCTCGAGTTCCGGAAGCAGTCCCGCGTCGAGGAAGCTGAAGTACGACGGCTTCTCTTTGGACCCTCCCAAAATGATGTGATCAAGTAGACCGACACCGACGATCTCGAACGCATCCGCGAACGCCTCGGTCGTCTCCTTGTCCGCGTCGCTCGGCTCGGCCTCGACCCCGGAGGGGTGACAGTGCCAGAGAATTACAGCGTGCGCGCCATCGATGAGCGCCGCCTGCAGCGTCGGGACCATGGGCGCCATGACGGCGGACGGCTCGCCGCGACCGGTCTCCGCGACCGACTTCATGCGCAGGTGCAGGTCGAGCGTGACGATCCCGAAGACCTCGTTGACCTCGTCGCCGATGGCCTCGCTGATCAGCTCGAACGCCCGCTCCGACGAGTCGAGCGGGCCGATCTTGTCGGCGAGCGCGTTGCACGCGCTGAACCGCTCCTGGTCCTTCTGCACGGTCAGGAACGGCCGGCACTTCGACCCGTTGCCGGCGCCGAGGACGATCGGGTCCGCACCGGCGCCCGCGAGCGCCGACTCGTGCGTGTCGTCGCGCAGTAGGCGCCGGCCACGTCGACCGGCGCGCGCCGTCCGCTCAGCGACGACCCGCGCCTGCGCCGGCGCGTGGCACCCGCACCCGCGCAGGCGGGCGAAGGCGGCAGGGTCGTACGCGCTCCTGCCCATCACGCCGCCGCCGACGTGGGTTGTGACTCGCTGACGAACCCGAGCGACGGCGCGGCGCGCGGATCGTCGAACGCCACGTACTCCGCGCCGCTCTCGGTCTGCACGCGGAACTCGCTCAGGCTGGTCCAGTTGCGGACGACGAGGATGACGTCCGCCTCGTTGACGACAGGTCGAAACGAGGCCCCGCCCTCCATCACGACGCTGCTGACCTTCGACGGCAGCACCACGTCGCCGACCTTCAGCCCCTTCTCCGCGAAGTCAGGACCGACCGCGTCGAGCAGGACGAGCTTCGTCGTCCCCTTCGTCTCGTCCGGCCGCACGATGGTCGAGGGGGTGGACTTGATGACGACGCGGCCGACGGCCTGGCCGCGCCTGGGTTCGTAGTTCACGCTCACTTGGACTTCTCCTTGAGTTGAGGTTCGTTGGTGGTGGGTGGCATCGTGACCACGGTCCCGCGCAGGACGAGGAGCTCGGCCTGGCAGGCCGCGAGCTCCGCGACGACGGCCGAGAAATACTCCCGGCTCGGCGCCGAGTACGGCTGCTGCGCGAGCTTGCTCGCGCTCGGCGGCGTGAAGTCGCGCGCGGCGTTGAGGATAACGAGCGCGGACATCCGGATCTCGCGGTCCGGGCAACCGGGTAGGCACGGCTCGGTCTCGACCGACTCGCCCGGGCAGCCCTCTTTGTGAGAGCAGCGAGAGACGATCTCGGCCGCCTGCTTGGCGGCGATCTCCCAGCCGACCTTGCTGCGCCAGAGCGCGAGCCGGCTGCCGAACCACACCCGGTTGTCCACCATGGTGCGCGGCTCGGGGTCGAGCCCCGCCATGTGACGTTGCGCTTGATCCATTTAGGTCGTCACTCCGTCTGGTTCGCGGATCCGCAAGTAACCGTCACCCGACCCCCTCGCAGCCGACTGCGCGGCCTGCAGGAGGATCGACCGCATCCACACGCTGACCCGCACGTTGCAGTTCTTCGCGCGCTGGCTGATGAGCCGGCGCTGCTCGGGCGTCAGCTTGATGGTCGCGATCTCCGTATAGATGATGGCTCGCGACGGCATCCCTATGACCTACGCCGGGAAGACTGCGGTATTACGAACTACCCAGTCAACCGATCGACGGGTGCCCGTGCACGATTCTATGCACCATGTGGACATCGCGATTGCGCCGTGTGAACATAACGGTGAAGAGCATGCCAGCGATCCCCTCCGCGACCCTCCGCCGCCTCTCCGCCGCGCACGACGTCGACCCCCGCTCGATCCTCCGCGAGCTACGCGAACCGGGGAGCGTCCGGGGGATGGCGGGCGAGCGCGCGCGCCGGGCGGTGGACGCGTACCAGGCCAAGGCGGCGCTGATCACCAAGGGTGCGGGCGCCGACCCGTAGCGACCCGTGGTAGGCTGAGCCGCGTGCAGGGCTTCGCCGTCCACCGCAACGGCCGACCGGTCGTCGGCTTCGCGCTCGGCGCTCCGTCCGAGGCCGAGGCGGCGCTGCACTCAATACGGGTGCGCCTGGACAGACCGCCGTGGGGTCGAGGGGTCGGGATCACGTCCGCGCCGGGCGGTGGTGACGCGATCCTCATCAAGGTGCAGCGCCTCGAGCACGTCCCGATAGCCAGGATGATCGTGGGCGACCGGGTCAACGGGGTGCCCGTCCGATACGAGGCGGTCGGCGACGTCGAGACGCAGGGTAGTCTCGGCGTGGGCGCGCACTGGTCGCCGACCTGGGTGGACGCCCGCGCGAAGCTCGCCGCGATGGACCAGCTCATCGCCGCCGGGCGCGGGGACGAGCTCGTCGAGGGCGGCGGCTGCGCGGAGCCTGGCGGCGGGATCGTGCCGACGCAGCGCACCGCGCGCGCGATGGCGGCGCTCCTGCGCGGGCAGGCGGCTGCGGGCCTCGGCGCGGAAGCTCCGAAGGATCCGCCTAAGGAGCACGAGCGCCACTCGCCATGGAAGGAGGCCGTCGTCATGAGCGTCGCGGGCGCGGTGACCGGCTGGGTGCTCGACGAGATCTGGCGGGCGATCAAGAAGCGGAAGGGGCGGCGGTGATGGATACGATCTGCAGGGGCGGTCGACCGGTCCAGGGGTTCGCGCTCGGTACGGTGCTCGGGGTCTACTCGGTCGAGGACCTCGACCAGCTGATCAAGAACAAGGACGTCGAGATGGCTGCGATGGCCACCGAGGTGGCGAAGTCAACCGACCCGAGCATCCAACAAGACTGGGCAACGCTCAACAAGGCATACCAGGCCGCGCGCGCCGCAGGTCTCAAGGCCATCGCTGACAGTAGGAGTTCTTTCCTGCCAGACAGCCTGGTGGCGACCTCCGTATCGGGGGGCACGGACGCGGCCTTCAAGGGCATCATCACGGCGCTGCAGCCGGTCGCCGATCAGGTCACCCGAGGGAGCAAACAAGACATCGGCAACCGACTCATCGCGGGGGGCTGGAAACCTACGTACGTCCTCCCTTACCAGCTGCAGTCCGACGCGGACTCGACCTTCTACAAGACCACGGACCCGTCAAACCTCCCTAACCCGTTCGACTTGCTCAAGTGGATCGAGGCGCACAAGACCGCGCTCATCGTAGGCGGTGTCGCCGTCGGCGGCGTCGTCGTGCTCGCGGTACTCTCGCCGTACGCCCGGATGATCTCGGCGGCGCTACCGCATAGACGGTAGAGCCGAAGCGCCGTACGATGACCGGCATGAACCTCCAGTTCGGTGGCCGACCGGTTCCCTGGTTCGGGTTGGGAGCTCCCGACGCCATCGGTCCTGGGATCGCGGCTCTTCAGGCCGCGGTCGCGCAGTACGGCGGTCCCGGGATCACCAACCCGAGCGGGGCGGTCGCCGGTCTGCAGGCCGCGGGCAACGCCGCCGTCGGTGCCGTGGGTCCCGCCATCGACGCCATGTCCGGCGGCAGTCCAGACATCATGAAGATGACGCAGTGGGCGTGGCAGCAGAACGGCAAGCTCGCGGCCGTCAACAGTTCGGGGTCTGCCACCCAGGCGGACGTGGACGCCGCGAAGGCGATCATCGGTCAGATGATCACCTTCTACCAGCAAGCATCCAAACTCGCGGCGTCGCTGCCGACGTCTGCTTCGTCGATCCCCGTGTCGGGTGGTGGTCGCCCTTCGCAGGTGCCGGCGACGGCGCCGCCGGTAGACTCGACCGTGCCTGTCCCGTCGCCGTGGCCTACGCTGCTCGCCATCGGCGGCGCGGTCGTTGTCGTCGTCGGTGGTGTCGCGGTGGCAGTCGCTCGCAGTCGAGCCGCGTAGACGGCAGGACTGAAGCGTCGTACGCTGACCGGCATGGAGCACCTACGACTGGGCGGCCGACCGGCCGTTGGGTTCGGCGTCGGGATCGCGCCGCAGAGCACCTTCGTCAAGCCCGCCATGGGCGGGAGCCTCTTCCCGACCGGCAAGGTGGGCGCCTTCCTCGGCGGCGCGGCCATGAGCGCGGTCGCGGCCGTCGCCGCGACGGCCCTCTTCGGGGAGGGGTCCGGCGTCCTCGTCGGCGCCGGTCAGCGCCTGCGGCGCAACTGGCGCCCGCTCGTCGCCACCGCGGTCGTCGGCGGCGTCGTCGGGACCGTCGTCGCCTAGGTAGAGCCTTCAGCTTCGCGCATGGCCGCGATCGTCTCGGTATTTGGCTGGGTAACGTCTAGGTCGAGCTGATAACGACGCTTCCCCACGACGACGGCAACCTCCACCACACCACCGAGCGCAGAAGCGTAGCGACCGAGGGTCGACAGCTTGACGTCGCGTCGCGACTCGAGTCTCGAGACCTCACCCTGAGCCATCGCCGCCGCGCAGGCGATCTCCGTTTGCGTTTTGCCTAGTTCCGCACGGAGAGCTCGCAGAGCGAAGCGCTTACGCTTGCCCATCAGATCCTAACCGCTCTCCCTGCCCGCAAGTCACCGAGCAGCGAGGTGAAGTCATCACCCGCACCGGGATACGCCAGCGCCGCAACGCGGCGAGCGCTCGCCTCCTCGTCGGGGGATAGGCCGCCTCGGATGAGGTGCCCCACGTCCGCGATGTCCTGGTACTTGTCCTCGATCGGTCGGTCCGGCGAGACGATCGCGGAGAACTTCAACGCGCAGAGCGGCCCGCGCTGCACGACGACCACCGATTGACCCAAGACGGTCGCGTCCTCGGTCTCTCGAAAGGCGGCGCGCATGACGGGACTCGCTTCGGCTGACACGAAGTCAGCGATCGACTCGTCGCCCTCGTACGGGTAGACGCGTACCATACCTGGAAACGTCCGCACTACGTAACCGCGCTCGCGCGCAGCGGCAGCGATCCGCTTTAGGAATCGCACGGGCACCAGCATGTCCACGTCGACGGTGGCTCGCTGGTATCCGTGGAACCCTACCGCTAGTCCCCCGATGAGAACGGAGGTAGCCCCGACACCCCGCAGGATATCGAGCATCGCTCGCAGATCTTCGGTCCGATCGTCCATGACTTCAGTGAAGTAGGCGGCGCGCCTCGCTGAGCCAGCCATCGCTACCTTATAACACGCGACGTATATAACGTCAAAAGTATCAGCTCAGGATCGTCGGCTCGTGCGCGTCGTCGCCCGCCGCGTAGGGAGCGGCGAAGAGCACGACCATGATCGGGATCGCCTGCTTGCGGTTGACGATGAGCCAGAAGGCGTCCGACTCGCGCGGCAGGCTCACGATCTGGTGGGCCGACTGGTTCGCGACCCCGAGGACTTCGAGGAGCTTCGCGCCGCCCGACCCGAGCCCGCGGCGGAGCGTGGCGACGTAGTCCGCGCGCGGCGACGCCTTGAACCCGGACGGATCGTCCTCCGCGGTCACGAGGACGATGTCGCCGGTCCGGAACTGCTGGCGCGCTGCGCGGTACGCGCCGAGCACCACCTTGGGATCCTGAAAGAGCCGCACGACGAGGCGCTCGCAGTCTTCCGTCGTTCCGGGCGCGAACTCGAGTCCTGTTCCGAACATGGTGGGGACGCTACCACGGAATTGACGACATACTCCAGTATGTCCTGGGTATTACATTGGCCTGACGATTGCATCACAACGGACCGAGGTGATAACCTAGGCCGTACGAGAGATGGTTGTGGAGTCAGTCACGCAGGGCGGATCTTTCACCTTCCCTAGGGAAGTTGACGCGAGAGAATGCGCCATGCAGACGACGCGCGGCGTCGTCGTAGGCGCGTGCGGCCTCCTCCTCGGTGTCGAACCGTCCGATGTGAACGGTCTTGTAGTTGTCACGGATCGATGCGCGCCAATACTTGCGGCTCCACGACACACCCTTGAACCGAGACGATCCGGTTTGACTTGGTGCGTTCATCATGTTCTGAGCGTGGGTCGCTTGGCGGAGGTTCTCTCTGCGGTTGTCAAGACCGTCACCGTTGCAGTGGTCGACCTCCCCTTGAGGTTCTCCCATCAGGTATCGGTGCATAGATACGGACCCGGTCAGGCCGACGTCAGCCCGCTCTTCAAGCGTTCGACCTCGTACGGCATATTTCAGGCTGCCGCTACTCTTGAAAAGGTACCAGTTCCAGCGCGACAGGTCCGCGAAGTCTCCCTCGTCCACTTTCGCGAATGCGCTCTGCGTGAGCGGAACGAAACGCACACCCGGCTCGGCCGGAGGCAACGGTGCGATACGTACAACGCGGAGCCGGTTCCTGTAGCTCTGCGCGCAACTCTTGTCGCAGAACTTTCGCGGTCCTCGAAATCCGTATTTCCCTCGGAGCGAAGCTCCGCACGTGAGACAAGCGTGATACGTTTCCACCGTTCGCCTCCTCCTACGAGTGCGAGCCAGGCCCCGGCCGGTGAGACGGCGCGGGGCTGTTCAACGTCTGGAGGTTACCATGACGCAGCTGCGTAAGGTCCACGAGGAAGTCCTGATGTGTTCCTACAAAAAGTGCTGCCCCACCGTCCGCGTCTTCGCGGACGGCTCCGCGGAGCTGACCGACGACGACACCGAGGGTGGCTCGGTCGGCACCATCAAGCTGCGGCCCGAGGTCGCGAAGCGCTTGGCGGCGCTCCTCGCCGGCGAGGTGAAGCCGTGAACGGTCGGAAGGTGAACCAGGCGCTCCGCCCGCTCATCGACGAGGCGGCCCTGCGGGCGGCGCACGCGGGCGCCGTCAACAGCACGCAGCACCAGCAGACACCCAACGGGTGGCAGACCATCGCCTCGGGTTTCACACCGACCGAGGCCGGCAAGGTGCTCGTCGCGGTGGTCATCACACCGAGGGTGAGCGGTAACCTCCGGGTGAGCGCCAACTTCGAGATGGTCCCGAGCACGTCGGACACCCCGAGCATCGCGGGCTACTTCGTGCAGCCCGTCACGGGGGTGAGCGGTGGCGACACCATCGTCGGCACGCCGCTCAACGGGATCACCGTCACGCCGACGTCGACCACGCCGCTGGCGACGAGCGGGACCAACATCTTCGAGCCGGAGCTCGGGGCGGGCACCGCCTTCGAGGTGACCGTCGCGGCGGTCCCGGTGCAGGCGGTCGTCGGCGAGCCCGTGCTGATCGCGTTCGTCCTTGGCTCGGGAAGCAACACGACCACCTACAGCGTGGACGGGACGATCGTCGTGGACGAGGGGGCGGTAGCGGCTCCGTAGCCGCGTTGAGCGACGAGCGTCCCCGTCGATGGTGGCGGGGTGCGGTGCGGGCGAAGTGGCTCGATGACTCGATGACTCGAGCGGACGGAGAACGACAATGGGATATCTCATCGGCCGAAACAGGACTGCGCGCGAGACCTACCCGCAGTCGCCGGGTGCCGGAGGTGGGTCGGGCGCCAGCATCGTGCCGCTCACCCGGTACCGGTTCATCGACGGGGGGACGGTGCAGGGTGGGCTCGACGGGTCGGTCGCGGAGCCGTACAAGACGGCCAGCCAGTTCCTCGCGGCCTTCGCGACCTCGTCGAGCGTCGCCGACGCCAACGCGCTCGTCGTCGGCAAGGTCACCCCCTCGCAGGCTGGGTACGCGGAGCCGCTCGCGATCCCGCCGTACCGCAACACCGAGCTCCGGTCGGACGGTCAGCCGCAGACGATCACCGGCAACGTCACCTGGGTCAACGAGGCGGGTGCTGGCACACACCCACCGTCGCCACTCGCGACGGCGACCCTGCACAACATCAACCTGGTCGGCAACATCACGATCACCGACGACGGCTCGGTCCCGAGCACGTTCGCGCTCACCGCCGACGAGTTCCTGCTGAGCGTCGTCGGCACGGGGACCATCACCGCGACGGGCGCCACCGCGCTCGCGGCGTTCGAGATCAGTGGTCTCGTCTGGAGCGGCGCGGTCAACCTCGGCACCGGGACGACGTCGGCCCAGCTGGCCCTCTCCGTCGGAGGGGTTGGGGGGGCGATCCACGCAAAGTCCATCATCGGGGTCTTTTCGACCTTCGGCAACAACATCACGGTCGGCGGGACGGCCGGCAGTTCCTCGGCGGCGTTCTCCTCGTGTGCCTTCGCCAATTCTCCGGTCTTGACCGGACCGGCCGGCGCCTTCGCGCAGTTCGACGGCGTCTCCTGGCGCAACTTCCTCAGTGCCGGCGGGACCGTGGTGGGTCTCATCGTCACGGTCGTGGGCGGGTACGACGGCGGCCCTGTCCAGGGCGCGAATATCGGGGACGTCGCCGCGACGCTATCGGAGAACGGGACGGGAGCAGGTGCGTGGGCGGGCGGTGGCAACGTCTACTTCCAGAACACCGCCATCACGGGGAACCACGTCATCCAATTCCTGCTGGGCGGTGGCGAGAAGGTGGGCGACACGATGCGAGTCGTGCGCACCGTGACCGACGCGAACGGCTTCCACCTGACGTTCGGGGACGACACGGGAGGG
>Ga0210398_10001411_pt1 | contig 24890 bp, 21 predicted proteins | sample IncBWC4OmetaG_FD_161047 | JGI IMG/M metagenome (GOLD analysis project Ga0210398, IMG submission 161047) | Forest soil microbial communities from Barre Woods Harvard Forest LTER site, Petersham, Massachusetts, United States - Inc-BW-C-4-O | ecosystem: Environmental > Terrestrial > Soil >... | reverse complement strand
TCGCCCACTGAACCTGTCGAAGTTCGGGCATTTTGCTCTGGCTGCGGGTCTGCTGATCCACTTTTTCCTGACCAGTCTGGCTTTCCTGTGCGTCGCGAACTACACGGCGAGAAGCGAGTCAAACAGCGGGCAGCCTGAGGTCAGGAACCTGTTCGACAGCTTCGCATTTCCCGGCTATGGAAAGCTCCTCGCAGGCTTGCTCACCCGCTTTGCTTTTGCCCTCGTCGGTGCCGGCCTGTCAATGGTTGTCTTGTCTTTCGCCTTCCGAGTGTTGAAGCCCACGCATCAAGCCGTGGCTCGGTCGAGCTCAGGGCCGGCGTATCTTTGGGTCGCAATCATCGTTTCGGTTTTGATCCTGTCACGCTGGGTCCTCGCCATTCCCTTGTTCGTCCAGTCCAAAGGCCTGCTGAAATCTCCGCTGGAGACAAGTGTGAGAGCCGTTCGCGGCCGCAGAAGCTTCGTGGTGGTCTTCACACTCTTCCTCCAGGCCGTTTCCTATCCGCTCGTCCGCCTGACTTCGCCGCTTCACCCGCACTTGTCCGACGGAGCCGCCCGCTACGCTCCTCAGCTTCTTGAAATCGTCGCCGCCCACAGTTTCGGAGCCGTCGTCTGGACCTGGTGGATGATCGTGATGACCATGCTCGCCATGCAACTCCAGGGAACCGATGAGCCGTTCGCTGTCCTGCCGCTGGCGCCGGCCTGAGCGCGCCAGTCTCGACGCATTGCTCATCCTTCTCCTGCCATGGTATGAACAATCCAGCGCGAGGGGCGCATCCAGTCCGCGGAAAGGGCCATGCCCACCCACTGAATTTCACAATCGAAGGCCACGAACCTTCTTTCAGCCTGATTCGTGCGGACTCCAGGCGTGCCATGAAAGGAGATTCGCATGTTTCCCAATCCGCAGGCGGCCCTTCCGCTTCCGCCGCATCCCAGCCTCGAACGCTACCGAAAAATCGCGAAAGACCTCGTCAAAGCCTGCAAATCAGGCGAACACGAATCGCTTCGCCGCTGGGCCGAAGAATGGGTTGAGACTATCGTCAGATTATCCGGCCTGACGACTACGCCAGCCCTTCCTGTGCATATTCAGAGCTGGACGGACGATGTCGAGGATTTTGCCCGCCGCAAATTATCGGGCAGGAAACCCGACAGCAGAAAGTGCGCTCTTGCCGATGCGCAATTCGTAGTGGCGCGATCGCACGGCTTCGAAAGCTGGCCGAAATTCGTAAAGCATCTTGAGGCACTCGCACGAAACACGTCTGCGGTGTCCAGATTTGAGGCCGCAGCCGACGCCATCGTCGCCGGCGATGCCGCAGCCCTCGAGCAATTGCTGCGCGAAGAGCCCGATCTGGTGCGTGCGCGTTCTACACGCGAGCATGGCGCGATCCTGCTGCACTATGTCTCGGCAAATGGCATCGAAGGCTACCGGCAGAAGACGCCGCAGAATATCGTCGAGATCGCCCGCATTCTGCTGCAAGCGGGTGCCAAAATCGATGCCACGGCGAACGTCTATGGCGGCGGAGCCACGACTCTGGAGCTCGCGGCCACCAGCCTCCATCCCGAACGCGCAGGTGTACAGGAAGAGCTGCTCCGCACCTTGCTCAAACACGGCGCAAAGATCGACCCGCCAGCGGGAGCGGTCAATCGTCAGTCCATCGTCATGGCCTGCCTCGCAAACGGACGCCCAAAGGCGGCGGAATTCCTCGCCGGTAGGGGTGCTCGTCTCGATCTGGCATCGGCCGCAGCGCTTGGCCGTCTCGCTCTGGTTGAAACTTACTTCACCCAGGACGGCACGCTGAAGCCCGACGCCGCTCGGGAGCAAGTGAACGAAGGCTTTGTGTACGCATGCGAATATGGCCGCAGAGCCGTCGTCGAGTTTCTGATCGAGAAAGGAATCGATCCGGCAAGCAACGGCGGCACCAGCCAGACCGCATTGCACTGGGCCGTGATTGGAGGCCATCTGGACATAGTGAAGCTGCTCCTGAAGCACGGAGCCTCGCTCGAAGCGAAGAACACATACGGAGGCACAGTATTCGATCAAGCCCTCTGGTCCGCATCGCATGGCGGCGACCCCGACCTCTACATCGCCATCATTGAGACGCTCCTCGCAGCAGGCGCAAAGCTTCCCGAAGGTCACGTACCCATTAACAAGAAGGTAGACGAATGGCTCGAAGAGCAGGGAAGTCACGCTGAACCGGCCTGGTATTGGCATGGCGAAAAGCCACCGCCCGGCAAGCGATAAGATCGGTCCCTTATACTCATCTGTCACCGCCGCAAATCCAGCAGGAGTCCTCATGTCGTCCGCCGCCATCGAATACGCCCGCAGCAACTATCCCCGCTTTCTCGACGAACTCAAGACCCTCCTCCGCATCCCTTCTGTTTCCACGCTTCCTGAGCACAAATCGGACGTTCTTGCTGCCGCCCAATGGCTCGCCGCAGAACTCACCCGCATCGGCATGAAGAATGTCGAGGTCATCGCGACACCCGGCCATCCCCTCGTCTACGCCGACTGGCTGAACGCAACCGGCAAACCCACCTGCCTCTGCTATGGACACTACGATGTCCAGCCGCCCGATCCCCTCGACGAATGGAAATCGCAACCCTTCGAACCTATCGAGCGCAACGGCAATCTTTACGCCCGCGGAGCCGTCGACGACAAGGGTCAGATGTACATGCATGTCAAAGCCTTGGAAGCACTTCTCAAATCATGTAACAGTAAGCTTCCCATCAACATACGCGTGATTCTTGAAGGAGAAGAAGAGGTTGGCGGTGAGCAGATTGCGCGCTTCGTCCGCGAACACCCCGATCGCCTCCAGGCCGATTTCGCCCTCGTCTCCGACACCGATATGTTCGCCTCCGAGCTGCCCACCCTCTGCGTCGGACTGCGCGGCATGATCTACACCGAGATCGGGGCGCGCGGTGCAAAAACCGATCTGCACTCCGGCATGTACGGAGGCGCAGTCCCGAATCCCTTCATCGCCCTGGCCCAGATCATTGCCCGGCTCAAGGATTCGGCCGGACGCATCCTCATCCCCGGCTTCTACGACGCGGTCAAGTCTCCCAGCGCCGACGAGCTCAAGGCCTGGCAAACGCTTCCCTTCGACGAGGAGCACTACCGACTCACCGAAGTCGGCTCCTCCCGCCTTACCGGCGAGCCCGGCTTCTCCGTCCTGGAGCGCACCTGGGCGCGTCCCACGCTGGATGTTCACGGCATGCCCGGCGGTTTTACCGGAGCCGGCGCTAAGACCGTCATCCCCGCGAAAGCCGTCGCAAAAGTCTCGATGCGCCTCGTCCCCGACCAGAAGCCGCAACAGGCCTTTGCCCAATACAAGACCTATGTGGAGGCGCTCAAGCCCGACGGCATCGAACTCGACATTCGCCTCATCCATTCCGGCGAAGCCATCGTTATCGGCACCGACAATCTCTACATTCAGGCCGCCACCCGCGCCCTCAAAAAGGTCTGGAATAAGGACACCGTGTTCATCCGCTCCGGCGGATCCATCCCCATCGTCGGCGACTTCGAGCGGCACCTCAAAATTCCCACTGTCATGATGGGCTTCGGCCTTCCCGACGACAACATCCACGCTCCCAACGAGAAATTCCACCTCGCCAACTTCTATCGCGGCATCGAGTCGATCATCGAATTTTTCGAAGAGCTGGCAGGGTGAACGCCTACGTCCTCGCCGGCGGTCTAAGTACGCGTATGGGACGCGACAAGGTGCTCGTCGAGTTTCGCGGCCGCCTGCTCATCGAGCACGCTCTCGCCAAACTCCGCTCCCTGGGATTCGCCGCAGCCATTGCCGGAAACCGCCCCGACCTCGCCAGGTACGCTCCGGTCATCGCCGACAACTACCCTGTCTCCGGCCCTTTGGGCGGCATCGAGGCGGCGTTAGCGGCCAGCGATCAAGACCTGAACCTCTTCCTTCCCGTCGATCTGCCCCTGCTCCCAGTCGAATTCCTCCGCTGGATGGCCGCCCGTGCCGGGCAAACCGCCGCGCTCGCAACCATCCCGCGCCTCCAGGGACATCCGCAGCCGCTCTGCGCCGTCTATCATCGCGCCGTACTGCCCCATGCCCAGTCCGCCCTCGCCGCCGAGGACGGCAAGGTCATGCGTGCCGTCGAAAGAGCATCGATTGCGACCGGATCGGCGGTCGATGCCTTCGACATCGAGACTGTTGCAGCCTCTTCTGCATGGCCCCAAAGCCCGCCCGTTCACCGCTGGTTTCAGAATCTCAACACTCCCGGCGATCTCGAAAAGGCAGCTTTGGAAGAAACGGCGATCATCCACTAAGCTGATCTCAGAGCGAAGCCGTGGCCACCACACCCGATACGCCGGAAATCGAAATCATCCAGGTGCAGCCGCATCCCCACGACCCCTCGCATCAGAACGGAGTCGCCCCTTATATCGCTTTTGATAAGGTTTCGAAGTCCTTCGGTGATCTCTCCGTCCTCGAAGAGGTCAGCTTCTACGTCAATCCCGGCGAAACCCTATGCATCCTCGGCCGCAGCGGCGTCGGAAAATCCGTCTCGCTCCAGCAGATCATGGGCTTTCTCAAGCCTGACTCCGGTAGAATTCTCGTCGCTGGCCAGGACATCTGCTGTTTCAACGAGGAGGAGATGCAGGCCATCCGCCGCAAAGTCACCATGGTCTTCCAGAACGGAGCCCTCTTCGATTCACTCAGCGTCGGCGAAAACGTAGCTTTCCCGCTGCGCGAGCGCCGCGAGCTTGCCGAGGACCAGATCCAGCAGATCGTCAATGGGCTCCTGGAAATGGTCGGCGTCTCCGGCATGAGCGACCTGCTGCCCTCCGACCTCTCCACCGGCATGAAGCGTTCCGTCGCCATCGCACGCGCTCTCGCCGCGCAGCCCGAGGCCATTCTCTACGACGAGCCCACGACCATGGTCGATCCGCTTATCGCCAAGCTGCTCGGCAGTCTTATCCAGAAGCTCAAGTACCAGCTCCGCCTTACCAGCATCGTCGTTACCCATGACATGCGTTTTGCCGAACGCCTCGCCGACCGCGTCCTCTTTCTCCACCAGGCGAAGGCTCGCTTCTTCGGCACAATGGAGGAGATGAAAGCCTCCGACGACGAAGTCCTGCGCCAGTTCCTTGAACTCGACGCGCTCGTCCTTCCTAACGCATGACCATTCCGGAAGCGAGACCGCCCCGAGGCACAATGACCCTCACCACCGCCGCAGATTTTGTCGGAACCTGGCGCCTCCTCGATTATTCCTTTCTGCACGACGACGGCATCATCGAGAAGCCCTGGGGTACCGACGTGCGCGGCTACCTGCTCTACTCTGCCGAGGGATACATGAGCGGCAATCTCGGCCCTGCCCGCCGCCGCCAGGGAGTCATCGAGCGCATCACCCCTGCCTCGCGTCCGCGCCGCAATCGCCGCTACATCGCCTATACCGGACGCTTCACCGTCGAGGGCGACACCATCACCCACCACGTCGAAGCCAGTCTCTTTCCTTTGTGGGTTGGGCGCGACGAAGTCCGCTACTACAGCTTCGAGGGAGACACCCTCACCCTCCGCACCGGCCCCATCAGATCGGGACACCACACCATCGTCGCCCAGCTGACCTGGCAGCGCGTGCGGTGAGTGTCCTGCCCCGTCCTCTACAATCAACTATTCGGGAGAACATCATCCTTGATCCGCTCTGTCAAAGCTCTGTCCACCGCACTGATCGTGAGCGCCGCTTTTATGACCAGCACCGTACTTGCCCAGTCCACTTCCGCCTTCGCCCCATCGAACCCCTTTTACGCGACCAGTAGGCTGCCCTTTCACGCCCCGCCCTTCGACAAGATCAAGGACAGCGACTACCAGCCTGCCATTGAAGCCGGAATGGCGCAGCAGCTTGAAGAGATTCGCGCTATCGCCGACAACCCTGCGCCTCCCACCTTCGAAAACACTCTCGTCGCCATGGAAAAGACCGGTGCGCTCTTCCGGCGCGCAACCGCCGCCTTCGACGGGGTCACCGGCGCGAACACCAATCCCACGCTGCAGAAAGCCGAAGAGGCTCTTGCCCCCCTGATCGCCGCGCACAGTGACGCCATTTACCTCAACTCGCGCCTGTTTGCGCGCGTCCAGGCCGTCTACAACCAGCGCGAATCCCTGAAGCTCGATCCCGAATCGCAGCGCCTGCTCGAAATCGTCTACCAGCGCTTCGTCCACGCCGGAGCCAACCTCTCCGACGCCGATAAGGCAAAGCTGAAGAAGCTCAATGAAGAGGAATCCACCCTCTCGAATGCCTTCAAGAACAAGCTTCTTGCCGCCACGCGCGATGCCGCCCTTGTCACCACCGACAAGGCGGCACTCGCCGGCTTGAGCGATGCCCAGGTCGCCGCCGCCGCCGCCGCCGCGCAGTCGCGCCACGTCGAAGGCTACGTCATTCCCCTGCAGAACACCACGCAGCAGCCTTCGCTCAGCTCGCTCAGCGACCGCGCCACGCGGCAAACGCTCTTTGAAAGCTCCTGGACCCGCTCCGAGCGCGGCGGCGAGAACGACACGCGAGCCACCATCGCACGTCTTGCGCAGCTCCGTACCGAGAAGGCGAAGCTTCTCGGCTTCCCGAACTATGCCGCATGGAAGCTCGAAAACCAGATGGCCAAAACGCCCGAGGCGGCGCTCAAGTTCATGGACGATCTCGTCCCGCCCGCAACCGCCAACGCGCAGAGTGAAGCGAAAGAGATTCAGTCCGTCATCGACCCGCAGAAAGCCGGGTTCCAGCTCGAGCCCTGGGACTGGAACTTCTATGCCGAGCAGGTCCGCAAAGCGAAGTACGATCTCGACGAGTCGCAGGTCCGCCCCTACTTCGAGCTAAACAACGTGCTCCAGAACGGCGTCTTCTACGCCGCAAATCAGCTCTACGGAATCACCTTCAAAGAGCGGCACGACATCCCCGTCTATCAGCCCGATGTCCGCGTCTTCGAGGTCACCGACGCCAACGGTAAGCCGCTCGCGCTCTTTTACTGTGACTACTTCAAGCGCGACAACAAAAACGGCGGAGCCTGGATGAACGAATTCGTGCCTCAATCCAAATTGCTCGGCACTCTGCCCGTCGTCTACAACGTCGCCAATCTGCCCAAGCCTGTCGAAGGCCAGCCCGCGCTCATCACCTTCACCGATGTCATCACCATGTTCCACGAGTTCGGCCACGCCCTCCACGGCATGTTCTCGAACACCGAATACCCCAGTCTTTCCGGGACCTCAGTTGCTCGCGACTTCGTCGAATTTCCCTCGCAGTTCAATGAACACTGGGCCACATATCCTGCCGTCTTCAATCACTATGCGAAGCACTACAAGACCGGCGAACCGATGCCCGCCGACCTCGCCGCGAAAATCGAGAAGTCGCGCACCTTCAACCAGGGATACGCCCTCACCGAACTCCTGGCCGCCGCCGAACTTGACATGCAGTGGCACACGCTTCCGCCGGGGTCGCCGCTCGAAGACGTGGATGCCTTCGAGAAGCAGGCTCTGGAAAAGACCCACACCGCTCTCCATGACGTCCCGCCGCGTTACCGCTCCAGCTACTTCTCCCACATCTGGCAGAATGGGTACGCCGCCGGTTACTACGCCTATCTGTGGGCCGAGATGCTCGACGACGATGCCTACCAGTGGTTCGCCGATCACGGAGGCATGACCCGCGCCAACGGCGACCGCTTCCGCGAGATGGTGCTCTCGCGCGGCAACACCGAAGACCTTGCCGAGATGTACAAAGCCTGGCTAGGAGCCGAACCGAGCGTCCAGCCCATGCTTAAGTACCGGGGTCTGGCACCGTCTGGCGCGTCTCAATAGCTATGGATTAGCAGGAGCCTGCGGAAGAACGAAACGCTTGCGTTCCGATTCGGTAACGAGCATACTTCAGCCCTATTCCAAAAGGAAAAGTATGTCCGACTGCGCAGCGCAACATTCACCAGCATCACTTCCGACCAGTTCAACTGCTTAGTACTATAAGCTCAAGCGAACGGCATCGATATTTCCGGCAACAGTGGCACCGCCTCCAAGGATGGGATCACCATCACCTGGAACTTCGATCCCACGGCCCAGACGCTGACTCTGCAATGCACCAGCAAGCCCTTCTTCGTGTCATGCGGAACGATAAATTCTGAAATCCACACTCTTGTAGATGGCTGCACCGGATCGTAATGTTCCGCAGCCGCCGGGCTCCAATTGCTAAACTTGAACTGTGAAGATCGCGCTCGCCCAGATCAATCCCACCATCGGTGACTTTTGCGGCAACGCCCAGAAGATTCTCGAGTTTACCCAGCGTGCCGAGCACGGGGGAGCCGACCTCGTCATCTTTTCCGAGCTGTCCGTCTGCGGCTACCCTCCCGCCGATCTTCTCGAGAAGCCGGCCTTCGTCGCGCGCGCCGGGCAGGTCGTGCAGGAGATCGCCGCCAAGACCGCCGCCAGCCCCACCGCCATCATTTGCGGATACATCACTCCTGCCCACCACGGCGCCGGCAAGCACGTCATGAACTCCGCCGCGCTGCTCCGTCACGGCCATGTTGAGTTCGTCCAGTCGAAGATGCTCCTGCCTTTCTACGATGTCTTCGACGAGCAGCGCTACTTCGCTCCCGCGCACAAGCAGCGCCTCTTCTCGCTCGGCGGCGAACACGTCGCTCTTACCATTTGCGAAGACGCCTGGAACGACAAGAGCTTCTGGGAGAACCGTCTTTACAGCATCGATCCCATCGAAGAGCTTATGCGCGGAGGCGGCTCACTCGTTCTCAACATCTCTGCCTCGCCCTACTGGCGAGACAAGCGCGAAACTCGCCGTGAGATGCTCGCCGCCATCGCCCGCCGGCACGGCAAGCCCGTGCTCATGGTCAACCAGGTCGGCGGTAACGACAGCCTCGTCTTTGACGGATCCAGCCTCGCCCTCGGACGCGATGGCCAGGTCATCGCGCAGGCCGCCTCATTCGAAGAAGATCTCATCTTCATCGACACCGAATCCCTCACCGGTGACATGCACCCGGAGACCGAGGACGAAGACGAAGCCATTTTTCAAGCCCTCGTTCTCGGCACCCGCGACTACGTCCGCAAGTGCGGATTCTCCCGCGCCATCATCGGTCTCAGCGGAGGGATCGACTCCGCTCTCGTCGCCGCCATCGCCGTCGAAGCCCTCGGCAAGGAGAACGTCCTCGGCATCGGCATGCCCAGCCCTTATTCCTCCCAGGGCTCGATCGACGACAGCCGGCGGCTCGCCGAAAACCTCGGCATCCGTTTCGAAGTCGTCCCCATTAGTCCGCTCTTCTCTGAATACAACCAAGCCCTCGCGCCTATCTTCACCGGCCTCCAGCCGGACACCACCGAGGAGAACATCCAATCGCGCATCCGAGGCAACCTGCTCATGGCGCTCTCCAACAAGTTCAACTCGCTCGTGCTCACCACCGGCAACAAGAGCGAAATGTCCACCGGCTACTGCACTCTCTACGGCGATATGGTCGGAGCCCTCGCCGTCATTGGTGACGTCGTCAAGACCGAGGTCTATGCCCTCTGCCGTCATCTCAACCGTGAGCGCGAAATCATTCCCACGTCCATCCTCGACAAGGCGCCCTCCGCTGAGCTCCGCCCCAATCAAAAGGATACCGACTCGCTCCCGCCCTACAACGTCCTCGATCCCATCCTCGAGGCTTACGTCGAACGCTACGAAACTCCCGAGCACATCGCCGCCGCTCTCAACGTCGATATCGAACTCGTCCGTCGCGTCGTCAAACTCGTGGAGCGCAGCGAATACAAGCGCCAGCAGGCCGCCCCCGTCTTGAAAGTCACCACTAAGGCCTTCGGCATGGGACGCCGCTTTCCCATCGCCGTCAAGGTTCAGGTATAAGCAAACCAAAAGCTCGAAAGGGAATTGATGCAACTTCGTTCTGGAATCCATAGAGCCGTGGCCGCCCTTGTGCTGGCCGCCGCCACCTCCATCCCAGCCCTCGCGCAGGAGCCCGGCAGCAAGCCCGAAATGCCTTCCGCGCCCGTCGCGCCATCCGCACCCAGGTTCCCGACGCCGGACCCCAAAAACTTCACCGCCGCCTCGCCCACCCGCGCCACCGTCGAAGCCTTCCTCAAAGCTTCCTGGGGATACGACGCCGACCGCGTCTACTCGGTGCAAGCCATCCAGAACACCGCCGCGCCTGGCATCAGCAAGGTGACCGTCTTCGTCGCGCAAAAGAGCAATCCCAACCCGCAGCAGGTCGCCACGCTCGCGTTCTACGTTACGCCTGATGGCAAGCACCTCATCTCCAGCGATCTCAGCATGCTGGTTTTCGGCGACCATCCTTACGCCGACGCCCGCCGCATCCTCTCCACGCGCGCCGACGGACCCAGCCGCGGCTCTGCCGACAAGAAATTCGAATTCGTCGAGTTCGCCGACTTCCAGTGCCCGCACTGCAAGAAAGTCCAGCCCATCATCGACCGCCTCCTCACCGACTTCCCCCAGGCGCACTTCATCTTTGAAAACTTCCCGCTCACCGCTCTTCACTCTGAGGCCTACAAGGCGGCTACTTATAGTGTCTGCGTCGCCCAGCAGTCCGGCAACGAGGCCTTCTTCAAATTCGTCGACGCCGTCTTCGCCGCGCAGGACGGCCTCACGCCGCAGACCTCTGACGCCACCCTCGCCGACGCTGTCACCAAGGTCGGTCTCGACCCCGCGAAGGTTGGATCCTGCTCCTACACTGCGGTCGCCAAGGGACCCGTCGACGCCTCCATCAAGCTCGGCCAGGACATCGACGTGAACCAGACCCCCATGCTCTTCGTCAACGGCCGCCAGGTTCCCATCGGCGAAGTCGCCAACAACGACATCCCCTATGAAACCCTGAAGCAGATCGTCACCTACCAGCTCTCGCTCGATCAATAGAGGACGACCAATAGGAGGCTCTCCATGAGCGATACCCGAAAGACCACCATTGCCCCCATGCTTTCGGTCCGCGGCGGCGCCCGGGCGGTGGACTTCTACAAAGCTGCCTTCGGAGCCACCGAGTTGTTCCGCATTGACGCCGAGGATGGGGCGGTCGTCGCCCAGTTGTTCGTGGACGGAGCCGAATTCTGGCTTGCCGACGAGTCGCCGGAGCACTTCAACTTCAGCCCCGAGTCACTCGGAGGCGGGACTGTGCGGATGATACTGACCGTCGAAGATCCCGATGCCGCCTTCGATCGCGCCGTCGCCGCGGGAGCCAGAATACTGTGGCCCGTCGCCAATCAACATGGCTGGCGCCTGGGACGCATCGTCGATCCTTTCGGTCACCATTGGGAAATCGGCAAACCCCTGCGCGAAGGCTCTTGAAGCTGCCGGGAATAAAATCGGCTCTGGATACTCATGACCGACCCCTACAATCTGCAGCGCTTTGTCGACGCTCAGAAGACTGTCTACGACCGGGCCTGCTCCGAGCTGCGCCAAGGTCGCAAGACCAGTCACTGGATGTGGTTCATCTTTCCCCAGCTGAAGGGTCTGGGTTTCAGCGAGACCGCTCAAAGATTCGCGATCTCATCGATCGAAGAAGCAGAAGCTTTTCTGGCCCACCCGACCTTAGGTCCCAGGCTGAACGAGTGCGCCGAATTGGTCGCCCTCGTCGAGGGTCAAACGGCGAGCGAAATATTCGGCTATCCCGACGACCTGAAGTTCCGATCCTGCATGACGCTCTTCGCCCACGCAACGTCGGAAAACGCAGTCTTCCGGCAGGCTCTCAACAAATATTTCAGTGGCGAATTCGATCCCGCAACACTCAAGCTGCTCCAACAATAGAGAGGTCGAGGTAAATTTCTCACGCGAGGTTGTCATCCTGAGCGGAGGCTGCGTTAGCAGCCGAAGTCGAAGGATCCGCTTTTACCTTCGATCCGACGGTGGCCCACTCAAGCCTTGGCTCGAGTGGGAGAAGTGATGGGATCATCAAACCGTCAAGTTATAGATCAACCCAAACGGATCCTTGACGTAACACCTCGGAAACGCCGGCTCATCCTTGACGATCTGGCAACCGTTCTCAACGAGACGCGCTTTGGCTTCCTCCACACTGCCCACCGTTACCTCCAGCACCGGTCCCAGCGCCGGACCTCGCTCGATAAACAGGTTGATGTGCTTTCCATGCAGGCTGATCATCGGCGTCTCGCCGGTAATCTCAAACCCAAGCTGCTCGACGTAGAAAGCCGCCGCCTTTGCCGGGTGTTCCGCCTGAATCAAAATATCTGTACCGAAACTGTTTGCCATTTTCTGACCCTCACGTTCGAGCCCTCTTCTTACCCGCAGCCTTTCTATTCAGCGCCTTCTTTGCCGAAGCCCGTTTCGCCGCGCGTGCCCGGCGCTTCAGTTCTTCCGACGAATACATCGACTTGCGGCAATTCTCTGCGCCGCAATTGCACAGGGCCTCGTCATCGTCGCCGTCATACAGGTTGTAATCGTAGGTTAGTTCTTCCCCCGCAGCGATATCGCGGAGCGCCTTCACCCACACCTTGCCTCTCACCTCGCCCGTTTCGCAATTCGGATCGCACGAGTGATTGATGAACATCGCGATGCCGTGTCCGTCGATTACCTTCGATCCATTGCCCAACCCGAAGAGGTACGTCGTCGGTGAATCGCGATACTTCTCGTCCGCCGCCTCCTTTGAGATGTGCGGCCCGGTGTACTCGACGATGCGCGAACGCTTCCTGATCGGCTCCGTCGTATAGCAGCCGGCGGCATGGATTTGAGAGGAACGAATGATCAATGTCATGGTGAGGAAGGAGTTTTCTCGCCGAGTATAACAACTCCCGCGCAGCTATTTTCGTGTCAAACGGGTCTAAAATAGGAGGAGACGATCATGCGCATTCCAGCTCATATCCTTGCCCTGCTGCTCGTGGCGATTTCTTGCCCTGCGCAACAGCAGTCGCAAAATGGGCAGCAAACGCAGGATGCGCAGCAGCAGTCGCAGAGCTCGTCCCAAAGCCAGGATCAAAGCCAGTCGCAAAGTTCGTCGCCGGACAAGTCTCAGCCCGCGCCCACCGAGCGAAAGCGGCTGCCGCTCGGCAAGCAGCCTACCGCCGCCGACGAGAATCCTTTTCCGGAAGACATTTCGAAGAAGGCCGCCACGGCTGCGGGCAACGCCGCTCCCGACGCACCTGCCTCCCCCGCTGCGCCGAAGCCGGATGAACCCTACTCCTCGAGCCGCACGAAACTGCAGAACATCGATGGAGCGGACGACAGCGAGAGCCGCATCTCCGACGGCGCCGGCGGATACATCCACAATCCGAAGCTCGGCGATCAGGACGTAAAGGTGGGCGGCTTCTATCTCACCCGCCACGACTACAAGGGAGCCTACGATCGCTTCAAGGAGGCTACCAAGGTGGCCCCTGAGAACGCCGACGCCGTCTTTGGACTGGCCGAGGCCGCGCGCGGGCTGAAGCTTGACGCCGAAGCCGCCGACAACTACCGCGTCTACCTCGATGCCGTCCCGGACGGTGCAAAGGCGAAGGCTGCCCGCAAGGCTCTCGCCGAGCTGGGTTCCGGCCCGAAGAAATAGCCGCTTCTCAGTAGAATTTCTGTTGCAGCAGCTCCACCAGGTAAATCAGCGCCAGTGGAACCAGCACCAGATTTCGCACTACCGACACAAAGGCCCTTTGCCGGTCTGCTTCGCGCAGCGCGTCCAGCCGCGCTAGTCCCCTCGCCATCCATACCAGCGCATAGTTCAGCAGCAGAAACGCCGCAGCGAACAATGTGAGCTCCCACAACACGATATGCAGATGTTGTCCCAGGTAAGCGCCAAGGTGCTGCAGAGAGTTCTGCATCGCGTAGTTGTCGGAAAAACGAAACCAAAACGTCCGCCATCTCTCCGGCGTGAGCACCACCCACAGCGCGCCAATGCATAGCAGGACTCGCCAGACCGTCAGCACCGCTTCCAGCAGCGTCAGCCGCCAGCGCGGAATCGGTTCGGCGTGCAGCAGCAGATACGCCCGCTCCGCCGCCGGCACCGCCGAGCAGACGAGCACCGCCAGCGGATGACGGGCCACCACCATCCCCGTTTGCGCCCAGAATTCCCCGCTGTTCTGCCAAGCCCTTGGAAAACCAGTCGGGGCAATATCCCAAAGAATCACTCCGAAGTCCTCTTATCCTCTGTGTAGATGTGTGAATTCTCGCACAGCATCATACCGCCCACTCGCGCTATAGTGATGGCGTCGAGGATTCAGGGGCTGTCATGCACGCAATCTTCCAAGATATCCACCGGCTCTACCGCGCAGGCCTCGCTGGGAAGGATTGCGCGGCTTGCCAGCTTCGCCCTGCACATTCTCGCGATGGAAAAGAGGCCGCCTGGAGCACGCAGGAGGTCGTCGAGCACCTGGTGCTCACGTATCGCAACACCGGTGCTCTAATGGATCGCTATATCGAGCGAAATGCTCCCACCCAGCGCCGTCCCCATCTAAAGCACCGGGCCTTGCAGCTTCTCGTGATCCGTTGCGGCGGATTCCCCCGCGGCGTGCGGGCCCCCGAGGCGGTCGTGCCCGGCAAGACCGACCTGCCGGCAATGACCGGAGACGAACTCAGTGCCTGGATGAAAACGGAACTGGAAAATCTGGACGCGAAGCTCGACAAATGCAGCCAGCTATTCGGAAAACAATCCTTCGCGCCGCACTTCATTTTCGGGCCGCTGACTACGGAACAATGGCGTCGCTTCCACTTCGTTCACGCCAGGCATCATCTCAAGCAGCTCAAACGGATTCGCAAGCAGACGGCAGCGGCTTGAGCTCAACGCGTCATCTGAAGAATCCCAAATACCAACCCACCGTCGCCTGCCCCTCGAACACCGCATAGATCGTCGCCGCGCACAAGAACGACCCCAGCGGAATCCGCGCCTGGGTCCCGCCTTCGCCTCTACGCAATCCCATCCAGAGAACCCCATACAGCGCCGCCCCCACTACCGCCAGAAAAAACACCAGCAACGTGTTCGCCGGACCCAGCCACGCCGCGATCATCGCGAAGAGCTTGGCATCGCCGAAACCCATGCCTTCACGCCGCCGCACCAGCCAGTAAAGCCAGCGAATCGTCAGGATCAGGGCCGTCGCGCATACTGCCCAGCCCAGCGACACGCCCGCGCAGCGCAACCGCGCCAGCCAGCCGTCCGGACACATCACCGCGCTGTAAAGCACACCTAAGACGATTCCCGGCAGCGTGAACGTATTCGGCAGAAGCAGCGTCTCGGCGTCCATCGCCGCCAGTCCCAGCGCAAGGAAGCAGAACACGGCCATTCCCACGGCCTCGACCGAGACCCCGAACTCCAGCCAGCACAGCACCCACAGGGCTGCCGTTGCCAACTCGATCGCCGGATAGCGCCACGAGATCCGCACTCCGCAATCGCGGCATCGTCCCCACAGCACCAGAAAGCTCAGCAGCGGGACATTGTCCATCGCCCTAATCGGCGCCCCGCAATCCGGACACATCGATCGCGGACTTACCACCGACTCATGCCGAGGCAGCCGCGCAATGCACACATTCAAAAAGCTGCCGAAGACTAGCCCCAGCAGCCCGCAAATAATACCCGCCAGTAAATTCAAACCTTGCACCAGAGGTTCATGATCCGCATCTGCGGCAGTATACCCGCTGATCCGGCCCCTCACCCGCTATCCGGTAAACTGTATGCGATGCCTTCCAGCCCGGACACCGACCTCATCCAGAATCCAGCCGCCGGCTTCTCCGAGGCCGTCGCCATCATGGAGCGCCTGCGCTCGCCCGGCGGCTGCCCGTGGGACCGTGAGCAGAGCTTCGATTCCATCCGCAAATACACGCTGGAGGAGACCTACGAGGTCTTCGACGCCATCGAGCGCCGCGACTGGGCCGCCCTGAAAGACGAGCTTGGCGATCTCCTGCTGCAGGTGCTCTTTTACGCGCAAATGGCCTCTGAGGCCGGACACTTCACCATCGACGATGTAACCGCCGGCCTCAACCGCAAGCTCATCCGCCGCCATCCTCACGTCTTCGGCGAAGAAGCCGCCGCAGCAGCAGGGAACAGTGCAACTGGTCTCGACACCAACGGTATCGATGCGATGCAGGTCCTCCAAAACTGGGAAGAAATCAAAAAGCTGGAGAAGTCCGCCCATCGAGTTTCGACAGGACAGGCACCGGAAGGACGTCTCGAGGCCATCCCGCGCTCCATGCCTGCGCTCTCTGAGGCCGCAAAGCTGGGCTCAAAAGCTGCCAAAGCCGGCTTTGACTGGCCCGATGTCTCCGGTCTGATCGACAAGCTACGGGAGGAGACCGACGAACTGGAAGCCGAAATCCCGCAGGCCTTCCAATCGAGCGTTACTGTCACAGAAGAACTTGGAGATCTGCTCTTTACAGCCGTTAACCTCGCCCGTCGCTTGAAGGTTGACCCGGAGCTTGCCCTGCGAGACACCAATGCCAAATTTCGCCGCCGCTTTCGCTTCATGGAGCAGGCCAGTCTGCGTCCGCTGGAAGAGCTGCCCGGAGACGAGCTCGAGTCCCTCTGGACCCGGGCTAAACAGATGGAGCGCCAGCCATGAACGCGACCGCCCTCGTCCCCGTAGTTCCCGCGACCTGCCTTACCCGCGACGGCCGCCCCATTCTTATCCGATCCTGCCGCGGCTTCGACGAACTCAACGCCTGCGTCCAGCTTCAGATCGATACCTGGGGTTATTCCGACGGAGACGTCATCCCTCGCCGCGCTTTCATTGTCGCCCAACGCATCGGCGGCCAGGCTATCGGAGCATTCGACGTCACCCGCGCGGAAAAGTCCGAGGGCACAGCCGGTGACCTCATAGGATTCGCCATGTCCCTTCCCGGCGTCAAGGCGGGCGATAGCCCGGACGAACCCCCGGTACCCTATCTGCATTCCCACATGCTGGCTGTCTCCGCCGGATACAGGAACGACGGGATCGGCCGCCAACTCAAGCTTTTTCAGCGTATCGAGGCCCTTAGCCGCGGCATCGACCTGATGGAATGGACCTTCGATCCGCTTGAGATCAAGAATTCTTTCCTCAATATCCACAAGCTGGGAGCCGTAGTTCGCAGTTATACATCAAACTTTTATGGTGTATCCTCATCTCGTCTGCAGGGTGGACTGCCAAGCGACCGGCTCCACGCGGAGTGGTATCTCCGTTCGGCGCGGGTCAGGGCAGTTCTCGCCGGCGCTCTGCTCAGCCCTCCGAATATCGAAGAGACCATCCGCGTCCCGTACCAGGTCGGTGAATGGAAGTCTTCGGAGACGGACTCAGAGCGTGCCCGGGCAGTGCAGACAGAGAATCGCCAGCGTTTTCAGGCAGCATTTCATCGCGGGCTGGCCGTCGTCGGTTTTCACAGGGACACACAGAATAACGGTATCTTTGAACTAGCGCCATTCGAACACCTGAGAAGCGATCATCTATGAGAATCGACGCAATCTTCCTTCGTGAAATACGCATTCCCCTCGTCAAGCCCTTCGAAACCAGTTTTGGCGTAACCACCGATCGACGCATTCTCCTTGTCGAGCTGAAGGCCGACGGCTTGACCGGGTGGGGCGAATGCGTGGCCGGCGAGCATCCTTACTACTCGTACGAAACCATCGATACCGCCTGGCTCATCCTGGCCCAGGAACTCGCGCCCGCTCTTGCCAGGTCGGAACCCGAGCACTCCGGGAAAATCCCCGGCATCCTCAAGCAGGTCCGCGGCCACCGCATGGCCAAGGCTGCTCTTGAGAATTCCGTGTGGGACCTGGAAGCGCAACTGCGCGGGATTTCGCTCTCTGAGCTGCTTGGCGGTGTTCGCGAAACTATTGCCTGCGGAGTCTCCATCGGCATCCAGCCTTCGATCGAGAAGCTCCTCGACGAAATCGAAACCGAGGTGGCCGCCGGCTATCAGCGTATCAAGCTCAAGTGCAAGCCCGGCTGGGACACTAAAGTTTTCGAGGCCGTCCGCAACCGCTGGCCTGCCATCACGCTAAGCTGCGACGCCAACTCCGCCTATCGTCTCAAGGACGCCGACTGCCTTGTCGGCTGGGACGCCTTCGACCTGCTCATGATCGAGCAGCCGCTCTGGTCCGACGACTTCTACTACCACTCCATGCTGCAAAGGATGCTCAACACCCCCATCTGCCTCGACGAGTCGATTCACAACCGCCGCGACACACTCGCCGCGATCGAGATGGAGTCCTGCCGAATCATCAACATCAAGGTCGGACGTGTTGGAGGCCTCGGCGAAGCCGTTGCGGTCCACAATGCCGCCATGGAACGCGGCATTCCCGTCTGGTGCGGAGGCATGCTCGAAACCGGCATCGGTCGCTCCCACAACATCGCGCTCTCCTCGCTCGAAAACTTCACCCTCCCGGGCGATGTCTCCGCATCGAAGCGCTATTACAAGGAAGACATCATCGAACCCGCAGTCGAAGTCTCCTCCAAGGGAGAAATCACCGTCCCCACCACTCCGGGCCGCGGCTACCAAGTCCGCGAAGACCTGATTGAGCGCCTCACCGTCCGCAAGGAAGAGATCAGGGCGATGGCCTTTGCATAAGCACCCGATCCGCTAATCGGTACAATTGCTCATCTTTGCGCATTGGGGCGGATCGGCTGATAGTTGTTGACACCCGCATCGGTCGTGCGCGAAGAAAGGAGCTTCAAAATGGTCGATCCCCTACCCATAGCCCCTCCCAACCCAATTCTTAATGCGACCACTACAACAGGGCTTTTGAATGTGGGTCCAAGCTCAAACCCTGCTGCGTACGCGCCAGATCCCCGCACCCCAGTCGGCTATCCGGATCCTACGAAAGGCAACGTCGCCGCCGTTTGGGGCTACGTCGGGCCGCTCATCGAATCCCCTTTACAGACTAGTTCGCCTCCCATCACCTGCGCCGTTTTCGGCCAGGGCGGAGTTGTAGGTGCAAATGGATTAGCCGCAGACGCAGATGCGGCTGGCGACGGCGTGATCGGGTTCGGCAGCGCAAATGGGGTGCATGGAATCGCCACCAGCGGGACAGGAGTGACGGGAACCAGCGTAAGTGGAACGGGCGTGCTCGGAACCAGCACCAACGGGGAGGGCCTTCATGGAGAAACTAAGTCCCCGCAGTCTGCCGGAGTCTACGGAATAAATAGCAGCGGCAGCACCGTAGACGGCCCGGGTGTTTTCGGCACCAGTAGCGGGTTCGATGGCGTTCATGGAGAAAGTCAATCGAGCCAGCATGCCGGAGTCTCCGGTATCAATACCGGAGGAGGATACGGCGTCTGGGCTTCCGGCAATCCTGCAGGATACTTCGCCGGAGATGTCCTGGTAACCGGCGACGTAATCTTGGTCAACTCCAGCGGTGACCTTGCCGAAGACTTCGACGTTGAAGATGGTTCCGACGACGCGGAACCCGGCACCGTCCTTGTCATTAATTCGACAGGTAAGTTGTGCGCCAGTTTAGATCCTTACGATACCCGTGTGGCGGGGGTTGTTTCCGGCGCGGGTGAGCTCAAACCTGCGATTGTCTTGCAGCGGCTCGAGAGTCGCACAAGCCGATCCCCAATTGCTCTGGTTGGCAAAGCGTTCTGCAAGGTCGATGCGTCATTCGGAAGCATCTGCCCTGGCGATCTGCTTACAACCTCATCGACGCCCGGCCACGCGATGAAAGTACTCGATCACACCAAGGCCACCGGCGCTATCCTGGGCAAAGCGCTCAGGAACCTTGAGGCCGGCCGAGGCTTGATCCCAATTCTGGTAACCCCTCATTAGAAAAGCGGCTAACCATGGCAACCGATGCCACAGCCCAGTTAATTCAGAGGATCCTGAGCCAGACGGGTTCTACCGCTCAAGGTCCGAATGCCAATCTCTTAAGCCAGGCTGATAGTATCGTCAGCACCGCGGCCAACTATGCGCAGCTACTCAGTACAGCCGTAGGGCCGATTGCGCAGGCATCTGCCATTGCAGTTGCAGGCGGAGCCACGGCTGCAACCGTTGATGCGGCAGGACAGGCTGCAGCATTAACCGCGTCGGCTGGTACAGCGGGGGTAGGAGCCGTAATAGTCCTGGCCTTCTCGTTTCTCCTGGCCGCTTTGTCGGGCGACGACTCCGGGTCGAGTGAAACACAGGCGCTGAACCAATTGAACAGCGAACTTACAGACATAGAGAACGTGGATTTAGCCAGTTACTGGCAGGAGTGGCTCGGAAAAATTGTCACCTCCTGGAATTCGCCAACAGGAGGTTTGGGAACCGATCTCGATAACCTTACGAACGAAGGTCTGCGGGGAGTGGACGTTAAGAACGACGTGACCAAATTCCATGACAACGCGCTGGCATTCGTTAACAATCTCATCCCATCGAAGACCCCCGGTGCGGAGGTCTACTGGGAGCGGCCCATCGTACAAAGCCAGGCATTTACCGTGAAATGGGTGCCATATCCTCAATCGGGAGGGGACGTATTCCCGGGAATAGGCTGGTATGGAAAACTGCCACAGCCTCAAGCCGGGCCGCCCCTTGGGGGGGCTGCCCAGCAGATGGCATTGGATCCATACTCCGCGCTGCCCTTTTTGTTGTTGGGGATTCAATCGTACTTAACAATTGAGGGATTGGTTCATCTGATCGACCCTGCCCAACCGACATTTAGCGAATTCCTGACAGAATTCAAGGGCGACTTACAAGACTATGCCAGCTTTCTTTATGGGCAATACAAGTTAGCCGTCAACGGCATTGTCAAGTCCGATATTCCCTCCGACGCGGACGTCCTGACATATCTCCATTACATGGCCGACGGCAAGCAGTCTTTCCCGGATAATACGACGAACTGGGGAGGCTCATCCCCGAATGACTGGACATTAAATTGGACAGAAGGTGGAGGCCCGCCCCCGTCTGCGGGATATGCCTGGAACGGCATATACGGCACCGTGAGTCTATATCCGCAATATGGTGTCTACGAGCCTTCGCCCCCTGTCCCCGTTCCATCCAGCACACCCGCGTGCTTGATTGACATCATAGCCACCGATAACCTTGCATCCGAGTTACTACAACAGATAGGACCGGGCTTAACGCCACCACTTCCTGCCTCATTGACCTATATGCAGAATGCCACTTTAGGAGATTGGACCGTTATATGGGTGCATGACAAAGTGATACTCGGCACAATGGCGCGATGGAAGGCCCTTTATCTTATCAACGGTTATGACAAGCTATGGTCTGTTATACAAAACCTGCGGGTGCTTTCCAAGCAGCCGCCACTGCCTGCGTTGAGCCTGGATCAGGATGGGACTGTAGCGAATGGAAATTGGTCGGCGCGGGAGCTATGCACAGTGGTAAGTGTGGATGGATACGTAGGCGATGGGCTGCAAACTCCAGATGCTGGCCTTACGACGACATGGACAGGTCATACGACGAGTGGCGCAATAGGGGGCTATTCGTTGTTCGCGCTCGCGGCCGCTCTCGACAACATCGCGGGTGGAAACTGGGCTGGACCGCCGAGTTCCTCGTCCTCGGGAAAGGGACCCAGCAGGCCGCTTGGATTTCGCGATCGCTTAGCCGTGGCCGCCGTTGCTGGTAGCGGACGCCCAATGCCCGTCGCCGATTATGTTTTTCATGAGGGTGCTCTTAACCCGTCCCCGTTTTTGGAGTGATCCCACATTGCAAAAGGCGGCTTGATCGCTCTGGCGCGCTGTTCGATATGAGAATGACTGTGCTCATAATTGCTGTCATCCCGGCCCGAGTAAGGGATCGCGCCCCGCATCCGCCACCCTCAGCGCCTCACTCAATCCCCACCGACTGCGGCAGCAGCATCGTGAACTGGCACTGGCTCGCGGCCTCTGAGCAGTTGAGTGTACCCCGCCGCACCATCTTCGCCGACGAACCCTTCGGGATCTGCCCCGAAACATCTATCTTCAACAGCTCTGGAGAAGCGGCCTTCAGCCCCTCATCGCCGCCGATGAACTGCGCGTCTTCCACCTTGTCGGCAGAAACCAACAGAAAGAAGTCCGCCGTGCCGGTCGTCGTCTTTGGCAGCGAAAACGTGCGCAGCTTCGCGAGTTCCTGATTCGGATCTCCATCACCCGGCACATGGCCTTTCGCCTTCAGCCGATCAAGACTGGCGCGAATTGCATCCGTCCCCGAAGGATCGGGACTAAGCGTCTCCGCAGCCAGCGACAACTGAAAGATGGTCGTCGCCTCCGCCAGCTTGCCGTCCTTCTCGTAAATCTGCCCAAGGTGGTCGCCGACTTCGCTGTGCTGGGTCACCTTCCATGCCGAGCCGACATAGTTCTCCGCCTGCGGCAGGTTGCCCTCGCGGAAGTAGACCCAGCCCATCGTGTCCCACACCGCGGTCAGCAGGTTTACGTGCTGCAGATCATCCTTGGTCAGATTGCCGAGCGTGATCTGCGCTGTCTGCTTCTCCAGCGTCTCCATCGCTTTCTTGCTGTTCGCTTCGGCTGTCGGCAGATCGGCGTTGAAGTCGGCCAGCTCGTATGCCGCATTGTTCAGCGTGTCGGGATCGTCCGAGCCCTTCACGCTGTCGACCAGAGTCGCCGTTCCGGCATCTCGCTTGCCCGCCAGAAACTCCGCACGTCCCGCCTGCGCCGCCAGATTCTTATTGTCCGGAGCCTGCTTCATCGCCGCTTCGAGCAGCGTGCAGGCCGCCTCATATTTCTTCTGCAGAATGAGCAGCGAACCGAGCTGGATCTCCGCATTCGTGTTGTCCGGGATTAACTTCAGCAGGTCGCGCAGCGTCTGCACGGCATCGTCAATGCGCTTCATGCGCACCTGCAGCCCGGCCAGCGCCTGGTAGGCCCCGGCGTTTTCCGGATGGTACTGGATCTCCTTGCGGAAGTCGGTCACGGAGTCGTCCATCCGGTTTTCGAGTGTGTCGAGATACCCGTTCTCGGCCCACAGGCCGCGCTCTTTGGGATTGAGCTGTTCGGCGCTGTGCAGATCGCTGTGCGCAGCCTTGAAATCGTGCCGTGTTATGTCCACATACGCAGCCTGCAGGTACTGCGCCGCCTCCGGGTTCCCCGCCGAGGTGTCGATGCTAACGCTTCCCGGAGCCGCCAGCTGGATAAACTGCCCTTCGTCATCGGTGACATTCTTCGTGAACTTGCGGTACTCGCTGGTCTTCTCGATCGGCAGCTCGCGTTCCACGATCTCGAGTTTGCGGTCGGTGATCAGCTTGTTGCCATCGAGCTTGTAGTCGGCCTGGTAGACAGCAAACGGAGTCGTATATTTCACCGAGCGCGGCAGCACCGCCGTATACGTCGACGGCAGCTCGATCACCGAGTGGTGCGTCTCCACGCGCGGCGACCCCAGGTTGATTGGCTCCGTCGGCATCTCGTCCTCCGGTATCAACGACAGCGAAACCGGCATCGCCAGCGGCAGAATGCGCCGGTTCGACCAGTCGGCATACTCCTTGCGGTTGTAGTCGTAGGCGTAATGGAACGGCTTCTCGGTCTGCTCCGGCAGGCTCACGTCAAGGTTCGTGACCGTCCCCAGGAAGCCCATTCTCTGCGAGATATTCTGGGCCATCTCCGGCCACTGCGAGCGCGACGTGCCATGAAAAACCTCGCGAAATGTCGTCTCCGTGTCGCCGCGCAGCTCCATGTCGATATGTCCATCGATCGTGCCCTGGCTGTCCAGCTTTGCAGTGGCCGTGGTGCTGTCGATGAAGGGAAAGGGGCCGTCCGCAGGAGTGCGCATCAGCTTCGGTGTTCCGCCCGTGGGAATCACCAGCGCTTCCTTGTCCCGAATCTGAGCCATCAGCAACCGGTAGGGAGTCACTTCCGGCGTGCTATCCAGCCAGATCTCGCGCTTGCCCAGTGAAACCACCGTGATCACATGGTCGAACTGCGCCGGAGAGGGCAGCTCCGGATGCAGCTTCAGCGAGCTCCCGATCAGCGCCGGCCACGCATCGTATCCCGTAGCCTTGAGCAGCGCGGCCAGCAGCGTGTGCTTGTCCTTGCAGTCGCCGTATTGGTTGTCGAGCACCGTCTCCGCCGAATGCGGCTGGTAGCGGCCAATGCCGAACGCCACGCCGATGTACCGCACCTGCGTCGAGACATAGTGATAGATGGCCTCGATCTTCTCATCGTCCGTGGTCTTGCCCTGCGTCAGCTCCTTGGCCTTGGCTTCGATCTCCGGACTCACCACCGTGCGATCCTTCGCCAGCGAGCCATACCATTCGCCGACCTCCTGCCAGTTCCGGAAAGTCGTATAGCTCACCGAGGGCAGCTCATCGGGATCGTACTTATCCTTTTTTTTATCGCTGCTCGGCTCGAGCTGCGAGATCTTCCATCGGTAGACGCGCAGCCCGTTTTCTTCCGCGATCACCGGCTTGTCCTTCGGGCTCAGCACCAGCACGTATTTATCTTTCGGAAATGACAGCTCGATCGTCTCGTCCAGAACCACGTTGTGGCGCGCGAAGTTCAGAGCCCCCCAGAACTGCCCTGGAGCGGTCGACTTCTGCCGCACAAACCGCACCTGATATTCCAGCTTGTCTCCCGGACTGAGCGACTTGACCGGGATCTGAATCTCGCGCAGATCGCTGTAGAACGGAGCCTCCCGCGTCACCTCCGTCGGCATGTCCTGCGCATCGGCTGCGGGAGTGTTCACCACGGTCCCATCCGGCTTGCGCACCCGCACATATACCGGCTCGACTTTCTCCTCGCCCGATGCGTAGGAAAAAGTCAGCAGGCCTGCTTCGTGGACAGCGCCTTCCGATTGAATGCGCGCCACGACCGTCAGCATCTTCTCACCAAGCCCGTCGGCGTCATAGTGAACCACCGTCGCGATCTTCTCGTAGACAGCGCCCTCTTTGGCGAAGAGCGTATCGGACGTCGAATCCGGGCTATTGGGCAGAGTGAGAGGTACGGATTTGGGTTGGTCTTGCGGCCGGCAAATGGGCGCGAAGAGAAGAGGCAGAAGGGCAACGGTGGAGAAGCGAACAAAAATCCGGGACATTGGCTCTATTATCGACCCAGACGCCGTATCCCGCG
>Ga0210398_10001410_pt1 | contig 24903 bp, 17 predicted proteins | sample IncBWC4OmetaG_FD_161047 | JGI IMG/M metagenome (GOLD analysis project Ga0210398, IMG submission 161047) | Forest soil microbial communities from Barre Woods Harvard Forest LTER site, Petersham, Massachusetts, United States - Inc-BW-C-4-O | ecosystem: Environmental > Terrestrial > Soil >... | reverse complement strand
GGCCCCCGGGATTGCCCTCAGCGACGCCGCGCAGACCATCAATGCGATGGAACTGAAGATGGGCATGCCGTCCAGCATCCACGGGATGTTTTCGGGAACCTTGCAGGCGTTTCAATCTTCGCTGGCAACGGAGCCGTTCCTGATCGTCGCCGCTCTGATGGCCGTCTACATCGTGCTGGGCATGCTGTATGAAAGCTACATTCATCCCATCACCATTCTGTCAACGCTGCCTTCGGCGGGAGTGGGCGCGGTCCTGGCGCTGATGCTGTTTCACACCGACCTGAGCATCATCGCGCTGATTGGTGTGATCCTGCTGATTGGCATTGTCAAGAAGAACGCCATCCTGATGATCGATTTTGCCCTGGCGGCGGAGCGCAACGAAGGCATGAACTCGAGGGACGCCATCTTCCAGGCCTGCCTGCTGCGCTTCCGGCCGATCCTGATGACCACCATGGCGGCCTTGCTGGGTGCGCTGCCGCTGGCCATTGGCGGAGGGACGGGCTCGGAGTTGCGCCGCCCCCTGGGAATTGCCATCGTCGGCGGGCTGATCTTCAGCCAGATGCTGACGCTGTACACCACCCCGATCGTGTACTTGTATCTGGATCGGCTCCGGCTGCGCCACGAAGCGCGCCTGCATTCTTCCGGAGCTTCTCCCCAGCCCTCCGTCGGATAACGCCGAACGCCACTAGCGAGCGCTTATGAAACCCATTTCAAAACAAGTCGAAGTTGTGCACGGGAATCGTGCGGCGGGAAAGACTCCTGTTCTTCTGGCCCTTCTTGCTCCACTGGCGCTGCTCGCCGGGTGCACGGTCGGACCGCAATACCACACCCCCACCGTGCCAACCCCGGCTCCGGACGCCTACAAGGAGAACAAGGACTGGAAGGTGGCTTCTCCGCAGGACGCCGCCGTGCGCGAAAACTGGTGGGAGATTTTCAACGACCCCCAGCTCAACACGCTGGAAGAGCAGGTGAATGTCTCCAACCAGAGCGTCGCCGCGGCGCTGGCCGCCTTTCTGCAAGCGCGCGCCATGGTCAGGGAGGCTCGCTCGCAATATTTCCCAACGGTCGCCGGCGGCGCCTCCATCAGTAACCAGCGCCCGGTTGCCAGCCGGATTCAATCGGGCGCGCCCAATAGTTCCTTCACGGATTACTCGTTTCCGTCGTTCACCGCCTCCTGGGAGCCCGATCTGTGGGGGCGCGTGCGCAACACCGTCCGTTCCGATGTGGCCGCAGCCCAGGCCAGCGCCGCCGATCTGGAGAATACCAAGCTGAGCATGCAGGCGGAGCTGGCGGTGGATTACTTCCAGCTACAGGGGCAGGATGCGCTGATCAAGCTGCTCGACCAAACCGTATCTGCGTACCAGGAGTCGCTGCGGCTCAATCGAGTGCTCCTGGCCACGGGAATCGGGTCGGATGAAAACGTGGCGCAGGCGGAAACGCAGCTGGAGTCTACGCAGGCACTAGCCACGAACCTGGAAATCCTGCGCGCGCAATACGAGCACGCCATCGCCATGCTGGTTGGCCAGCCGGCCTCCACCTTTTCCATCCTCGCGCAGCCGCTGACGCTCCCGCCGCCGGAGATTCCGCTCGGCGTGCCCTCCCAGCTTCTGGAGCGCCGCCCGGACGTTGCTTCCGCCGAGCGCAGCGTCGAACAGGCCAACGCCCAGATCGGCGTTGCCGTGGCGGCCTTTTATCCCAATGTTACGCTCAGCGCTTCGGGGGGCTTGGAGAGCACGGCCATTTCCAGCCTGTTGACCTGGCCGAGCCGCGTCTGGTCGGTGGGCCCGTCGATTTCCGAAACGATTTTTGATGCCGGCCTGCGCCGCGCGACCGTCCAGCAGTTCCAGGCGGCTTATGATGGAACCGTGGCCAATTATCGCAATACTGTGCTGACGGCGTTTCAACAAGTGGAAGATAACATCGCCGAGTTGCGGATCCTCTCGGTGGAAATCGGCCAGCAGGACACTGCCGTCAAGTCCGCGGACCGCAACCTGCAACTGGCCACGGACCGCTACCGGCTGGGCATCGACCCCTACTTGAACGTCATCACTGCTCAGACCACGCTCTTGAGCAACCAGCAGACCGACGTGGACCTGCGCATCCAGCAGATGACCACCAGCGTCAATCTGGTCAAGGCGCTCGGCGGCGGTTGGAACAGGTCCCAGATACCGGCGCAACCCCAGCTGATCTCCAAGACCCAGACGAATCCGTAGAATGGCTAGCCGGTTGCAAATAGGAGTGCGGGAGGACAAAATAGTATTCGCTTTGTGTTCGCCTTTATGTATACTTCCTCCCTGTGAGGATCGCCATGAACAAACGGCTGCTCAAGCTCGGGTTCTACCTCCTGCCGTTCGTTTTGTTCCTGTTTAATTTCACGGAGCGGCGCGCTGCTGCGGTCTCGACTCCCGTCCCGCGCGCGGCCTCGCCTTCCCTGAAGGTAATGATCCGCAAAACTCATGACGCGCCGCTGGCAGGCGCTCCTCGCGTGTCTGCCGACCCGTTCCACTTGTCAAACGGCAAGCCGAATACTCAGGAAGTGAAGGCTTACGTGCGCACACAGGCGGTGAAAAACGGGGTCGATCCGCAGCTGGCGCTGTGGATCGTCAAACACGAGTCGTCCTTCAATCCACACGCCCGGGGCGACGGCGACGCCAGCCGCGGCCTGTGGCAGATTTCCAAGGTTTATCACCCGGAAGTTTCGGACGACGATGCCTTCGGCGTGAGCACCAGCACGAAGTGGAGCCTGCAGCGGATTCGCGACGGGAAAGTGAACGAGTGGTCTTCGTATCGGAACTGCAGGGCGCTGTACGCCAATTGCCCCTATTAGGACGAGGCCTGGGCGGCTTGCACAGGAAGGTTGGCGGCTTCCCAGCCGGCGATGCCCCCGGCGATTTCACTGACCTGTGAGAATCCGGCGCGCTGCAGCAGGCTGGCGGCGATGGACGAGCGATACCCTCCCGCGCAGAAAACCAGCAAAGCGCGGTCCTTCGGGAGGCTTCCCAAGCTGCCGGACAGGCGGTTGAGCGGAACGCTCAGGCTGCCGGCGATGTGTTTCTGTTCGCGCTCGCGCGGCGCGCGGACGTCGATGCCCAGCGGCGGCTCGGGCGATGCCAGCAGTTCCGCAGCAAACGGGGCGCTGACGCGCTCGGTCGTCACCGTCAGGTCCGGCCTCGATTTCAAGCTGTGCAATCCATCCTGTAGGAATCCCACCACGTGGTCGAAACCGATACGCCCCAGGCGGGTGGCCGCTTCGTTCTCGCGTCCGGGGTCGGCGACGATGACGATGGGGTGCTCGCGGTCAAGCACCGTCCCGGCCCAGGTCGCATACTGCCCACCGAGTCCGATGTTGATGCTGCCCTTCAAATGCGCTGCGGCAAACTCGGAAGGGTCGCGCGTATCCAGGATCTGCGCGCCAACCTGCTGCAGGGCCAGCAGGTCGTCGAGCGCCATGGGAGTGACGTGCGCCAGCGTCTGGTCCAGCGTGGGCCGCTCTTCGCTGTTCAGCACGGCGTCATAGGTGAAGTAGGCGGGAGCCTCCGGCTGGTCGGCGGTGACCACCTGCAGGAACGCTTCCCTGCTCATCGGTTGCAGCGCGTAGTTGACGCGGCGCTGCTCTCCCAGGGTGGATACCGTTTCCTTGCTGATGGCTTTGCCGCACAGCGACCCCGCGCCGTGGGCGGGATATACCAGGCTCTCGTCCGGCAAGGGCAGCAATTTGTTGTGCAGCGACTCGAAGAGCATGCCGCCGAGCTCCGCCGCCGACCAGCCCAGCGCGACGCGCAGATCGGGCCGGCCCACGTCGCCGATGAACAACGTATCGCCGGTCAGCACCGCGTAGGGTTGGGCGCCCTTTTCGGAGCCGCCATGGCTCAGGTCGTACACCAGCAGCGAGATTGACTCCGGCGTGTGTCCCGGCGTTTCCAGCGCCTTCAGGCGCACGCGCCCGAACTCGAGAGAGTCGCCGTCGTGCAGGGGTGTGAACGCATATTTCGCCTTGGCTGCCGCGCCCAGGTAGATGGTAGCGCCTTCGCGGTCGCGCAATTCCAGGTGGCCGGCGACAAAATCGGCATGCAGATGTGTGAGTAAAACGTGTTTGATCTTCAGGGCGTGCTCGGAGGCAAAGGCAATGTACTGGTCAATGTCGCGCTGGGGATCCACCACGGCAGCCGTGCCTGAAGCCTCGTCTCCGATCAGGTAGGAGGCATGCGCCAGGCACGGCAGGTAGAACTGCCTAAAGATCAATCGCCACTTCCACCGGCGGCCTTTTCCTTTGGCTGCGGAATGATGCGGATATAGGGCCGCGGCGACTTCCAGCCGTCGGGATATTTCTTGCGTGCGTCGTCATCGGAAACGCTTCCGCTGATGATCACGTCCTCGCCCGGCTTCCAGTTCACCGGCGTGGAGACGGCGTGCTTGGCGGTGAGTTGCAGGGAATCGAGGACGCGCAGCACTTCGTCAAAGTTGCGGCCGGTGCTCATCGGGTAGCTCAACATCAGCTTGACCTTCTTGTCTGGGCCGACCACGAACACCGTACGCACGGTGGCGTTGGTGGCTGCGGTGCGGCCATCCGAGGTGTTGCCCGCCTCCGCCGGCAGCATGTCATACAGCTTGGCAATCGCCAGTTGAGGATCGCCGATCATTGGGTAGTTCACTTTATGGCCTTGGGTCTCCTCGATGTCCGCCGCCCACTTGTTGTGGCTGCTCACCGGGTCGACGCTGAGGCCAATAATCTTGCAGTTGCGCTTCTGGAATTCCGGCTGCAGCCCGGCCATATAGCCCAGCTCGGTGGTGCACACCGGCGTAAAGTCTTTAGGATGTGAGAATAAGATGGCCCAGCCGTTCCCGATCCATTCATGGAAATTGATGTTGCCCTGGGAAGTCTCAGCGGTGAAATTCGGTGCTTCGTCGTTAATGCGCAGCATTGATCCTCTCTTGGTCCGCGGCACTTTGGAGGAGGGCGACCCGGCCCTCCACTCCCATGCCACTGGCAGCCTGCTTGACCTTAGTCCGAATCATTGATTTGGGGCGCGGACGGATTCTACCGCCGTAACGCCTGCAACACAACTTGGCCCGTACCTGCCCGGTGGCCGGGGAAAAGGGGGCTCATTCGTCGCCTGCGGACTGAGCATTTCGAAGCAATAACCCTTCAGGCACAACAAACTACCGTACTACTGTCCTGGAAGTTTCTTTTTTGCACTATCACAAATGGTATCTCCCATTTGGGATTGGGGTCTTTTGCCTCAGGAGTTTCACTGTGGAACGCAAGTGGATCGCGAAGCTCGGCGACATCAATAAAGAGCTTCTCCTTATTCTCTCCATCATCGCCGCCGCGGGCGTGGTCAATTTCTTCGTCGCCGGCCAGCGGTTGGTCCTGACCTTCTACAATCTTCCCACCCTGCTGGCGGCCTATTATTTCGGACGGCGCCGCGCCGTGGAGGCAGCCACCGCCTCGATCCTGTTCGTGGTGTGGATGAACATCATGAACCCCAAGGCCCTGGGCAGCGGCCTGGAGTGGAGAAGCCAGGGTCTGCTGGCGTGGTCCGACCTGTGCGTCTGGGCCGGTTTCCTTTTGATCTCCGCGTACGCCACGGGAAGCCTCTACGAGCAGGGCGAACGCAGGCTGAATGAACTTCGTGAGACGTACTACGGCGTGCTGCAAATCCTGAATCAGTTTATCGGCAACGATAAATTCACGCAGAATCATTCCTATCGCGTGTCCGTGTACGCCACTACTATCGCCGCGGAGATGCGCCTGCCGGAAACTCAAATCGAGGATGTGCGCGCGGCGGCGCTGTTGCACGATATCGGAAAACTGGAAATCAGCCGGGGCATCCTCTACAAGGCCGCGCGGCTGGACGACCACGAAACGGAAGAGATGAAGTCCCACGTGGAAAAGGGTGTGAAGATGCTCAGCCCGGTGGGGGGCTCGCTGCGCCGTGTGCTGCCGATCATTCTCGCGCACCACGACCGCTTTGACGGCTCCGGCTACCATCCCTCGAAGGGCGAGGAAATTCCCATCGAGGCCCGCGTCATCACCGTCGCCGATGCCTACGATGCCATGATCAGCGACCGCCCTTACCGCAAGGGGATCACTCCGATGGAAGCGCGCGAGGCGATTCAAAAAGGCTCGGGCACGGACTTCGATCCCACTGTGGTCAAAGCGTTCGAATCCGCCTTCCGCAAGCAGCGGCTCGAAGTCCCCGAAGTGCTGGTGTAAGGCTCGCTCCCCCTAAAGCTCCCTACCAGGTGAACTTCAGCGCGAATTGAATCTGGCGCGAAGTCGTATTCATCAGGGTGACCGCTCCGGCGTTCGCCGGGATACTCCCATCCGGGTTCAGGATCACGCGATTATCGTTTGGAGACTGGAAATTCGGGTGGTTGATGATGTTGAAAAATTCCGCCCGGAACTGCGCTTTCAGGGATTCGCGGATGGGAATGTTTTTGAACAGCGAGAAATCCAGGTCCACCAGGCCCGGCCCGATCGCCGAGTTTCGTCCGGCGTTGCCGAGGCGGGTAATCGGATCGGGAACTGTGAAGCACGAAATCTTGACGTAGCCGCTGGCATTCTGGGGATTGACCGGGTTCCTGCAACCCGGGCTGTTGAGCTTGTCCGGATAGGAATAGGGATCGGTGTTGTTCTGTCCCAGATCGTCACCGCTGAGCAGAACGGTGAAGGGCGTGCCCGACGAAATGGACAAGATGCTGCCGGTTTCCCATCCCCCAAGGATGGCATTCCCGGCGCGCCCGAACGACACAGGCGTAGGGATATTCCAATCATAGTTGAGGGTGAAAACGTGGCGCTGGTCCTGGTCGGCAAGGCCGCGGCGGCAGGCCTCGCAAAACCAGAGCAGCGTCGAAATAGAATTGCGGAAGGGATCCGAGGCGACCGATCCGCCGCCATCGTCCATATTCTTCGAAAACGTGTAGGAGGCTTCGACCTGGAAGCCGTGGCTCATGGCCTTCCGCAGTTGCGTCTGCAGGCCGTTGTAATAGTAGTTTCCGTCCCACAGGGCCATTTGCGTGCGGCCCATGAATTGGTTGACCACCGGGCAGGGAAACGTGTTCGAACCATCCGGACAATTCCCGGTGGTGGGGCCCGGCCAGATCAGCGGGCCGGAGAGGGGCGTGGTCAGTGAAAACCCGACCGGATACACCATGTTCACGTCGTCGGCCTGGAAGCGCATGTGCTTGCCGCGCGCGCCCACGTAGCCAATCATCAACGTCGTGCCCGGCGCGATCTGGCGCTGGACGTTCAAGTTCCACTGCATCACGTAGTTGCGTTTGGGGTTGAAATCCATCACGTAGTTGCGGCCGCTCTGATTGCTGAGCGCGGTCCCATAGGCTCCGCACGGCGTTCCGCAACCCAGTTGCATGGCCGGCGCGCCGCCGGCTGGCGTGACGTTGGCCTCGCTCGCGGACACATCAAAGGGCGCCGAGCCGTCCACTCCGCTTCCCATTTCCACCGGCAGCGGCAGCACATCGAACATTCCAAAACCGCCCGCCACCGAAGTCTTGCCATTCTTGAAGGGATCCCAGGCGAACCCCACGCGCGGCTCAAAGTTTCTTTTTGTCGGATTCGTCATGTAAGGACTGCCGAGAAAGACTTCCGCCTGCCCGGCCCCCGGCGCCATACCGTAGACGGGCTGCAGGCCGTTAAACACCGGAGCGAAGCCCCGCAGGTTGGCAAGCTTTCCGGCCTCTTCGGTGATGATGCTGGCCATTTCATAGCGTAGGCCCAAATTCAGAGTCAGATTCGGGCTTACGTGGATGTCGTCCTCAAAGTACGTTCCGAAAATCGTTTGCCGGACGCCTCGTCCGGTCACCGTGCCGGGGACGTCGGCGTTCACCGAAGCGGTATCGTTCACCAGAAAGTCGTACAGGGTATTGAAGATCAGTTGCCCGCCCGGGAAATCGGCTCCAAACGTGTTGCTTTGAATCCGCTCGACGTTGGCGCCAAACTTCATCGAGTTCTTGCCCCTCGTCAGGAACAAGTTGTCGTACACCTGGTACGAGTTGTAGTGAAACTTGAAGGGGGCATTGAAGTCCACGCCGCCGGGATACCCGGAGAGTCCATCCGAGTTGATGACGATGTTGCCCATGGTAGTGTCCGGTATGAATCCGAGTGTCTTGTCCCCGGCGGCCGCATTGACGGGGGTGGCTCCCGAGGGGGATTCCACGTTGTCACGATTGAGACCCACGCGGAGAGAGTTCAGAAGCGACGGCGAAAAGACGTGGTTCTCCTCAATGGCAACCGTCTGCCGGAACATGGGGTTTTCGAGCAGGACGGAATCGTACTGATCGGGAATGTTCTGAGACGCTTTGTCGAATTGGTAGGTGGCGAAAATCCGGTCCTTCGCCGAGAACGTATGGTCGGTGCGGATGATGAAAAAATTCTCCGACGTGTTCTGCATCTGTGTAAAGAAGAATTGCGCCGAGTTCTGTCCCGCGATGTACGGCGAAGTTTGCTTGGGCATCAGTCCAGACTGGAGAAACTTGAGGGTATTCGGCTCGATGGTTACCTTGCACTGATGCGCGACGGCGGTGGCAACGCAGTTTGACGGGAATGCGTCATTTGCGAACTCATCCGTGAGCAGCCCGTTGAGGGCGTCCGTCGAAAGGACGTTGGAAACCGTTGTGATCCCCAAAGCCTGCCTGACGCCCTCGTAATCGCCAAAAAGGAAGGTGTTGTCCTTCTGGATCGGCCCGCCGGCCGACGCTCCAAACTGGTTCCGGCGAAAAGTCGGCTTCGGGTTGCCCTGCTCATTGTCGATGAAGCTGTCCGCATCCAAAGCAGCGTTGCGGAGAAACTCATAGGCGCTTCCATGAAAATCGTTGGTTCCGGCCTTGGTGGTCGCGGTGATCACGCCACCGGACGTTCGCCCGTATTCGGCCGAATAGTTGGTCGTCAGAACAGCAAACTCGGCAACCGCGTCCGTCCCCAGATTTCCCCCCAGAACGCTGCCAGGGCCTGCGTTGGCGTAGTCATTGATATTAATGCCGTCTAGGAGGTAGTTGTTCTGCTGCGGCCGCCCGCCGGAAATGGTCAGCTCCAGACCCAGGCCGCGCTTGATGCGGTCGCCGGCGGTGATTGGTGGTTGGTCTTGAGATTGGTGCACGCCGGGCTGCAAGACCGCCAGATCGGTCCAGGAACGGCCGTTGAGGGGAAGTTCCTGCACGGAGCGCTCTTCGACGAGACCGCCGAGGGTCGCGTTTGCCAGGTTTACGGTTGGCGCTTCCGCCGTCACCGTGACCTGTTCATTCACGCCCCCGACTTGCAGGGCCAAGTTCAGAATGAGCTCCTGGCCGACCGTCAGGGTGATTCCCTTGCGGACGAGGGTGGAGAAGCCTTTCGCGGCAACGGAGACCTCGTAACTTCCCGGATTGAGGTTCGGGACGACGAAAACCCCGTCGGACTTGGTTGTGGTCGCCGTGGAGATTCCCGTGGCGATGTTGGTGATGGTGAGGTCGGCGCCGGGCACTTTGGCGCCGGAGGAATCGACGACCGTTCCGGAAACCGTGGCGCCGACGACTTGGGCGGACACGCGCACCGGCAGTCCCAAGGCAAGCACGGCCGCAAGGACCAGCACCGCGGAGACACACGTACCCCTGAACTCAGAGCGAGTCATGATTTCGAAACTCCTTTCCAGCTTTGCAGCCCGTTCCGACTCGGGCTAACTCAGGCACACGTCCGACTGAGGGAATAGTTCGCGGGACTCTGATACTAAAATTCGAATTTAACTGTCAAGGTTATTCTAACTGTATACCTTGCGAGGCACACGTACCCCTTCAGGTAATCAAGAGCTTGTGCACGGAAAAAACGAAAGCCGCCTCCGCGCCGGTCTGCGAACGGAAACGGCCGGCGGGAAGCGGTTTCGCTTTTCTTAGCTGGGATTTCGGCGCAGTCCTACTTTCCTCCCTACTGCACGGTAACGCTCACCGAAGTCGTTTGCGTGATCGATCCGGATGTCGCGGTGACGGTCATCATCGCGGGACCCGCGTTCTGCGGCGCGTTGTAGGAACTGCCGTATCCGCAACCGCCTAACGTGAGCGAGAGGGCCAAGATTGCCAGCCCAGCCGCCGTTGCGAGGACGGGAACGCGTGCGAATCGAGCGGTGGAGATAGGATGGCGGCTCAGGGGCTGGTCCGTGTCACGCCGGGGTCAAGAAATTGCAAAGTTGCGCTGGATAAAATGGCGACAATTTTTAGACGCGCACGGCTGCGCCGGCTGGGATAAAAACCAAGGTAATACAAGGCATGGACACACGGAGCCTGCTTGCCGGCCAGGCCGGGTCAGGCTCCGTTCCTTACCTTACTCGCGAGGCTGGACGCGCACGAGGTAACCGTTATAGTCCACGTACCATACGGTTACCGGATGCGTGGAGGCGTCGATGTAGGTTCTGCGGTCGTAGGTGAATGGCTCGGGCATCTCGTAGACGTGCCAGGCGCCGGTGTGCTGGTTGTAGCGCACCATCTGCCGCCCGTGCAGCACGCCCGCCCAGACTTCGCCGTTCGCATCAGGCTGCGCTTCGTAGAAGTCGGTGTACGGGCTCGGAGCGATCGGCGGAAGGTGCTCCTCGATTAATCCCGTCTTGGCGTTGAGCTCGATCAGCGCACCGTCGCCGCCGCCGAACCACGGGTTGTTATAGGGATCGAAACCGCCGCGCTTGGCGGTCATCATGTGCACGCCGGAGTTCTGCTTGATCCACTCCCCCGTGCTCAGGTCCATCCGCTCGATGGTGTTTCCCCAGGCCGGCAGCCCGCCCCCTCCGTAATACTTTCCGTCGGGGGAAATCAGGTTGTCATAGCTGAAGCTGACCTGCAGCGGGTAGCGCTGAATGACCTTGCCCGTCTCCGGATCGATCTTGCGGACGTTATTGTCGCGGCTGTCCCAGACGTATCCGTCGGGCGTCATCGAAAAATTGCCGAATCCGGGTGCGTTCAAGGGAACCGCGTCTTCAATGTGTACCTGCGTGACTTTTCCAGTGGAGGGATCAAGCCGGTTCAGATTGTGGCTCCAGTTTTCCGAAAACCACGGAATGTCGTTCTTGTCGAGCCTGACGGCGTGCGTTCCCGGCATGCCCTTCGGCGTGAGCGGGATGGTGTACTCGGTCACGATGCCCGTCTTGGGATCGAGCTTGCCGACGACATCGGTCTTGTGGCTGGTCCACCAGATGTTCCCTTTCGAGTCGCCCTGCGCGTCGTGCAGCGCGAGCAGCGCTTGCGGCAGCTCATACTCGGTGACCACCACATTCGTGTCACCGCCGCGCGGCCGCGGGAACACGCGCAGCGGCTCGTCCTGCTTTTCGGGGCCGCGCACGCGGGTCAGGAATTTCACCAGCGTCTCGACTTCTTCGGGCGACGTGCCGTCGCGGCGCGTGACCGAGTTCGCCCCGCCGCCAGTCGTGGTCGTTCCCTTGATGCGAATCACCAGCGACGTGCCGGAGTACTGCGTCATGCGGTCCACGATCAGGCTCCAGCTGTGCTCGTCATAGCGGTTGCGGAAAATCTGATTCCAGGAGTGGCAGGCAGAGCAATTCTTTTGCACCGTGGCTTTTTCATCTGCGGTGCCCTGCATGTTCCAGAGCAGTTCGGCGCCGCTCAACTGACGCTCGACCTCCGGCGTCGCGGGCAGCGCGTCCGAATCGGAGACCCTCTCGAGCACGATGTCGTCGAGCTTGGTAGCGCCGTCGATATGCTGGGAGGAAATCACATAGGGCTTGAACAGCAGCGGAGTCGGAACGCGCAGGACGTAGTCGCCGGTTTGCATCTTGGGGAATTCAAAGTGGCCTTGCGCGTTGGTGTACACCGTGGTGCGCACGCCGTTGGGCGCGATCAGCTGCACGCCAATTCCCTCGGGCGAATCGCCGCTCGGAATCTTCACGCTGCCGGTGGCGCCGCCGTTCAATCCACTCTGTACGGACCACTTGTTGGTCTCGGCGCGATACCACGGATTCGGCCCGGGATTCTCGCCCTCGACGCAGCACTTGCCGTCCTTGATGTAGGTAACGACGTCCGCGATATCCGAATCCTTGATGGTCGTGCCGAACGCGGGCATTCCGGGCCCGCCCTCGCGGATCTTCTTGACCACATTTTCCACCGTCATCGGATCGCCGGACATCAGCGACTCGCGCTTGAACAATTCCTTCAGGTACGGGCCGGTCTTGGCGTACTGGTTGTGGCACATCCAGCACTTATAGAAGTAAATGTTTTCGCCGCGCCCGTCGCCGCTGTCGGCGATCACGCGATAGGTATCGAGCCGCGCCGAGCGCTGGTAATCGTCCGTGTGCATGACCTTGCCGTTGGCCGACTGAGGAGCAGCCTGCGAGCGGCTGAAGTTCCCCGCAACAAGAAACACCAGCACGACGGCGGCGGTAGCCAGAATGGCAACGCGCATATAGAAGCGGCTCTGAATGTTCATGGTTTCCTCGACTGTCGGCAATCGCTATCCGGCCGGACGACTCCGCCTTGCCTAGCAGGATACTAGCAGTAGCTATAGTTCAGAAACCAAAAACTGTCAAAATGTTTTCGGTCGCGCCGTGAAGGGCAGTGAGCATCGGCGCGCAAAGAGCGCTCCTCCCACCACCGGCGCTTCTTTGTGCACGCACCCAGCGCCGCAACCTCGAAGAACCTCTCCCGAAAGGCGCCCAGGGGTGCTCGCTGATTCCCTGCCTCAAAAATTCGATTGACAACCCCGACGCGTCGTATATACTTGTCCACGAGTACTTGCTGCAGGATATAAGATGCCGGATACAAAACGCCCCTTTTCCAATCCACTGGCCCTGGCCGTCCTCGTTCTGCTCTTCGAGCGGCCTATGCACCCCTACGAGATGGCCTCCACCCTGCGCGAGCGCCACAAGGAGTCCAGCATCAAGCTCAACTACGGCTCGCTCTACACCGTGATCGAGCAGCTCCTGCGCGCCCATTTCATCGCCGTGCGCGAAGTCCTGAAAGAGGGCAAGCGGCCGGAGAAGACGGTCTATGAGCTCACGCCCGCGGGCCAGGCCGAATTGGTCGATTGGATGCGCGAACTGGTGAGCTCTCCGGTCAAGGAGTATCCCATGTTTGAGGCCGCCCTCTCCCTCCTGCCGGTTCTGCCTCCCGGGGAAGTGATCGGCCTGCTGGAGATTCGCCTGGGCCTCCTGCAAAAGACCATCGAGGAAATTGAGAGCGAAGAAGCCGCCTGCCGGAATATGAACTTGCCGCGCCTGTTTTCTCTCGAAAACGAATATTTCAAGGCGGTCACGCTGGCGGAATACAAGTTTTCCAAGGATCTTTTATCCGACTTGCAGCGGGACGCCGGTGGAATGCGGAGCGGTTGGTCGAAGATGCGCGAAGTGCTCCTGGCCACCAAGCCGGAGGATCGCAAGATACTCATGGCCCCGGACGCCTTCACAAAACTCAATCGAGGAGAAACCCATGAACGGAAAAACTCTTGAGGCTTACCGGCCGGAGCTTGATCCCAAGATGATGCGCTACTGGATGCGCCAGGGACCGAAAGCCGCGGCGTTCTTGCTGGTGATTCCCGGCTGCGCGCTCATCGGCTATGGGATCGGGATGCTGCTGCGAAATGCCCTGCCGTGCAGCGTGATCGGGTTTGGAGGCGGACTCCTGCTTTGGGGAATGATCGTGGCGCTTGGGCGGTGAGGGATGCGGGCCATTGGCACGCATCACGGCTGCCCGCCTGAAAAGAAAGGCGGGCGCTACAAATTTGTGGCCACACGGCACTTACGCGTGGACTCAGTGGAGAAGACGAAGGCGTTCGGTGAGACAAATTAGAAAGGAGAAAGGAAATGGAAGCAACAGCGAAGAAACCGTACCGCGGAATATCGATGGAGGGCGGGATCGCCACTTGGTACGCGAAGATGACGCGGAAAGATCTCAGCGAGTTTGAACGGTTGGCGCGGGAATTTGCGGCGATGTTGCCGCGAGGCGCGCGCGTTCTCGAGATCGCGCCCGGGCCGGGATATCTAGCGGTCGCGCTGGCAAAACTTGGCCCGTTCAAAGTGACCGGCCTCGATATCAGCCAGTCCTTCGTGCAGATGGCTTCGCAATATGCGAAGCGCGAGGGCGTGACGGCGCGTTTCATTCACGGCAGCGCGTCGGACATCCCGTTCGAAGATGGTTTATTTGACCTGATCGTGTGCCGCGCGGCGTTCAAGAATTTTTCGGAGCCGCTCGCGGCACTCAACGAGATGCACCGCGTGCTGAAACCGGGCGGCAAAGCCTTCATCATTGACCTGCGCAAGGACGCTTCCTGGGATGAGATCGTGGCGTATGTCGACGGACTGCATGTCAGCGCGACGAGTGCGTGGTTCATGAAATTTACGTTCAAGCATATGCTGCTCAAGCGCGCGTACACCGAAGGGGGGATAGCGAAGCTGGCATTCGACTCGGATTTCAAGGATTGCGAAATCAGAAAGAATGCGGTTGGTATGGAGATCACCCTCGTCCGGCGCGAGCCGCTGGCCGAGCAAGCGGCTTGAAATCCTTCGTGGCGCCGGCAGGATGCCGGCGCCACACTGAATTCATCCACACAGTGGTTCATTTCGTGAACCATGAGGCTCCGTGATCACGCAATGTTTTCAAGCGATTGAAGGCTTTCTTCGAGCACAATTCTTCTTGTAAACCAACCAAAAGCTCTGCAATAATCCCGCGGCTGTGCGCGGGTCTATTACCCCTCACTGGAACTGGGAGTAGTAGAACGCCACTGCACAACAAGGACTTCCGCAGTAGGCCGATACATGTGCAGTGGCTAGTGCGTAGGGTATTGGATGCGGAGTCCGGGGGACGCGGGGTTTCAGGGGCTTGATCTGCTGTCGGAAGAGCCCAAGCAATTCGAAGCAAGAATCACGTTCAGATAATTTTCATGTGGCATTGCTATGCTCTCTGCATCCGCTGACCCATGAGCTTGCTCGTTACAATTCGAATCCGCCGATTCGAAGCGGATGCTGAGGGTTCGCGGCGGAACATCCAGCCGCTAAAGGCCGTGCACGGGAGGAGATGGAAGCGATGGACCTTTCCTACGATCTGATGGATTTGGGTGGGGCGCACAGCCGGGGTGCCGCTGGCACAGGCATCCGCTCTGCATCGATGACGCGAATTGCAATCCTGGCCCTTGGCCTTGGCAGTGCGGCGTTGATCACTGCCGCGCCGGCCGCAGCGCAGGCTCCGGGGCCCGCAGCCGGCGAAGAATCCGAAGTCGTTCTCCTCACTCCCACGCAAGGCCAGACTGCTCCGCCCACCACGGTAACATTTCAGGATGCGCTGGAGCGCGCGCGCAAGCTGGATCCTACGCTGCTGGGCGCGGTTTCCGACGCCCGCAGCGCGCGCGAAGATCGCATTCAGGCGCGCAACACAATGTTGCCCCAGATTCAGGAATCGACCCAATACCTGAACGATGAGGGCAATGGCGGTAAGGTTTCCGACGGCCGGTTCGTCACGCAAGACGGTGTCCATGTATACCGGCAGTGGGGCATTCTGAAACAGGATCTGTCCCCTGGCCTATTGATGGGGACAGCGTACACACGCACCAAGGCGGCGGAAGCCCTGTCCAACGCCAAGGCCGAAATTGCGCGACGTGGGCTAGTGGTCACGATGACGAAGAACTACTATGCCCTGGTGTCCGCGCAGCGCAAGTACGCCACCGCGCAGGCTGGGCTGGAGGAAGCCAAGAAGTTCATGGATTTTACGCAGGATGCGGAACACCAGGGGCAGGCCGCGCACAGCGACGCCGTGAAAGCCGAAATTCAATACCGCATTCAGAAGCAGGCATTTGACGAAGCCAAGTTCAGCATGGAAGACACGCGGCTGGGCCTTGCCGTGATGATTTTCCCGGACTTCAACGAAAATTTCACCGTGGTGGACGACCTTGATTCCGTCCCTGCGCTGCCGGCGTTTCCAGAGGTCCAGGAAATGGCTGAGAAACAAAATCCCGATATGCGCGTAGCACTGGAGACGGCCCGCGAAGCCGATCTGGATGTGAAATTGGCGAAGGCAGGTTTCCTGCCGACTCTTACCATTGAAACCGACTGGGGCATCGAAGCCAATTGCTTCGCATTGAAGTGCGCGCGCGCCGCGTTTCCGGAAGTCGGAGTCCTCCCCAACCTGGGCTATTTCCTCACCGTGGACTTCACTCTCCCCGTTTGGGATTGGGGCACGCTGCGTAGCAAAGTGAAGCAGGCCGAATACAAGCAGGACTCGGCGAAGGCCGCGATGGCGCTGGCCAAGCGGACCGACGTGAGCGAACTCTACGCCACGTATGACGAAGCGATGGTCGCCCGGGCGGGCCTCGAGGAAGCGCGGCAGACCGCGGAACTGGCAGCCGAGAGCTTGCGTCTTACCAATTTGAGGTATACGGGCGGAGCCTCGCCGGCCAGCGAAGTCGTGGACGGGGAGACAGCGCTGGTGACGGCGCGCAACGCACTGGCTGATGCCCAGGTGCGGTATCGCACGCTGCTGGCGACGCTGCAGACATTTACGGGACAATTCTGAGGGATGGAACTCTTAGAAGACAGATCAAGAAACGGGAGCAAACCTATGTACCTTCGCACGATGGACTCAAAGCGGACAAAAGGCGCGGCAGCCGGCTCGTTGCTGATATTGCTGGCCGCGGGCGCACTGCTTGCTGGCTGCGGCAAAGAAGAAGTCACTGAAGCCGCGCCGACGGTGACGGTGCAGGTAGACGCTGCCGAAAAGGGGGCGATCCAGCGCAAAGTGGTGACTGACGCCGTGCTTTACCCCAAGGATCAAGCAGCAATCGTGCCGCATGTGGCGGTGCCCGTGCCCGTCGCCAAGTGGTATGTGGACCGCGGCAGCCATGTGAAGGCCGGCCAGTTGCTCGGCGAGCTGGAAAATCAGGACCTCGCCGGCGCCGCCGTGAAAAGCCGCGGCGGGTATGAGCAGGCTCAGGTCACCTATGAAATGCAGAAGCAGAAGAGCGGCCAGGATCTGAACGCCGCGAAGCAGGCGCTCGAATCGGCCCAGAAGTTTTACGACGGGCGTGTTCAGCTTTACAAGCAGGGCGCTGTGTCCGCCAAGGACGTGGACGACGCGAGCGTTGCCCTGACGCAGGCCAAGAACACTTACGACCTGGCGCAAAAGCAATATGACCTCAAGGTGGCCGAGGGCGCCGTGAAGGCAGCCCAGGGCGATACGGCGGACGCCGACGCGACACTCGGCTACACGAAGATCACCAGCCCAATCAGCGGCGTCATCACGGACCGCCCCTACTACCCCGGGGAGACGCCGGCGGCGGGAATGCCGGTCATCACGGTAATGGATTTGTCGCAGGTGGTCGCCCGCGCGCACGTAGCCCAGCAGGAAGCGGCCCTGCTGAAGCTCGGCGATCCCGCGACGATCACCGTACCGGGAACGGCCATCCAGGTGAAGGGCAAAATCACGCTGGTGAGCCCTGCGGTGGACGCGAGCAGCACCACTGTGGAAGTGTGGGTGGAAGCCCCCAATCCCAAGGAGAGCTTGCGGCCCGGGACCAGCGTGCACGTGTCGATGGTCGCGCAGACGGTTGCCGAAGCCGTAGTCATTCCTCAGGCGGCGCTCTTGACCTCGCCCGACGGGATCAATTCCGTCATTGTTCTGGACAGCCAGAACGCCCCCAGCAAGAAAAAGGTCAAGGTGGGCATCCGGGACAGCGAAGCCAAAACCGTGCAAGTCACGGACGGCTTGGCGGGCGGCGAGCGCGTGGTCACCGTGGGTGCCTTCGAGTTGGCCAACGAAGACGATCCCGTCCTTGCGAAAACCAAGATTCAGGTCCAGGCGCCGAAGATGCCGGATGAGGACGACGAGTAATGTATACGACCAAGAACACAATCAATGCCAGCACGCGCGAGGAACCAGCGGGACTCCCGGCGGCCTCTCTTCTTCCAATTTCCTATGTGACTTTGCGACAGGTTAAATGCCATGCCAGATAAGACGCCCAGCCGTTCCACCGTATCTTCGCGCGCGGAGTCGCGGTACTGGTTTGCCCGCCACTCCAAGTCCATCAACTTTCTGGTCGTGACGCTCGCGGTCGTCGGAATTTACGAGGCGCTCTCGCTGCCCATTGCCGTGTTTCCGGCCACCAACTTTCCGCGCATCATTATCGGCGTGGATAACGGCGTCATGCCCATCGATCAGATGGGAGTAACCATCACCACCCCCATCGAAAACGCGGTCAACAGCGTGCCGGGCCTGGAAGATGTCCGCTCGACCACCAGCCGCGGATCGGCCGAAGTGGATTTGTCCTTTAACTGGAACGTGAACATGGTTCAGACGCTCCAGCTCGTCAATTCCGCACTGGCGCGTATTCAGAGCACACTGCCGTCCACAGCCGTACTCGATGTCAACCGGCTCGATTTCGCCAGCTTCCCCATCCTCGGCTACAGCATGACTTCCGAAAAAGTCCCTCAGACGGATTTGTGGGAGATCGCCACCTACGACATCAAGCCACGTTTGAACCGGCTCAATGGCGTCGCGAGCGTCGTCATCCAAGGGGGGAAGCAGCCGGAGTTCGCGATAACGCCGGATCCCTCGAAGATGCTGCGCGCCCATGTCTCCGTGCAGGATATTCTGGACACGGCGACCCACACCAACATCATCGATTCACCCGGCCTGCTCAGCCGCAACCACGAGTTGTTTCTGGGCTTGCTGGATTCCCAAGTCCATAGCGCCGATCAAATCGGCGATATGGTCATCAAGAACGTCAACGATACACCGGTTCGAATCCGCGACGTTGGCGCGGTGACGCCGTCTTCGGCGCCGGCTTATACAGTCGTCACGGCGAATGGGAAGCCGGCGGTGTTGATCAGCATCGACCGGCAGCCGGACAGCAACACGGTGGACGTCGCCAACGAAGTGAACCAGCAGATCAATGCGATCCGACCGAGCCTGCCCGCCGGTGTCGAGCTGAACGTTTTTTACGATCAATCCAACATTGTTCGCGAATCGATCGGGAGCGTTCGCGACGCGATCATCATTGGATTAATCCTATCCGGTGTGATCATTTGGCTCTTTTTGAAGGATTGGGGCACGGCGCTGGCGACGGGACTCGTTGTTCCGGTGACCATCCTGGTGACTTTCCTCGTGATGAAAATCATGGGGCAGACGTTCAACATGATGACCTTGGGAGGCCTGGCAGCGGCGAGCGGACTGGTCGTCGACACCGCGATTGTGGTCGTCGAAAATATCGTTTTGCATCGCGACGGCGGCGAAGGGCCGCTCGAAGCGGTCAGCAGCGCCATCAAGGAGCTGACGGTTCCATTGATAGGGTCCACTCTGACCCCCATTGTCGTGTTCCTGCCCTTGATCTCAATCACGGGCGTTACCGGGGTTTTCTTCCGCGCTCTGGCGATTGTCATGAGCGTTTCCCTTTTGATTTCCCTCGCGCTTGCTCTGGGTTGGACGACCAATCTGGGCACGTTCCTGATCAACCGTAAGGAGACTCACGAAACCGCCGATGCAAACCAGGGACATGCGGCTGGCACTGAATCCTCCGTGATTTCAGAAGAGGAACAGCTGAAACGCATGATGGCTGCGGAAGAGGCCTCCCTGGAAGGTGGTTGGTTCGGGAGCATCATCGGGTTCTACGAGCGCTGGTTGCGCCGTGCGCTCGAGCATCCTGTCTGGCTCGGCGGCTTTTGCGTGATTCTGATCGCGGTTTCCTATCTCTGTTTCAAGCAGCTTGGCAGTGACTTGCTTCCCCGCATGGATGAAGGCGGCTTCATCCTCGATTACGTCATGCCTCCCGGGAGCTCTCTGGCGGAAACCAATCGCGTGGTCACGCATGTGGAACAGATCATCCGGAGTGTTCCCGAGGTGGAAAACACGTCTCGACGAACCGGATTGCAGCTTGGGCTTGCGGCGGTCACCGAGCCCAACACCGGCGACATTTCCGTCAAGCTGAAGGACAAGCGCAGCCGCGGGATTGACGATATTATCAGCGAGATCCGAGGCAAAGTGACGGCCCAGGAGCCTGCCCTAGACATCGAGTTCGCGCAGATGCTCCAGGACATGATCTCGGATCTTACCGGCGCTCCCGAGCCCGTGGTGGTCCAGCTGTTTTCTCCCGACCCGGATGCCCTGGCCACTTGGGCGCCTCGTGTTGCCGATGCCATGGGACGAATCCAAATCAATTACAAGAAGCCCGTGGTCGACATCGAAGACGGAATTGACAACACGACCAGCGGCCCGGCGGTGGTGTTCACCATCAATCCGGTTGCCGCAGCCAAGGCGGGATTTACGACCGATCAACTCACTACGATCGCTTCCGCTATCGTGGACGGCGAGCCCGCCACGACACCGGTCATTATCAATGACCGGCCCTACACGCTGCGCGTACGCTATCCGGAGGCCAACCGGGCTTCTCTGGAAGCCATGAGCAACACGATGATCGTCAATTCCAACGGCGGAACGGCGACACTCGGGTCGATCTCGACAGTCAGCGAGGTGCCCGGACAAACGGAAATTCTCCGCGACAATTTACAACGGGAGAAGGAAGCCACGGCGCGGCTGGAGGGCATCGACCTGGGTTCCGGCGTGGCCGCGGTGCAAAAGGCGGTGAGCGATTTGCACTTGCCTGCGTCCATCCGCGTGGAATACGGCGGTACTTACCGGGAAGAACAGAAATCGTTCCACGACCTGGTGGTGGTGCTGCTGCTCGCACTGGTGTTGATTTTCCTGGTGCTGCTGGTCGAGTTCCGGTCCTTCTCTGCGCCCCTCGCGATCCTTTCGTCGGCGGTTCTTTCCACTTCCGGCGTGTTCTTCGGGTTGTATATTACGCACACGGACTTCAATGTCGCGTCCTTCATGGGATTGATCATGGTGGTCGGCATCGTGGCCAAAAACGGTATCCTGCTGCTCGATGCCAACCAGAAATTCCGGGCGTTCGGATTTTCGGCGGAGGAGTCCATGGTCCAGGCGGGCCGACGGCGGCTTCGCCCCATCGTCATGACCGCTATGGCTGCCGTGGCTGGCATGCTACCTTTGTCCCTGGCGCTGGGGGCGGGTGCGGAGATGCTGAAACCTCTGGCGATCGCGGTGATCGGAGGAATCCTGATCTCAATGGTGCTGTCGCTAATTATTACGCCGGCAATCGAGTACTACATGACGCCTGACAAAGAGGCGGTGGAGGAGCCCAGCGCGTCCGGCGCGCCGGTGGCGGTTCGGTAGGACGTGGGGGCTGCAGCGAAACTTATCGCCGGTGCAAGACGTATTAGTGATTCAGAACCAGGTGATCCGATTTTTGCTCGAACGAAACCATAAGGAGAAGCTTCGCATGTCACGAAAAAATATCGCAGGATGGTTGCGCCGGATCAGCCCCGTGCTGGCTCTGGCGTTGCTTGCCGGGGTGGTTGTCGTATATGCCGCACCGCAAGCGGGTGGTTATCACGTCATCAAGAGAATGCAAATCGGGGGAGACGGCGGGTGGGATTACATGTTGATCGATCCGCCCACGCACCGGCTCTACGTGGCGCGCGGGTCGCACTTCCAGGTAGTGGACGTCACCACCGGGAAAGTGATCGGCGACGTTGAGATTGCCAATTCCAAGAACTCTCACGGCATCGCTCTGGCCACCGATTTGGGTAAAGCATTTACGAGCAATGGAGACGCTAATACGGTGTCGGTGATCGATTTGAAGACGCTGAAGGCTACTTCCGTAATCGACATCCCCGGAAAAGATCCTGACTCGATTCGCTACGATGCCGCCACCAAGAAGGTCTTCACCTTCAACGGCAAGAGCATGGACTCGACCGTCATTGACGCCACCACCGGAAAAGTAGTCGGCAGAGTGGATCTCAAGGGCAAACCGGAAGAGGCCGTTCTCGACGGAAGTGGAAACATGTGGGTCAACCTCGAGGACAAGAGCACCATTGAGGAATTTGACACCAAGACCTACTCAGTCAAGGGCTCATGGCCGCTGGCGCCCTGCGATGGCCCTTCCGCAATGGCATACGATCCCGGTCACAAGCGGATTTTCGTGGCCTGCGACAAGGTTATGGTCGTAGTGAACGCGGAAAACGGAAAAGTGGTTGCTTCCCCACCGATTGGCGGCGATCCCGATGGCAACGGCTATGATCCCGGCACGGGAATGGCATTCGCCTCCTGCCGTGACGGCTTCGTTTCCGTCATGCATCAGGATTCAGCCGACAAGTACACGGTAGTCGGGAATATCAACACACAGGTGGGCACCAGGACGATGACGCTGGATCCGACGACGCACCGCGTTTATACGGAAACCGCGGACTTCAAGCCTGCCGCGGCGCCCACGCCGGACAATCCCCGGCCGCGCCCGACACCGATCGCGGGATCCTTCGTGATCCTCGAAATCGGCCAGTAAACAGGTTCTGCTCGCAAACCGACGCGCCCTGGGTCTGTAGACCCAGGGCGCTTTTTTGTGGCGGCGGCACAGCGACTCTTTACCCTGAGCGCTTGCGAAGGGTTCGCTGTGCGGGTTTCGCCGTGTCAGGTCCGACCCAGGCAGTTTGTGAGCCTACAAACCCACTCAGCGAACCCTTCGCAAGCGCTCAGCATAAAGAGCCGCTGCGCTACTTTCTCCTCACCAATTTTTGCACCCGCCAATTGTTCATATCCGCGATATACAGCAAATCCTCCGATGGGCAGGCGAGCCCGTGCGCCCAGTTGAGCTGTCCTAGTTCGTGGCCGGACTCGCCCCACATGCCGAGAATTTTCCCTTCCGGCAACTGAAGCTTGTAGAGCCGCCCTGGCTCGGCGTCCGTGGTGTACAGATATTGCGGCGCGGTGTTGGTGATGCAGATCGTCCACGGCGCCGTTTCGTCCGGGCGGCTCACGGGCATATCGCCCAGGACGGGATGGCGCATCTTGTCATACGGCACGTTCAGGAAAATGAACTTCTTGAAGTGGCCGTCGAGGTCAAACACCTGAATGCGCCGGTTGCCGCGGTCGGCGGCGTAGAAGTTGCCGTCGCGATCGATGCCGATGTTGTGCGGGTTGCGAAAGTGGCCGAAGTTTTCGTTGGCGTGCTCGCCGCCGCCGCCCGGCTCGCCCCACTGCTTGATCCAGTTGCCGTGCTTGTCGAATTTGGCGATGCGCGAGTTGAAATAGCCGTCGCCGATATAGATGTTGTCGTCCTTGTCCCAGGCCACGTCGGTCGAGCCGTTGAAATAGCCATCGACGGGAGTGGGCGGAGGATCGGCATGGCGGTAGCGCGGCTGGTCGGGCCCTTCGTCGCGCCGGCCGAGATTCATCAGCACGTAGCCCGCGGGATCGAATTTGATGACGGACATGGCCGCCTTGTCCACCACCCACAGGTTGTCGTATTTGTCGAAGCGAACCGAGTGCGCGTACGCCAGGCCGTACACGCCGTGGCCGATTTCGCGCAAGAGCTTGCCGTCGGCGTCAAACTCCAGAATCTGCGTGGTGGCATTGCCATACACCGGGCCGGACATGGCCGTGCCCGGATGGTTCAGGACCACGATATGGCCCTTCGAGTTCACGGCCACGCTGAGCACTTCGCCGAAGTTCTGGTCGGGCGAATATTTCAAGGGATGGGGCACCGATTCAAAAGGAAGAATCGGCACGCTCGCTCCTTGTTGCGCGGCTAGAGGGACCGCCAACAGAGCCAACAACATTGTCCCCAGGAATGTTTTCATAGAGCCTCCAACGAGCCGGACAGATTCACTGGCACAAGCAGTTGCATAAAGAGTGTTTGGTATATACTCTCGGGCAGCAACCCAAGTCAAAATCGCTTTTTCATCAGGAGCCAACGCCAATGAAACACTCAAGGATTCGACGCGCCGCGGCGGTGCCGGCGGCATTGTTGCTGGTGTCGCTCTTCGCGGCGGCAACAGCGCGCGCCCAGGGGGCGCCGGACTTCAGCAAGATAGAGATCAAAACGACCAAGGTCGCGGACAACTTCTACACGCTCGAGGGCACGGGCGGCATGATCGGCGTGCTTGCCGGGCCGCAGGGCATTTTCATGGTGGATACGCAATTCGCCCCGCTCAGCGACAAACTCGTCGCCGCCATCAAGCAGATTAATCCGGGCCCCATCAAGTTCGTAGTCAACACGCACGTCCATCCCGACCATACCGGCGGGAACGCCAACTTCGGCAAGCTGGGCGCGACCATTTTTGCGCGGGATGAACTGCGCTACCGGCTCATGAATCCCAATCCCGGCGCCAACGGCCAGCCCGGCACGCCCATGGTGGAAGCCGGCCTTCCGATCGTCACCTACGAAGGCAAAGTCACGTTTCACATGGACGGAGAAACGGTGGACCTCATTCCCATTCGCCGCGCCCACACCGACGGCGACACCATGGTGTACTTCCACAACGCCGACGTGATCATGACCGGCGATTTTTACCGCTCCATTGGCTACCCCAACATTGACCGCGCCAACGGCGGAAGCTTGGACGGCATGGTGGAAGGGCTGTCCGAAGTAATCGCGCTCGCCGGACCGAACACCAAGATCATCCCGGGCCACGGACCGACGGTGGACAGGGCAGCCGTCATGGCACACCGGGACATGATTGTGGGCGTGCGGAGCGAAGTCGCCAAGCTGATACAGCAGGGGAAGACTTCGGATGAGGTGGTCGCAGCGCACCCCACCAGCATGTACGATTCCAAGGTCGCACCGGCCGCGCCGAACGGCGATCGAATGCAGGACCGGTTCGTCGGACAGTTGTACGCCGAATTGAAGCCAACGAAGTAACGGCACGGGCCGAGGCCCGGCCCGCCTGTGTAGCGCCCGCCTTTCTTTTCAGGCGGGCATCGCCGATGCGAGGATGCCCGCACCAAGGGCGGGCGCTACAAATCATTGCCCTGCTGTATCGGCATCATCCACCACAGCCAGCACTCCGAAACTTTATGCCGCCCCTCGTGCTCGAATCCCTTCAATCGCTAAAGGACTACGCTGGCAGCGAAATCGGC
>Ga0210398_10001409_pt1 | contig 24907 bp, 23 predicted proteins | sample IncBWC4OmetaG_FD_161047 | JGI IMG/M metagenome (GOLD analysis project Ga0210398, IMG submission 161047) | Forest soil microbial communities from Barre Woods Harvard Forest LTER site, Petersham, Massachusetts, United States - Inc-BW-C-4-O | ecosystem: Environmental > Terrestrial > Soil >... | reverse complement strand
CGCCTATATGCCTTTCGTGAAGAACGGCGGGCTGTTCATTCCGACGAACAGCAACTATCGCCTGGGCGATGAAGTATTCATGCTGCTGAATCTGATGGGCGAGGAAGAGAAGCTCCCGGTGGCCGGTCGGGTGATCTGGATGACGCCCAAAGGCGCCCAGGGCAAACGCACAGCAGGCATCGGCGTGCAGTTCAGCGATCAGGATCGCGGCAACACTCAAAAGAAAATCGAAAACTATCTGGCCGGCGCTCTCGGCGGAGATAAGCCCACTCACACCATGTGACCTCGGGGCTGTTTTGCCTCATTCGGTCATTTTGGGTATTACTCGCTTTCTCTAGCTTTTTCAGTAAGATATCCGGTATCTCAACACCGGAGGAAGGTCGGCCGAGACCCGGAGGCGGCGGAGCTGTTCGAGCGGGAGTTCCCGGAACTGAAAGGCTAGGGGCGCCACAATGAAGGTATTTATTCTCTGGTCATTAATGCTGCCCAACCCGCACGCGCCCGAGTCCGAAGGTCCCATTTGTTCTGGTGATCCGGCCACGGCAACAATAGACCAGTTAACCCATACCTTTTGCCGCGATGAACACAGGGAGTTCGTCGGCGTTTTCGCGACGCTCCTATCGTGCGCAACAAAGATTCAAAAATTGCAGGCAATTGATGAGGCCGCCGTCAAGCAATTTGCTTATCTTCATCATGAGCACGGCTGGTTGGCGCCGTCTTATTCGTGCAAAGAAGTGACTCCCGAATAGAGCCCGTCGGCGTTTTGATTCTGTTTCGCTGGGGCATGCCGTTTCGAGTGCGCAGCGGCGGCGCAGGCTACCTCATGTTGCAACAGATCGATGAGAAGGCGATTGCCGCGGAGCGCCGCTACACAATGATCGGTTACATCGGCCTGGCGCTGTTGGTTCTTGGGTCAGTGCTGCAGATGGTGGCGGTACTGGTCGCAAAGAGCGGCTGATCGCGTTAAGGTCTCGCGATGATTACCACGCTTCACAGGGCTGCGGTCATTCCGATTGTGCGGGAAATTCTCGGGCCGCCGCTGCTGGTGCTTGTGCTGACCGCTGGCGTTGCTTGGTTTACCCGCAATCCGGGCTGGTTCAGTGTCGGCGGCGCGATAATCACCGCTATCGGGACCAAGCATTGGGCGCGGCGAATGTTTCGCTTCAAGCCGAACCAGTCGGAGGCGCCACTGCCCCCGACGACCTTGCCGGGGCCAGGGCCAGCGTATCAACTAAATTTCGCGTCGCTGAATGAATCGTCGCAGCGCGCTCGCGATAACCTTCACGCATATATTGGCGTTTGGATGACCATTGCGGGCGGCATCATTGGAAGTGCTGTGCCGTTTCTGATCGGGCTACTTCACTAGGGGTTCGGAACGCTTCGATAGTCGCTCTTGTCGTATGGCTGCGAGGGCGACGGGTCGAGCGGCACAGAATCGCAGCGATAATGAACGCCGATAGCGTGCTTGCCGTTCGATGTGTGGTCTTTTCCCGCCGCGATACACTTTTCCTCGCTTGAATAGGCCGCGACGACGCTGCCCAGCGAGTGCGCGTCCGGCGAGTCTGCTTGCGCGCCCCAAACCAGTAGTATCCAGACCAGCGTGTGCATTGCCCTTTGCCCTTGTCAGCCGTTCCCGCGATACTCCGCCGCCTCACGCCAGCGGATCACAGCCGCGCCTTCTGATCGGCCCTGCACCTGGATCGTCTTACCCATGTACGTCCCCGTAGCTATCCAAACCGTCTTGGAGCGCTTCGAGACGGTAACCTCATAGCGCTCACCCCAGACCACCACAACATGGCTCATTTGCGCACCGTCACGTCGGGTTCGGCTCTACCTTGACCTTCAATGCTCCGCCCTCCAGCGCTGCGGCCAACTTCGTATTGGCTTCGATCACTTTGTTGCCCTCGGTGGGCGCTGGGAAACCCTTTACGTCCATATTCAGATTGCGGTTGCCGTTGAGTAGATCAAGAAGCGCGTGGCGGATTTGAGTCAACTCAAATACAGAATTACCTTGAGCGGATGGCTGATACACGCTGCCACTCAATTGGTCACGCTGGAAGTCGTACCGCACATCGGCGGCAAGTGCGACCAAGAGGTTGGAGAAAAGTGTGTTGCCGGTGCCGGTCCAAACGCCTCCAGCAGCAGCCTCAGTGGGAACCGTGGAATTTAGGTGCAGCCTGTAGGTATTCCAAGCGTTTGTGACTGCTAACTCTGTTTTCGTTGGTCGGGCGCGCCCCCATCGACGGCGTCCGTAGAAAACCAAGTCAATCATGTTGAGCGCATTGCTGTGCTCAATAGTTAGGCGGCTAGGCCATGAGCGCGTAGTCATCAGAGTCTGAAAAATTAAGAGCTTTCGCCCCGCTCTCTCGCGCCATCGCTCAACCCATTTTTGTGCTTGGACGGCAAGGACGGGGCCTGCGAGCGCGGCCAACGCGAGTACCCAGTCGGACGGCTTGAGACTTGCGAGCGCATTCCACATGTGTCACCTCCCGTCGATGTTATGCCGACTTGCGCTTGGCCATCGCAGTCCCCGCAGCGACCACGATCAATCCCAAGATGAGAAAAAATCCGGGGATGCCCACGAACAGCAAGAAGGCGTTTGTTAGAGTCCAGTCCCATGCCTTGCGCGCGCCGTAGATGCCGAACGCCGTCCCAAGGATCGGTATCCAGCCTGTGAACATGGCGATGATCCGCGCAGCAAACGAGCCGAGCCCCGTGAAGTACTTCACGCCGTCCACTGTGACAAAGATTTGGATAATTCCGACGACCGCATAAGCGATCCATCCCACTATCGTCACCAGGTTCTTCATTGTACGAGCCCCCTTCCTTGGTGTTCTCCCAGTATGGACCACAGGCAAAGTTTCTCAAGTTCCTGGAGGAACATCCCCGGAGCTAAGCGACAAGCTCGGGCCGTGGATGGCGGACGCGTCAATACTGGCGATCACCGACCCGGAAGCCGCCGAGCTGTTCGAGCGGGAGTTTCCGCTGAAAGGCTAGCCGTCTTATTCGTGCAAAGAAGTGACTCCCGAATAGCCCATCAGTCATTGAGAATGCTAAACACGACCGACCCCAACGTTACGAGTAGAATTCCAATTGCGCCGGAAAAAGCTGCGCTTCCGGTAACCGCAAAGCCCACTGTGCAGAACACCATCGCCACCAGGAGACCCCAGAACAGCCGCATCATTCGTTCTGGGCGCCCTACCGGTTGCGCTTTTGAGCGGGGCAGCGCAGCGAGTGCGGCGAACAAAACGAACACCGCGAAAAAGCAAATGTATAGCCCGGCGCTTGTCGCTTTAATAGTCCCGGAGAGCAGCGCCGACTTGAGGTTCACCGTACCTTCCGCCGCGATACCCTTTACCAGCAACCACACGCCCACGAAGAACAGCAGAAAGCTGCCTATCACCACGACGAGGCGAATGATGTCGTTCGGTTTCCAGCGGGTATCATCGTCCATGATCTGGGGCTCCCTAGGCGCTCGTGATGGCGCAATTGCACCACAATAGCTGTACAAGCTGCATTTCACAGCGTGCGTGCGCCGCCCTGGTTACAAATGGCGATAAATCGCACCTAAGATATTGATTACCTTAGACACCCACTCACACCATGTAGCTTAGGGCCACTTTGTGGTCAGTCAGCTATTCTCACTATACGCGACGGTTCTTTGGCAAAGAGCGCGGAAAACTCCTGTCTCCAAGATCTGGAAACGCAGACATCCAAAAAGCCCCTAGACGTGACTCATGCCGTGGCGACTTCGCTGCGTGTAGTATGTCGCTGCTCATGAGGGATTGACCGTTCCGTAACGAGAAGCAGGGAGGAATTCAAATGAAGGTGTTAATAGGAATTGCCGTAAGCTTGGTTTTGGCGGCGCCGGCTGTGCAGGCGCAAGTCGAAGAGCCGAATCCGTACTTCACTGGGACGATCACGGGCTGGACGGGAAATCCCGGCAACCTCTCGCAATTTGCCAGCGAAACGGGAGTCCCCACAATCGGCGGGGAGCTACAGATCTCCTTTGCGGGCGGACCGCAGTTGGGCTTTCAAGGGACGACGCTTGGCGCGTGGACGGTGTACGCGAACTCAATCGAGAGCGTCGAGTCGGGAGTTAACTGCAACTACTGCATTTGGGGTCCGGACGATGGCTCGCTCGCTTTCAACAAGAAGACGGGTGCTTACGTCGCGGAAGGTGGAGGATTCAAAATCGTGGTGCCCCCCGGTGGCGAGAATCAGGGCTGGGCGACGAGAGGCTTCATGGAGTTGATCGTCGGGACGGTCGATGTCTTCGCGAGTCTCACCTCGGGCTGGACCGACGAGCCAATCGGTCACGGTGGTGGGCGGGGGGGCGGCGCATTCAGTGTCCCGGAGTTGGACATGGAGAGCGCCTATACGGCATTGACGCTGCTGTTCGGTGGGATGCTTGTCATTAGGGGGAGGCGTCAGGCGGCCCGTGCTGCTCTTTAGATTTCCTGACGCCTTCATTCGTCCGGTTTGATGGCGTCGAATACAAGCCGGGACGCACGGCGTGTGCCGCTCACATGGCTACAAATGGCGATAAATCAGCGGCAACCCACTGATTTACATTTAAAGACCCGACAGGGTTACATCCCGGTACAGACTATGGGTCTCGGCGTAACCGCCGTCACCGTGGTCCGATCCGAATCCGTCGCGAGGATGACCCGCTGCATACATCCGTAGAGCGGAAAACCAGCTCGACTGCGGGTGCACGTGATGTCGGGCGCCGCGCTGGTGTCGTCGTCGCAAGAAAAGCCGACCTTGACCAGGTGTTGTCTCGCCGTGAAAGGAGGCATACCAGGCGCTACCTTCTGGGCAACGAAGGATTGAAATCGGGCATTGTCTTTCGGAGTCATCCCGGGACAGCCGCCGAGAATGAGTGCAACCGCAACCATCAATCCGCCGCGCGTAACAATGCCTCTTCCGTGATGCATGTGGGCGACTACTTCGTCGAGTGGATCTGACCGAGCGCGGCCGACACAGTGGAAGCCTAGACAGGTCTACGGCTTTGCCGGCGCGCTCGGCTGAACCGGTTCGATGTACACCGCTTGCGGCGCGGGCGGCGGCGGTGGCGGCGGCGGAGGCGGCGCCGTGAGAATCGATTTGATGAAATACACCGCCAGCGCCAGCCCCACCACCCCGAACACGATGGCCAGAACCCGATACTCCTCGAGCAGGGTGGGGACCTTGTAGGGCGGCAGCGGTTCGGGATAATCGGGGGGCAGCTCACCGCGAAACAAGCGGGGCGCCGGCTTCAACTTCTTCACGAAATCAACGCCCGTGCGAGCGCCCGGCCTCGGTGGCCGCGAGGCCGCCCTTCAGCACGTACGCTTCGAAGCCCCGCTCGCTCAGGATGTACGCGGCGGCGGAGCTGCGGCGGCCCGTGTCGCAGCAGACGACGTACTGCGTGTTCTTGTCCAGCGCATTCAACTTCAGCCGGATGAAGTACAACGGAATATTGACCGCACCGTCGATGCGGAAGTTCTGAAATTCGCTGGGCAGCCGCACGTCCAGCCATTTGCCGCCGCGCGCGACGATCTCCTTGGCCTTGTCGTGGTCCACCCACTGCAACAGAGGTTCATTGAGCAGGGTCTGAAAATCCTGCTTGCCGAGCCGCATCAGGGTGCCGTCGACGGACATGGTGACCGTTGCGTTGCGTTTCGCCTCGGCGATCAGCGCTTCCTCGCCGAAGCTGTCGCCGGGGCCGAGCTCAGCGAGCTTGATGCCCTCCTTGTTCAAGGGAGTCTCGCGCGTCACGACGCATTTTCCCGCCACCACGACGTAGAAGTAATCGCCCTCGGTGCCCTGCTTGATGACGACATCGCCCGCGCGATAGTTGATGCGCTGCATGCGCATGAAAATGGCCTGAATGTTCGCGGGCGGAATGCGGTGAAACGCCTTGGTCTGCAGGAGCGTGGTCATCCAGTCGCCGGTGACATCGAGTCCGTCGCCGCGCAGCTCCGCCACCTCGTACTGGCCCGTCTGGTCCCAGGTCAGGAGTACGTCGAGCAGATCGCTGTCGATCATGATGTATTCGAGATCGATCGCCGCCCGCGCGGTGAATTTTCGCGGCAGGCCCGGCGCGAGCGCCGCGCGCGCCTCGGGGGTGCCGGAGCGTATGGTGCCGATCAGCTTATCCTCGGCCCGCAGCTCGACGCTGCCGCTCACGAGGTAGAAAGTACGCTTGTCCGTGTCGCCCTCTTTGAATAGGACACGCCCGGCCGCCAACTCGCGAATTTGAGTCTTGCGGGCGAGCGCATGCAGGTTTTCGGCCTTCAGGCCGTCGAGGGGCGAGAAGGTCCTTAAGATTGCTAGTTCGAGAGGTCGTTCATCCATCGAAGAATTTGCGTGCCTACTGTTTCAACCCTATGATTTTGGCTGCGAATCCTACCATATGCGACGGTGGGTCCGGCCACGTTTGGGGTCACTCGGAGTGACAACTTTACGCCAATGAATACTGCCAGCCCGGATCCGGGCGAAAGCGCTCGCCATAGCGCTGCGCTAGTTCCGTAAGGCGAGCGGTGACGTTTGAGATGCCTCGCGACCTTGCATATTGCAGCGGGCCGCCCCGAAATGGCGCGAAGCCGGTCGCAAATATGGCGCCTGCATCCAGCAAGTCCCAATCTTCGATGACTCCCTCCCGCAGACAGGCAACGGCTTCATTCAACATGGGCAATATCAACCGATCCTCCAGATCCGAAGGTGCCGACAATTGCCGCGATTCGGCGCGCACGGGCTTGCCGTCCCGCCATACGTAGAACCCTTCCCCGGTCTTGCGGCCCAATTTCTTCTGCTCCACCAGTTTGACCAGTATATCGGGCACGCGGCGGTTAAACGCCTCCGCGAGAACCCGGCCCACATGGAGCGAAACATCCAGGCCGACCACGTCCGTCAGTTCGATCGGGCCCATGGGCATGCCGAAGTCCTTCCCGACGCGGTCGATCACCGCGGCGGGGATGCCGCCTTCGAGGGCGAACAAGGCCTCATTGACATACGGGGTCAGAATGCGATTCACGACGAACCCGGGCGCGCTCTTGCAGGGCAGCGGTAGCTTATCGAGCTTGCGGGTAAACTGCAGTGCGCTTTGCACGGCCTTTCCTTGAGTGCAGGTCCCCTGGACGATTTCCACCAGCTGCAACTGTGCCACCGGATTGAAGAAATGGATGCCGACCAGGCGGCTCGGGTCCCGAAGCTTCTCGCTCAAGGTTTCGATCTTGATACTCGAGGTATTGGTGGCGAGAACGGCGTTGGGTTTGAGCTTGGGCTCGAGCTCCGCGTACAAGGCGCGCTTGGCATCGGCGTTCTCATAGATGGCCTCGATCACGACATCGGCCTCGGCCGCGCCGTCGCCGTTGACGTCCATCCTCAAGCGCCCGAATGCCGCTGCTGCCGCTTGCGGGTCTTTGAGCCGCTTGTCGAAGAAGGCCTTGGCGCGGTCCATCGCCGGCTGAACCAATTCGGCAGAGCGGTCCTGCAGGGTGACCGTCATGCCGCGGAACGCCGACCAGGCTGCGATATCGCCGCCCATGACGCCGGCACCGACGACATGCACGTGACGAAACTCCGCCGCGGATTTGCCGCCCAAGCTTTTCAGTCGATCCTGCAGCATGAATACCCGCACGAGATTGCGCGACGTCGGCGTGCACATGAGCTCGGCGATGGATCTGGCCTCCGCCTCGTAACTCTCCGCGCCCGCAGCTCCATGGCGCTGCCACAGATCGAGAATGGCGTAGGGTGCGGGGTAGTGCTCGCGCCGCACGCTCCGCCGCAGCGTCCCGGCGGTCTGCCGCGCGATGAACGGGCGCACCGCGCTCAAATTCAGCAGTTTGTCCACGAAGGGCGCCGTCGCCTTCGGCGGCGCCGCGAGCACGCGCGCCTTGGCCCGCTCGCGGAGCGACGCCGGCGGCACGAGTTCATCGATCAGGCCCACGGCCAGCGCGCGCGCGCCCCGGTAAGGCTTGCCCTTCAGCATGAGATCGAGCGCGGGGCGCACGCCGATGAGTTGCACGCTGCGCACCGTGCCGCCGAATCCCGGATGGATGCCGAGCAGCACTTCGGGCAACCCCAGGGCCAGCGAGGCCTCGTCGGCGGCCACGCGATAGCTGCAGGCGAGCGCGAGCTCCAATCCGCCTCCCAGCGCAAAGCCGTGCAGCGCGGCAACGCTGGGGCAGGGCAGATCCGCGAGTGTCTGCAGCACGGTCTGTCCGGCGCGCACCAGCGCATACCCCTCCTCGGGGGAGCTGATCTTCACGAATTCCTTGATATCGGCGCCGGCGATGAAGCCGCTCCGCTTGGCGGAGCCGATCACGACGCCGGCCGGGCGCCGCTCCGCGACGTCCTCGAGTTGTAGGGATAGATCCCGCAGCACGGCGGCGGACAACACGTTCGCCGAGGTCCCGGGTGTGTCGCACGTGAGCCAGGCCACCCGATCGGCGTCCACCTCCAGGGTCCAGGTCGGCGTGTCCGCCATCAGGCCGCCCGCCGCGCCTGTGCGTGCACGGTGAAATCGCAGATCAGAGGTAAGTGATCGGAGAATTGTACATCCGGTATCTCGAAGCGATTCACTTCGATCCTCGCGCTGTGCAGGATGAAATCGAGCTCTTTTCTCGGGCTGCGGCTCGGATAGGACGGCAGGCGATGCAGGTTGGCGCTGGTCAATCCGGCGGCCTGCGTGAACAGGTACAACTCGTGGTCGCCCCAGTAGGTATTGAAGTCGCCGGCCACGATGACCGGTTTGGGGGTCTTGCGCACCAGGTCGTAGAGATAGCGCAGCTGGTATTGGCGGTGCCTGAATTTCAGCGACAGATGCACCAGAAAGATCGCCACATCGTCCAGTTCCAATTCGATGATCAGGCGCTTGATGCCGGTATCGAAATAGTGAAAGCGCTCGCCGCGAACCCGCGGCGCCGCGAGGAAGGCGTTGGCTTGCTTGCGAACGATGGGGACCATGTGGTTGACGGAGGACACGCCGTATTTGCACTCGAACGTGGAGTAGTGGCCCAGGGATCGCGCGATGAAGTCGGCCTGGTTGACCATTCCGGTGCGGATGGAGCCCGTATCGACCTCGATCAGCCCGACCACGTCCGGATCCTGCTGCTTGATGAAGTCGGTGATCCGCGACAGAACCTGCCGGCTGGAGCGAAGGTAGCCGGCGCCGGGGACGGGAAGGTGGAAAGCGGGCCCCGTCCCGGTGGCATATCGTATATTGTAAATCAGCAATCGCACCCGGGACATTGTATCGGCGCCCAAAGCTTCGCGCATGACCATCGTCGAGCTACACTACACACATGTCGACACGCGTAAATCCCATTCGCCTGTTCGTGACTCACGCATGGGAGGAAAACGACGACTACGCCCGGGTTTTCGAGTATCTCGAGGCGTCGGGAACTTTTTACTACGTCAACACCAGTCAGCCGCAGGCGAAACGGCCGATCGACAAGGAATCGCAGCGCGAAGACTTGAGGCGCCAGATTGCGCCCTGCGAGGTCATCGTTGTGCTGCCCGCGGTGTACCGGATCGAGGCGGAACTGGTCTCGTTCCAAATGAATTTCGCCAAGGCGGCCGACAAGCCCATCATCAGCATGGAGAATTTCGGTTCGACCGAACCGTTGGCCAAGGCCATCAAGGATCTCGCCGACGAAGTCAGCGCGTGGAACGAACGCAGTTTGATCGACGCTTTGCGGCGTCAGGCGCGGCACCAGGAAACGACGCGCTGGGACACCATCGAGTTCAAGCTCGACTGAGCCGAACCGATCTTCAGCTGTGGGCGATCATCGCGGCCGCTTCGTACTCAGGAGAATCCACGCTGTGCAATTGCACCACCGCGCTCGGCCGGCTCGATAGGACCTGCTCCCGGCACATCAGGCCGAAGATCTCGACGATCAGTGCTGCGCATTCGTCGGCTTCCTGATTCGACATTTTACGCACCGATGCGGCCACCGTATCTTCGCCCGGCAGGGGCTGCACGCCGCGCAGGCAGCGCAGGAACTGACCAAAGGTTTCGCGTACGTCTTCCGGCAATTGATCTTCTGGAAGTAAGGCGAGGTGACGACGGTAGGCACAGATCAAGCGCTGCTTGATCGGGGTGGAACGGACGAGCTCAAGTGTGGCGAAATGGAAACATTCCCAAGCACTGATCATGGACGCCTCATTACATAACAAAGACTGAACCTTAAAGTGAATTCGAGGATTCGACCGCAGATGAGGTCTTTTTAAATCAAGACACTGCAGTCGGAATATACAAGACAATCCAAGAAACGCAACGCGGATTTTGTCAACTCTTTGAAGGAATCGACTAATTGAGTTCTGGCGCGGGTCAAGGGCTGCCGATTCGTATTGTTCCAGAAGTGTAGTAATGAAAGTAGCGTAAGCGATTGAATTATAGATTAATGCGCGCCTCCAACAGCGTCGGGTGATGCGTTTGCGCTCGCGTGCTGCGCTCGAAATTACTGCGGGGCGGTTACCGACCCACCGGCGGCCGGGTTGGTCATGGCCTCGCTTTCCATGGCATGTGCCGAATGGTCGGCACCGATGGCCATGTAGACCGCGGGCACCACGAACAAAGTGAACAGCGTGCCGATCGACAATCCCGCAAAGATCACCAGCCCCATGTCATGGCGGCCGGCGGCACCGGCGCCCGAGGCGATGACCAGCGGCACGACGCCCAGGACCATGGCGGCGGTCGTCATGAGAATCGGCCGCAAGCGCACCGAGGATGCCTCCTCGATCGCTTCGCGCTTGGAGTGTCCCGCCCGCTGCAGCTCATTGGCGAATTGGACGATCAGAATGCCGTGCTTACTGATCAGCCCCAGCAGGGTCACCAAACCCACCTGGGTGTAGATGTTGAGCGAGGCAAAGCCCATGGTCATGAACATCACCGCCCCGAGCAGCGCCAACGGCACGGAGACGAGAATCACGATCGGGTCGCGGAAGCTTTCAAACTGTGCGGCGAGCGCCAGAAACACGATGATGATCGCGAAGCCGAGGGTGACGAAGAAGCCTCCGGATTCCTGGACGAACTGGCGCGACGCGCCCGCGTAGTCCACGGTATATCCGCTCGGCGCGACCTGGGCGGTCGTGTCCTTGAGGAACTTGAGAATGTCTCCCTGGGCCATGCCGCTGACACCGGAGATGGTCACCGAATTCAACTGCTGAAACCGGTTGATCGACTCGGGGACCACCGAATACTTGATGTGCGCCACGGTGCTCGCGGGCAAAGTGGCGCCCGAGGGTGTGCGGATGTAGTAATCCAAGACCTGTTCGGGATTTAGACGGTCCACTTGCAGGACTTGCGGGATCACCTTGTAGGACCGCCCTGCGATCGAGAAGTAGTTGACGTACCCGCCTCCCAAGGCGGAGCTCAACGCGCTGCCCACGTCGGTTTGGCTCAGGCCCATCGCGGCAACCTTATCGCGATCCACCTCGATGGTGGCCTGCGGTTTGTCGAGCTTCAGGTCGACGTCGGCGAAGAAGAAGGCATGAGCCGCGAGGGCCTTGGCGACCACCGCCTGGGCGACGTCGTTCAGATTCTCGAACGGCTCAGTGGTCGTGATCACGAACTGCACCGGGAAGCCGCTCGAGCCCGGCAGCGGCGGGAACTGGAACGCGAACACCTGGGCGCCGGCGATCTGGCCCCATTTCTGCTGCAGGTCGAGCTGCAGCTCATGCGCGCTGCGTTTGCGCTGATCCCATGGCTTGAACAGCGCGCCGCCGATGCCCTGATTGATGGTCGGAACGCCCGTGATCTGGAACATTTCCGCGTACTCGGGTTCCTGCGCGGCAATCCGATAGACCTGGTCCGCGTAGGTCTGCATCTGCTGCGCCGTCGCATTGGGCGGCCCGTTGATCTTCGCGGCCACGAGGCCTTGGTCCTCTTCCGGCGCCAATTCCGACTTGGTGAATTTGAAGCATGCCACCAGCACCAGCAACAGCAGCATGGCCATGACGATTATCACCGGCCAGGTCTCGAGCAGCGCATGCAGCGCCCGGCGGTAGTGCGCGCGGAACCACTCGAAATTTCGATCGATGGCCTGAACCAGACGGCCGGAATCCTGAGTCGAGCGGAAAAATACCGAGCACATCATGGGCGAAAGCGTCAGCGCGACGATTCCCGATATCGCCACAGCGCCCGCCAGCGAGAACGCGAACTCGGTGAACAGGGCGCCGGTGAGGCCGCCCTGAAAGCCGATCGGCACGTACACCGCGACCAGCACCACCGTCATCGCCAGGATCGGGCTGCCGAGCTCGCGCGCCGCGATGAGCGCGGCACCGAGCGGCGTCTTGTGCTCCTCTTTCATGTGCCGATCGACGTTCTCGACGACGATGATGGCGTCATCGACCACGAGCCCGATGGCGAGCACCAAGGCCAGCAGCGTCAACAGATTGATCGAGTAACCCAAGGTCAGCATCACGAAAAACGTGCCGACCAGCGACAGCGGCATGGCGATCACAGGGATGATGACCGCGCGCAAGCTTCCGAGAAACATGAAGATGACGATGGTCACAATGGCCAGCGATTCCGCCAAGGTCTTTATGACCTCGGTGATCGATGTGTTGATGAACGCGGTCGAGTCGTAGACGACCTCGCCGGAAACGCCGGTCGGCAGCTGCGACTGAATTTCCGGAAAAGCGATGCGAACCCGCTTCGCGACGGTCAGGATATTCGCCTGCGGCGCAACCTTGATGCCGATGAACACCGAGCGCTTGCCGCTGAATGCGACGTTCAGGTCGTAGTTCTCGGCGCCGAGCGTCACGTTCGCGACATCCTCGAGCCGCACGATCGAGTCGCCCACCTGCTTGATCACCAACTGCCGAAACTCCTGGACGGAGTGCAGGTCGGTGCCGGCCGTCATGTCGACGGTGACCATCTGGCCCTTGCTGCTGCCCGCGGCCGAGAGGTAGTTGTTGTTGCCGAGCGCCGCGAACACGTCCTGCGCCGTGACATTGTGTGCGGCGAGCTTCGCGGCATCCAGCCACGCGCGCAGCGCGAATTGACGGGCACCCAGAATCTCGGCGGTCTGCACCCCCTCCAAGGAATCGAGCTTCGGCTTGACCACGCGCACCAGATAGTCGGTGACGTTGTTGCTCGGAATGGTGGTGCTGTAGAAGCCCATGTACATGGCATCGACCGTCTGGCCGACCTGCACCGTCAATACCGGCTGCTGCGCCTGGGGAGGCAACTGGTTCCTGACCGAATTGACCTGTGTATTGATTTCGGTCAGCGCGCGATTCGAGTCGTAGTTCAGCCGCAACGTCGCCGTGATCGTCGATGACCCGGTGGTGCTCGACGAGGACAAGTAGTCGATGCCCTGCGCCTGGGCGATCGCCGCCTCGAGCGGCTGCGTGATGAAGCCCGCCACGGTCGCGGCGTCCGCGCCGTAGTAGGCCGTACTGATGGTGACGACTGCGTTTTCGGTGTGGGGATACTGGTTGACCGGCAAGCTGCCGACCGAGCGTAGGCCCAGCACCAGGATCAGCAGGCTGATCACGATCGCGAGCACCGGACGCCGGATGAAAAGGTCGGTGAAGTTCATGGCTCGAGCCTCATTGTTCCTGAGGCGTCGGATTCTGTTCGTTCAGCGGCTGCACGCTGTTGTCGATGCGCAGCGGCGTGCCGTTCTTCAATTTGAGCTGCCCGCTGGTGACCACCGTCGCCCCCTCGGATATGCCCTTCAAGATCGCGACTTGATCTCCTCTCGTCGGTCCCGGGGTGATGAATACCTGCTGCGCCTGGAGCTGCGGATTGCCTTTCGCATCCTTCTTGTCGGCGGTGATGAACACCGTCGCCCCGTACGGGTTGTAGGTGATGGCCGTTTGGGGAAGAGTCAAATAGGATTTCTTTTCGCCCGAGTCGACCGCCGCCCGACCGAACATGCCCGGCAGCAACAACCTCTTGGGATTCGCGACCGTGGCCTCGATTTGCACGTTGCGGGTGGTGGTATCGACTTTCGAATCGATCGCCGTCACCTTGCCGCTGAAGGACTGCCCGGCATAGGCATCGCTCAACACCGTCACCGATTGACCCACCGAGACCCCGCTGATCTGTTGTTGGGGCAGATTGAAGTCGATGTAGATCGGATCGATGGTCTGCAGCGTCACCACCTTGTCGCCCGGGTTCAGGTACTGGCCCGGATTGACCAGCGTGATGCCGAGTCGCCCGGAAAACGGTGCGCGAATCGTCTTCTTGTCGACGGTGGCCCGCTGGCTGGCGGCCTGAGCGCGCTTACTCTTCAAGTCGGCCGCGTCGCTGTCGAGCTGCGCCTGGGAGATTGCTTCAGCGTCCAGTTGAACCTTATCGCGCGTCAGCGTGACCTGCGCCAAATCGGCGGCCGCCTCGAGCGAGGCCAGCTGCGCGAGATCGGAGTCCGCGTTCAGCTGGATCAGAACCGCGCCCGCTTTGACCTCGTCGCCCGATTTGAAGCGAATCTCGCGCACCAAGCCCGCGATTTCCGTGGTCACGTCCACGCCGCGCAAGGCGCGCAGGCTGCCCACCGAATTCAGCTGCGGCTGCCAATCCTGCGGGCCGACCTTCATCGCGGTCACCACCACTGCAGGCTGGGGAAGCTTCCCTTGCGCGATCTGCTTCATGATGTTCCGGACGACCACGAAGCCGATCACTCCGACCAGAAGGAGAACTCCCAGAATCATAATGATCATGCGTTTCGTCACGGAGCTTCTCTCGGTTTCTGAGGGTTTTGGATGTCTGCGAGCGCCTCATCGCGGTTCCACCAGCCACCGCCGAGGGCCTGAAACAGCGCCGCCGTGTCCGCGAAGCGCTGCGCGCGGGCCTTGACGAGCGCGATGTCGGCGGTTTGATAGCTTTGTTGGGCGGTCAGCACTTGGAGGTAGCTGGCGGCTCCGCTCTTGTACTGCGCCTGCACCAGGGTGAGGCTCTCGGCGGCCGTGCGCTCGGCCAGCGCCTGGGCCGCGAGCGTGTCGGCATCGCCGGTCAGGGCGTACAAGGTATCGGAGACGTTCTCAAATGCCGTGATGACCGTGGCCTTGTAATTGGCAGCGGCTTCCTGGGCGGCGGCAACGGCGGCGCGGCGCTGATGCTTCAATTGGCCGCCCTTGAATATGGGCTGGGTGAGGGAGCCGATGAGACTCCACACGTTGGCGCCCGCGGAAAATATATTGGACCACGTCGCGGCATCCTGGCCGATGCTGCCGGTGAGCGTGATCTGCGGCAGCATGTTGGCCGTGGCGATCCCGACCTGGGCGGTGGCCTCATGCAGCAGGGCCGAATACTCGCGGATGTCCGGTCGCTGCTCGACGAACTTGGATGGCAGGCTCACCGGCAGGTCCTGGGGCATGGTCAGCGAATCGAGATCGATGTCGGCACCGGTGTACTCGGCGGGCAGGGTGCCGGTGTACGCGGCCAGCTGATTGCGCTGCTGCGCGAGCTGACTGCGCAGCGCCGGCAAGGTCGCGAGCGTGCTTTGCAGGGCGGCTTGCTGCTGCAGCACATCGGCGCGCGAGGCTCCGCCGGCGGTTACCCGGCGCCCCACGATGCCGAGCTGAGCCTGCTGAGACTTCGCGATCTGCTCCGTCGCCGCGATTTGTGCGCGCAACGATGCCTCGTTGACGGCGGCCGCCACGATGTTCGAGGTCAGGGTGAGGTAGCTGGCTTCGAGCGCAAACCGCTGATACTCAGCCTGGGACAGCGACGCCTCCACTTGACGCCGTACGCCGCCGAACGCATCGAGCGTATAGGACACGTTTACCGTGGCGGTGTCGAGATTGTAGAAATAGGAGCTCGGGAATCCGGGAATGCCGAACGCGGCGCCCGACGCCTTCTGGCGTTGGCTCTGGACGGTGGCCGATGCGCTCGGATAATAGGCACCCCGCTGTGCGGCAACGGTTTCGTTCGCTTGACGCAGTGCCGCCTGCGCGGACTCGAGCGTGGGGTTGTTCTTGAGCGCGCGCTCGATAAGCGCGTTGAGTTCGGCGGACTTGAACAAGGTCCACCATTGGCCGGGAATATCCAAGCCGTCGACGAAGCGCTGCGCCTCGCCGCCGGGCAGCGGCGCGGTCGCGGTCTCGGCAGGCAATTGACCTGCCGGCACGAAGCGCGCGTCCTTCGGCGCCTGCGGGGCCTTGAAATTGGGCCCAACCGCGCAGCTTGCGAGCAGGCCGGCGATCGCCATGGCGGATGCCGCAAGGCCGGTGGTCCTCAACGAGGAGCGGTTCATGGGTTAGACGCCATCCTTAGGTCCGGCCTTAAGGGTTAGGGGACAAATCTTCGCTGGGGTGCGGGTAGCTGGTCAGGCTTCCCAGCTCCAAAAAATGACATGGGTCGTTTAACAATGCAACAATTATTTACAGTATGGATATTCATTTGCTAAAATATAATCTATTAAATTGTTAGCATGCAAATGAATTACACCGATACCCACATCGACAAGCTCGAGGCGAATTTGCGAGCCTTGGGCGCGCGAATGCCGGATTTGCCGTTCAACGAGATTTTGTTGTGCCGCTTGATGCTGCAGGTCGGACGTGAGATGGCGGCGAAGTTCGAACAGCAGATTCGCCCCTTCGGGCTCGCCGAGGCCGAATTTCGCGTGCTCACCACCCTGTTCTCCCAACCGGACGGCGTCGCGCATCCGGGCGATCTGTCCGCCCGCGTCGCGCAAAGTCCCGCGAACATGTCGCGAATCAGCGATGCCTTGGTGAGCCGCAATCTCATTACCCGCGTTCTCAGCGCCCAAGATCGGCGGCGCATGGTTTTGCGCATCACGGAAGAGGGCGAGGAACTGGTGCGCCGGCTGTTGCCGACGATGTTCGTTTCACTGCGCGGGATGCTTGCTGAATTCACCGAGGCGGAGCAGCGACAGATGATCTCGCAGCTCAAGCGCATGTACGTCAACTTGGAGGAAGCGCACAAGCAGAATGTCAAGGAGCCGACGCCGTGAAGCGTTGGCATTGCACGGCCATGCTCGCGGCGCTGCTGTGCGGCTGCGCCGGGCTGCCCTCAAAACAGAAACCCGAGCCATTGCCTGGAGCGGCGCCGTTGGACGGTCTCGAGGCCGTCGGCGGCGGGGATTGGCCCGCCAAGGAATGGTGGAAGCGCTATCAGGATCCCACGCTCGATCAACTGATCGAGCTCAGTCTCGCATCCTCCCCGACATTGGCGGCGGCGCATGCGCGCTACGATTCTGCGCGCCAGTCGGTTCGAATCGCCGGCGCGGCATCCGGGGTGCGCATCGACGCCAATGCCGATATCGAACGCCAGCGGTTGAGCGACAACGGTCTGATCTCGCCTCGCCTGATCGGATTCACTTGGTACAACCAGGCCGATCTGGGCCTGCAAGCAAGTTATACCTTCGATTGGTGGGGCAAGCAGCGTGACGCGGTGGAAGCGGCCATGGACGAGGCGCACGCGGCGCAAGCCGATCGCAGCGCCGCCGCGCTGATGCTGGCAAGCTCGATCGCCGACACTTATTTCGGCTGGCAGTCGGATCAAGGCCGCATCGAACTTGCGCGGGAGCGCGCGGGCGCGGTGGAAGGCGAGGGCGCGATCACTGCCGCCCGCATCAGGGCTGACCTGGATCCGGCCGACAGCGCCGATCGCTCCGACCTCGCCGTGGCCGCAGCCAGAGAAGAGATAGCGGCGCTCGAGGGATCGGCGAAATTGCGCGTCGTCGCGCTCGCCGCATTGGTCGGCCGTTCCATCGCGGAACTGCCCCCGATGCAGCCGAAACCTCTGCCGGCGCTTTCCGGCAACTTGCCCGACAATGTGAAGATCGACTTGATATCGCGCCGCGCGGACATCACGGCGAGCCGCTGGCGGATCGAAGCCGCGCAGCGCAATCTGGATGCGGCGCGCGCCCAGTTCTTTCCGGACGTGTCGATCAATGCGCTCGTCGGGCTGTCCAGCATCGATGTCAGTAAGTTGATCGAGTACGGAAGCCGCGTGCCCATGGCTCAAGCGGCCGTGCACCTGCCTATTTTCGATGCCGGACGTCTCAAGGCGCGCTACGGAGCGAGCCAGGTCGCGATCGATTCCGCCGTGGCGTCCTATCGGGACACGCTGGTCGGCGCCGCTCGGGACGTGGCGACGCAGGCGACCACCCGGGCGCAGATCGAGGCCGAGCGCGCGCAACGCCTGATCGAGGCCGATGCGGCCCAGCGGCTCGAGTCGAGCGCGGCGGCGCGCGTGCGCCAGGGAATCACCGACTCGCGCGCCGAACTCGCCGCAACCGAATCCTGGTTAGAGCAGCGCGATGCGCTGCTGCAACTCGACGCGGCGGCCCTCTCAGCGGATATCGCCTTGCAGCGCGCGCTCGGCGGCGGCTACGAAAGCCCACAAGAACTCAAAGCTACCCCATCGACTGCCACCACGACGACACCATGAACGCAAACGTAGATCCCGCCGCATCCCCGCCCGCTCCCGGTAAGCGGCGCAATATTCTGATTCTGATCGCGGTGATATTCATCGTGCTGGGCGTGCTGTGGGGAGCCTACTGGGTATTGGTGCTGTCGAAGCGCGAGCGAACCGACGACGCCTATGTGAACGGCAACAGAGTGGTGATCTCGGCGCAAGTGTCCGGCACGGTGATCGCGGTGCTTGCCGATGACACTCAATTGGTCAAGGCGGCCCAGGTGCTGGTGCGGCTCGATCCGATCGATGCGGAAACCAATCTGAGCCGGATGACCAGCTCGTTGGGCCAGACCGTGCGCCAGGTGCGTCAGGAGAGGTCGACGGCCGACCAATACGACGCGGTCATCGATACCAGAAAGCTGGAATTGGCGCGAGCCGAGGCCGATCTTGCCAAACGCGAACCGCTCCTCGCCGAGCGGGCGATCGCTCCCGAAGAGGTGCGTCACGCGCGCGAGAGCGTCGACATGGCGCGTGCCGCATTGACGCAGGCTGTGCGGCAATCGGCATCCGCGCATTCCTTGGTCGACGGGACTCAGGTGGAGGACAATCCGGCGGTGCTGCAGGCGAAGGCCGCCTTTCGCGATGCGTGGATCGCCGCGCAGCGCAATGCCGTCGTGGCCCCGGTCACGGGGTATGTGGCGGAGCGCAGCGTGCAGCTCGGACAGCACATCCAGGCGGGGCAGGCGCTCATGACCGTGATCCCGCTGAACTCATTGTGGGTGGACGCGAATTTCAAGGAAGTGCAGCTGCGCAACCTGCGCATCGGGCAACCCGCCGAGGTGCGCAGCGATCTTTACGGCGGAACCTTTATTTTTCACGGTCACGTCAAAGGCATGTCCGCCGGCACCGGCGCCGCGTTCTCCTTGCTGCCGGCGCAGAACGCATCGGGCAATTGGATCAAGGTCGTGCAGCGCGTACCGGTTCGAATTCAAATCGACGACACCGATCTGGTGAAGTCGCCGCTGCGGGTGGGACTATCGGCCACCGTGACGGTGGCTACGAAGGACCGCGGGGGACCGGTACTGGCGAAGGATTCGACGGACACGCCGGTGGGCGACACGCAGGTCTATGCGCAGGATCTGGATAAGGCGAATGCCGAGGCGGACGCCATCGTGCGCCGCAATCTAAGCCAGGCTCGCTAGCTCCGCCTTCCCATGGCTGAACCCGCAAGGCCGGCGGCGCCCGAATATCCTCCGCTGCGCGGCGGAAAGCTGCTGCTCCTGACGGCGGGCATTGCCACGGCGTCGTTCATGGAGATTCTCGACATGACGATCGTGAATGTCTCCGTGCCGCACATATCGGGCAGCCTGGGGGTCAGCACCTCGGAGGGCACCTGGGCCGTCAGTTCCTACATGTTGGCGGCGGCGGTGATGCAGCCGCTCACCGGCTGGATCGGCCGGCGTTTCGGCGAAGTGCGTACCTTGGTCACCTCCATCCTGCTGTTCATGTGTTTTTCCGCGCTGTGCGGACTTGCCACCAGCCTGCCGATGCTGGTCGGCGCGCGGCTCATCCAGGGTCTGGTGTCCGGACCCATGATGTCGGTGGCGCAGGCCATTCTGCTGCGCAACTATCCGATCGAAAAGCGCGGCATGGCGATCGCGCTGTGGGGGATGGTCATCGTCATCGCGCCGATCACCGGCCCCATCATCGGCGGCTGGATTACGGACAATTTGTCCTGGCCGTGGCTGTTCTACATCAACCTGCCGGTGGGCGCGTTTTCGGCCGCGGTCAGCTGGTCGATCCTGCGGCGCCGCGAGTCCTACAAGGTGAAATTACCGATCGACGGCGTCGGGCTCGTGCTGCTCATTGTCGGTGTCGGCAGCCTGCAGTTCATGCTGGACAACGGCAACGAGAAGGATTGGTTCAATTCCGAGGTCATCAGCGCCGCGGCGGTGGTGTCGCTGGTGAGCCTGGCCTTCCTGATTCCCTGGGAACTGACCGACCGGCATCCGGTGGTCGATTTGCATCTGTTCTCACGGCGCAATTTCCGGATCGGGTCCATCGTCATCGCGGTGGCCTACTTCTCGTTCTCCGGCGTCAACATCATCTTTCCGCTGTGGCTGCAGACCACGGTGGGCTACACCGCCACCTGGTCCGGACTGGCGGTCGCGCCGGTCGGACTGCTGACTCTCGTGGCGGCCCCCATCGTAGGCCGCAATATGAGCAGGATGAACCTGCGCCTCGCGGTGAGTTTCGCGTTTCTCATCTTCGGCTGCGTCATATTTTGGACCGCAACGCTGAACGAAACCGCGAGCTTCGCTCAATTCGCCACGCCGCGATTCGTACAGGGCTTGGGGGTGGCGTTTTTCTTCCTGCCGCTGAATCAAATCCTGCTGTCGGGGATTCCGCCGAGCGAACTGGCCTCCGCTTCGGGATTGAGCAATTTCATGCGCACCATGGCGGGCAGCATGTCGACCGCGACCACGGTGTTCATCTGGAACCGGCGCACCGACTACCACCATGCGGTGCTGACCGAGCATGTACGCAATTCCGCGGGCGCATGGAGCGGATACCAGGCCCAGCTCGCCGACCACGGAATCACGGGCGTCGGAGCGTTTCAATACGTCGATCAACTGATCACCAATCAGGCCATGAACTTGGGCGTCAACGACGTGTTCTACGTGCTGGGTACGGTGTTCTTCCTGCTGATCCCATTCGTCTGGTTTGCCAGGCCGCCGTTCACCGCACGGGGAGCCGACGCGGCGCACTGATCAACGGCGGCGAGACCGTGTAGGATCTGTCCATGAGTTCACCCTACATCGTCGCCGTCGGCGGGACTTTGCGCGCCAACTCCACGACCGAGAGAGCCATGCGGCACGTACTCTGCGCCGCGCAACGCGCCGGAGCGAGAACCAAACTGATCAGCGGCAGCGCGCTGCAGCTGCCGATGTACGAGCCCGGCAATCCGGAGCGCATCGATGCGGCTCGGGAGTTGGTCGCCGAGCTCGCGCTCGCCGACGGAATCATATTGGGCTCGCCCGGCTACCACGGCAGCATTTCGGGGCTGGTCAAGAATGCCCTGGACTATGCGGAGGATCTGCGCTCGGATCCGCGGCCCTACTTCAGCGGCCGTGCCGTCGGCTGCATAGCGACCGCGGGCGGCTGGCCCGGAGCGGTGAACACGCTGGGCGCCCTGCGTGACATCGTGCATGCGCTGCGCGGATGGCCGACGCCGCTCGGAGCCGCCATCAACTCGACGGACAGGGTATTCGACGAGGAGGGCAATTGCCTGGTGCCGCGAGTCGCGCAGATTCTCGAAGCGATCGCCGGCGAAGTCATCAGTTTCGTGCGAACCGCACGGGGAGAGTAGGGTGAAGTCACGATATGCATTGGGCATTGTTTGGTCGATCGCCGTCGGATTCTCGGCCGCGGCCGCGGCGGACGCGCCGGCCGACCTAGTCCTGCTTCACGGCAAGATCCACACCGAGGATGCGAGCCGCAGCATCGCGCAGGCCCTGGCGGTGCGCGGCAACAGCATCGTCGCCGTTGGGTCCGATGAAGCCGTGGCTGCGCTCGTCGGCCCCAATACCCGCAAGGTCGATCTGGGCGGGCGGGTCGTGCTGCCGGGCATCATCGACGCCCACACACATCCCGCGGAGAGCGCCCAGGATCTCAGCAAGTGCAGCCTGGACGACAAGGCGCTCGCGCCGCCGGATATCAAGAAGCGCGTCGCGGCCTGTCTCAAGAAGCAGCCCGGGGAAAGCACGCAATGGTTCGAGGTGGTCATGGTAAATCCGTCGGGGTTAACGCTGACCTTGGCGGACCTGGACTCCATGCTTCCAGACCGGCCGCTGTTGCTCTCCGGATCGGACGGGCACACGGAGTGGGCCAACTCGCCCGCCTTGAAGCTGTCCAAGATCACGGCCGCGACGCAGGACCCCGCGGGAGGCCACATCGAGCATGACTCATCAGGGCAGCCGACGGGCACTTTGCGGGACAACGCCGCCGAAATTCCGGAGGCGGCGAAACCGAAAGCGAGTCTCGATCATGAGGCTGCGCAGCTCGCGAAGGCCTTCGATTCCATGCGCGCCATCGGCATCACATCCGTACAGGATGCCGCCGTCGACGACCACATCATGCAGATCTACAAACGGCTGTACGATGCGCACCGATTGAACATGCGGGTGCGTGGCTCGTACCACCTCAAGAACCTGCACGAGCCGGCGGCGGCGCTCATCGCCAAGGCGACGACGTTTCGGGCAAAGTGGGCGATCGATCCCGACTTTTTGCGCGCCGATGCGGTGAAGATCTTCGCCGACGGCGTCATCGAGTACCCTTCGCAGACCGCAGCCCTGCTCGAACCCTATCTCGATGCCCACGGCCGCCCGACCCACAATCGCGGTCCTTCCTACTTCACGCAGGACAATCTGAATCGAATCGTAACCGCAGCGGACGCCGCTGGATTGACGGTGCACATTCATGCCATCGGCGATCGGGCGGTACGGTCGGCACTCGATGCGTTTGCGGATGCCAGGCGCCGCAACGGTGCGCTCGATAACCGCGGCCAGATTGCGCACCTCGAGCTGATCGAGCCCGAGGATTTTCCGCGCTTCAAGGAATTGGATGTAATCGCCAATTTTCAGCTCCTTTGGGCGGAGCGCGACGATTATGTGGAGCACGCAACCGTGAAGTATCTCGGCCCGCAACGCTCACGATACCTGTATCCCGCGCGCTCCTTGCGCGACGCCGGCGCCAAGATCGCCGGCGGCAGCGATTGGGGCGTAAGCAGCTTCGACGCGTTCACCGCGATGGAACATGCCATTACGCGGTCCGAGCGGCGCGGGGCGCCTACATTGCTGCCGGAACAAAGTCTCACACTGCAGGACATGGTGGATGCCTATACGATCAACGCCGCACTGGCGTTGAAGCAGGAGCGGACGACGGGGAGCATCGAGGTGGGTAAACGCGGCGACTTCATCGTGCTCGACCGTGACATTTTCTCGATCGATCCCTATACCTTGCACGACACGCAGGTTACGGCCACATACCTCGATGGGCGCACGGTATATACGGCGAGAATCCAGTAGGCTGAGCGCCAATAGTCTTTGACATAAACTGAGTTTGTCGCCACGTGGAGACGCCGATCACGGTTTCACGGGCCGCGCTTAGCCACTATCCTGTCAACACTCGAAACGCTCATGGAAAAGAAAATATGGCAGGGCCGATGAAGTCACCCGCTACCGGGGATATCTGGCACCTCAGTATCGATGATCTATTTGCGCCGTTGCCGGAGAAAACCCGCCTCGGGGGTCCCGGACCTTTCGTTATCAATCTCAGCGCATCGACCGCGCCGATCGATCTGCCCCCGAAGGAATTCGTCGGCTACGGATACGCCGTCCACATTTATAAAATACAACGTACCGAGGACCATCGCACTCGTTACCGTCTGCGGCTCGGGCCCATCGCGAGCGAGGACGACGCCGACGCCATACTCGAGCAGGTACGAGATGTCTATCCGGGTGCATTGACCGCGACGGTGGACGCGGACGATTTGCGGGCGCTGGCACCCATCCAGGCGAAGATCGACGCCAAGGCCAAGACGGAAGCAAAGGCCAAGGCAGCTGCACAGGCAAAGATCGATGCAAAAGCCAGGGCGGAAGCACGGGCCATAGCCGACGCGCAGGCCAAGGTCGAAGCGCGGGCGAGAGCCGAAGCGCAGGCCAGAGCCGAAGCCCAAGCCAGAGCGGAAGCCGCAGAGCGGGCCATGGCCGAAGCGCAAGCCAGAGCCGAAGCCGCAGAGCGGGCCATAGCCGAAGCGCAGGCCAAAGCGGAAGCCGCAGCGCGGGCCCTGGCCGAAGCTCAGGCCCGGGCCGAGGCGCAAGCCCGAGCGGAAGCTCAGGCCAGAGCCGAGGCGCAAGCGAGAGCGGAAGCACAAGCCAGGGCCGAGGCACAGGCCAGAGCCGAAGCGCAAGCGAGAGCGGAAGCTCAAGCCAGGGCCGAAGCTCAAGCCAAGGCGGAAGCCGAAGCACGGGCCAAGGCGGAAGCACAAGCCAGGGCCGAGGCGCAGGCCAAGGCGGAAGCCGAAGCACGGGCCAAAGCGGAAGCTCTCGCCAGGGCCGAAGCTCAAGCCAGAGCTGAAGCTCAAGCCAAGGCGGAAGCCGAGGCACGCGCCAAAGCGGAAGCTCAAGTCCGGGCCGAGGCGCAGGCCAGAGCCGAAGCGCAGGCCAAAGCTGAAGCTCAGGCGAAAGCCGACGCCGAAGCGCGGGCCAGGGCCGCGGCGCAGGCTGAAGCGCTGGCCAGGTCTGAAGCTCAGGCCAAAGCCGATGCTGAAGCACGGGCCAAGGCCGATGCGGCGCGATGGTCCGCGGAAATGCAGTCCCAGAATTCCACCGCGCCCGCGCCCGCGTCCGCGCCCGCGCCTGCGCCCTTGGCGCCTGCGCCATCGAAGACGTTGCTGTCCGCCGTGGCCGGCATGTCGCGCCGATTCATGCCCTCCAGAGCAGCAGCCTCTGCCGCGCCGGTTCGCGTGTCTGAGCCGGTTCGCATGCCTGAGCCGGTTCGCATGCCTGAGCCGGAACCGCC
>Ga0210398_10001406_pt1 | contig 24915 bp, 33 predicted proteins | sample IncBWC4OmetaG_FD_161047 | JGI IMG/M metagenome (GOLD analysis project Ga0210398, IMG submission 161047) | Forest soil microbial communities from Barre Woods Harvard Forest LTER site, Petersham, Massachusetts, United States - Inc-BW-C-4-O | ecosystem: Environmental > Terrestrial > Soil >... | reverse complement strand
CCATCGCGTGCAGGAAGAGGGAAAGGTGCACTGGTCTCAGTCGAACATCGGAAACCGGAATCGGCTTAACTTGGGCGAGGATGAGCAGCCTGTCAATGCAAACGTCATAACGATAACTGCTCCTAATGAAGATGCTCCCGGAGAGGATTTAGTCATTGGGCGGCGCGGCTACTGCAAGAATACGATCTCGCTCGGCTCAACCACCAAGCGCATCTCCGACCTGTTCCCTGAGGAATGCGCCCCTCCGAAACCTGCGAAGTAACTTCCCTTTCCACGGAGAATGAACGACTTTAGGCAGGTACCTGTCCCAAAGCTGCCCGACGCGGAGACGTGCTTCGTAGACTCGAAAAGCCCTTGAATTCTCTTCAGTCGTAGACCCCTCGTAACGTCTCTAGCACCTCGGTAACGAGCGAATTCCCTTCTTCTGGCCGTAAGCTCAAACTTCATCCGCATACCCGGTCGATGCCCGGCGCTTTTCAAAGCACATTCTCTTCGTGGGAATAGTGCGCCTCAAAATACCCCTTCCGAACCTCAGATGGCTGCCTCCGATCCAGTCCCCTGTTTTTATACAGGCCAGAACTACCGTTGGGAAAAACCTGCCAAGGTGCTGCCTCGCGGCGAAGTACGGCAACTCAAGACGTGGAAGCTCGGCAAGTTCATCGAGAACGGCAAAATCTTTCTCTTCTTCAAGAGCACGGTCATCGCGGCAGCAGAAAAGGTCTGGGACGGTCCTCTCGGCGTCGGCAACTTACTTCCCTTCGCCAAGCCCCGCTGTGACGGATCAAAACTTCACTATGAGCTGCCGCCTGCAGGCGATCGCACACCCTACCAGCGCAGCCGCCGCAAATTCATAAAGGTTTCCTCGCGCGGCGTCTTCTCGCAGCCCGGAGTCCAGTGGGCGAATTACGTTTCCGGCGCGATCGCGTAGATAATTCTCCGATGTGCCCTACTTCGGCGAATTCCGCATCACCGACTTACTCGACCACGTAGAGCGGAAGATGAACGCCATCGAGAGAGCCAAGCAGCTCGGCACCTACAACGCCGTGGACCGTTCCCGCCAGTATGAAGGCGCAACCGAAGCGGACTACCGCCGAGCCGTCGATGAAGCGTGGATGAAGCTTCGGAGCTACGAGAAAACCGCAGCGACCAAAGCCGAAATCAAGGAACTCCGCGACCAGGTCGAATCCCGCGTTTGGAATCGCATCGTCCTCGTCGTCGCCAGCGCTGAATTCGCCCTGATCGTAATGCTGCTCGCAAAGTTCGCAAAATGAACCGCCGCCAATCACAACTGTTCGCCGAGCAGCCGTTTTTCTGGCAGTGCGAGCTGTTCTGGATCGGCATGAACGAACTGGGCTTGCTCGATAAAGAAAACTGGAAATGTGAACTCTTCCAGATCGGACTGAAAGAGTTGGGGCTAGCCGCGTGATGGACCTGTTCGAAACTCTCGACGTGCAGACGATGCACATCATTCTTCGCGGTGTTCACGACGGCACCATCCAGCGACCGCAGGCAGAAGTCTATTTGCGCCAGCGCATGGAGATCGTCTGGGACTTAGTCTCAAAGCCCCTGAAATTCCCGGCCCGGCGCCGCCGCGGCGATCGCGAAGTGCCGAAAGCCGCATGACTTTCAGCTGAGGTTTGACGGTTTTCCCATAGGGCTCAAGTGCCGAAACGATAGGCGGCGGTCGGAACGAGTGGCCGCAGAGCTAAAAACCGTTCACTTTTTCTGCTCACCACGAGCAAGCGTGATTGTGGGTAGCTGGACCCGGAAGCCCCTCGCCATGAGTTGTGCTTCGTAGAATATAAGAATATTTCTCTATGTCAGCCGCCCGCCAACTTTCCTTCTCCACCCCTCTTCGCCCTCTCCTGCATTTGCACTACGGCACCAGGCCCACTCCAGAACTCACAGCCTACCGCTCCTACCAGGCGTATTGCCGTTTACTCGAGGAGAAGGCTTTGAACTTCGATTCCTGGCGGACTCAGTCGCAGAGGATATTCGGGAGCGCGCTGAATCATCGGCCGCGCGAGGCGAACCCGCTTGCCTAAAACGAAACGACGGAAGCGGGCCATCCCGGCGCCGATCGCGCTCACCCATGACGAGCTGCGCAGCGTTCTCGTCAAAGCTCGGGAAACCGATTATCCCGTCTACCTGTTGATGCTGATCCAGTACCACCATGCCGGCCGAAACTCCGAGATGATCCACCTGCAGGCCAAGAATTTTGCCGATGGCTTCATTACCTACACGCGCGGGAAGGGATCTGAGCCCTGCCGGCAGCGCCTGGTGCATTCCAAAGATGATTTGTTGAACGAAACCAAAGTGGTTCCGGAGTTCGTCGGGAAAATGCAGCCGAAGCAGAGGCTCTATCCGCGAACCCGCTGGACCTACTGGCGTCACCTGGTGAAGATCGCACTCGCGGCCGGGATCCCGCGCTTCAAAGCGAAGACTACGGTTTTGAAACATTCGATCGTCTCGCACGTCGTGAAAAAGTACGGCGTGCCCGCCGGCCAGCGCCGCGCCGGACACGTCAACGGCGCCAACACTTTGATCTATGCACGCGTGGCCGAGAGCGAAGTCGACGACCTGGTTTCGCAGGGACTTACGGGCTAACAGGTTGCACCAAAATAGCATATTGGTGCAGCGAGTGATTTGGATGCTAATGTTTGTTTATCCGCGCAACTCCGCTACCAGCAAGGCTTTCCGCGTCTTCCCGCGTTAATTCATGGCCCCAAAAAGCAAGGACATTAACAAAAAAGGCGCGGACCTTAGCCAGAAGCAGGAAGTTTTCATCCGCGAGTATTTGATCGATGGAAACGGCGCAAGGGCCGCAGAAGCAGCCGGTTACGGGAAAAACTCGGCAGCGGTCACGGCCTCCCGTCTGCTAAGGAATGCTAAGGTCCGGGAAAAACTAGGCGGACTCACCTCGGAACACCTCGAAAAGCTCGAAATCACCGCTGAAAAGGTGCTGCAGGGTCTCGCCGAATTGGCCTACTTCGATCCGCGGAAAATGTACAACCAGGACGGCACTTTCAAGAAAATTCACGAAATGGACGAGGCCACGGTGCACGCCCTCACCGGAGCGGATGTGGAGAAACTCTTTAAGCACTTCGGCAAGGGGCAGGCTGAGGAAATCGGGACGATCACCAAGGTGCGCTATGCCGACCGGGGACTGAACCTCGAGCGACTCGGGCGACACCTGAAGCTCTTCACCGACAAATTCGAGCTTAACGACGCGCAGGCCATCGTCGCCAAATTACAGCAAGGCCGCGCCCGCGTGGCAGCTCTGAAGAAGAAATGAACGCTCTCGCACAAATCTCGCCGGATCTTCAACTCGCCGAAGAGTTGAAACAGTATTACGACGATCCATACGGCTATGTGATGTTCGCGTTCCCCTGGGGAGTCCCGGACACTCCGCTCGAGCACGAGACCGGCCCGGATGATAACCAGCGTGAATTTCTGGTGGCGCTGGGGAAGGAAGTGGCGGAGCGCGGATTTGACGGGAGTACGCCCGTGCTGCCGATCCTCATGGATGAGGCCAGCGGCCACGGCACCGGGAAAAGCGCGATGGGCGGTTGGATTTCTTCGTGGATCCTCGACACGCGCCCTCATTCCATCGGCACGGTGACCGCCGGAACCTACACACAGCTCGAGAGCCGGACATGGGCGGCAATTCAGTACTGGAAAAAACTGTCGATCACGGCCCACTGGTTCGATATCCAGGCGAGCGGTATTTTCCATCGCTCCTTTCCTGACGACTGGAAAGTCCTGCCTCAGACCTGCAAAGAGCAGAACGCACAGAGCTTCGCCGGCCAGCATGCGAAAACTTCAACGAGTTGGTATCTGTTCGATGAAGCCAGTGAAGTGCCGGACAAAATCTTCCAAACGGCCTACGGCGGCCTGACTGACGGCGAGCCGATGATGTTCGCCTGGGGACAGATGGTCCGCAATACCGGCGAGTTCTACCGCATATGCTACGGCGACCTGGCCCCAAGATGGAATTTTCGCCGCGTCGACAGCCGCACCTCCCGCTTCACCAACAAGGAATACATCAAGCGGATCGAGACGGACTATGGATCCGACAGCGACACTTTCAAAGTCCGCGTTCTCGGCTATCCGCCATCTGCCTCCGAGCTGCAATACATCGACAAGGCGCGAGTCGACGCCGCACGCCAACGCAAAGCCTTTGCCATGGCAGACGAGCCGCTGATTCTCGGCTTCGATGTCTCCGGCGGCGGACGCGCCTGGAATGTCATCCGCGCCCGCCGCGGCCTGGACGGAAATCCCGAGGGCTTCAAACCCATTCGCATCCCCGGAGAGCACGATCCCGATCGATCGCAGCGCGTCGCTGTATGTGCCGAACTGCTGCGCGATCGCCGGCCGGGACGAGTCGTAGCGGCGATGTTTGTCGACCGCGCGTTTGGGGCGCCCATCGTCGAGCGGTTGCGCGCGCTGGATTTCAAGAATGTCTTCGAAGTGAATTTCGGCGGTCCCAGTCCGGATCCGCATTTCCTGAACATGCGCGCTCACATGTACGGAAAATGCAAAGAGTGGCTGCTGCTCGGAGGATTGCCGGACGATGACATTCTCTGCTCGCAGCTTTCGCTTCCCGGCTACCACATCAATTCTTCCGGCAAGCTGGTGATCGAATCGAAGCAGGATATTCAGGCGCGCGGCGAACAGAGTCCCGACGATGCCGATGCTTTCTGTCTGACCTGGGCGTTGCCGGTGGGGATTACGAAACCGAAAGCCAACATCGCCCGTCGCCCTACAACGGAGTGGTCTTAAATGTACCCAAACTCCTACGCCAGTCAGTTCAACGATCCGCGAAGATTGCTGGGACCGATGGTGCGGCCAGGTGGTCCTATGTCGCTCCCGTCTCCGGGACCGAACCCCATCCAGAATCCCATCGAAGTCAACCCGCAGCCTTACAGCGTGCCCGGCGCTGCAGCTCCGGTTCCGGGACAGCCACCGATGGCGCCGCAAGCTCCGTTCGTTCCCATGTCGCGGCCGATGCCGATGCAAGCCCCGCAATACAACAATGCGCTGGCGTCCGGCTTCCTGCAGCGACGACCGATGATGTACTGAGAAATCCTCATGGCGAAACTCACCAGCAAATCCCGCAACGCTCTCGCGGACAGCGTATTTGCTTTGCCCGGTCGGCGGTTCCCAATTCCCGATAGGGCGCATGCCGCGAATGCAAAAGCTCGCGCTACCCAGGGAGTGAATGCGGGAACTTTGTCTCCCGCGCAGGCCGCGACGGTCCGAGCCAAGGCCAATCGGAAGCTAGGAAAGTGATTTTGTGGGCATCGGCAACCATTTCGTCTGCTGCGATATTTGCGGCGGCGCCGGGCATAAAGCCAAACACTGCGGCTTGCAGCGGCTCGAAGCCAGAAAAGACCCGTTCGGTGAAGAAATTCGCAAGAACGGCTATCGAAGAGGAATCACGCAGCGGCCTTCGCTGATTCGTTTGAGCGCTGGCGCATCCATTCGGTGACTCCGCACGAAACAGCACTGGCAATGGCGAACACTTACCCGTTTCTACGCGACTTCACCTCGGCGAAGCCAGTGGGTAAAGCTTTATCGATTCCCTGCCCCGTGTGCTTCGTAGCAGAGAACACGCACTGCCAGAATTTGCAGCTTGCCGGCGACAACTCGACTGCGTTCAGCGGCGAAACCCGCCCACCGCATCCTGAGCGTGCCCGGATCGCTCGCTGGACCGAAATGTTCGACCTTTGAAATTCTGATTTTCCCGGAGACAAAACAAATGCTTCCACTCGCTCTCGCACTCTCGTTTTTCACGCACCCTGTCGGTCTGGCTGTGATCTTTGCCACGCTCGGCTTGGTCGGAATAGCAATATCGAACTTCGGCGCCTTCACCCAAGGCAGCGCCTCGCAATTGATAGGCGCCTTCAGTCCGCAGTACACCGCCTTCGCGGCAGCCGTTGTCGCCCAAACGATCCCCGCCAACGTCCTGACCGGAGGCTTGCAGGTTTTCCTGAACTCCGCAGCCACGGTGCCGGGAAATCAGACCACGCGCACTGCGGCGCAACTCTTCGCCGATCTCGCGGCCCAATGGGGATTACCGCTGACCGATCCCGCTCTGGTTGGCGGAATCAATTTCGTTCTCACCATCACGCAGACCGGAGCCGGCACCCTGACTTTGGTCGGCGGAACCGGTGTGACGATCAACGGGACCGCCACGGTGCCTCAAAACACTTCGCGCACCTGGCTGGTGAACCTGTTGCCTACGGCGGCAACTTTCACGCCCGTTTCGGTCGGCACCTACAGCTAGAACTTCCCGGCAACTCGAGGTAATTCCATGAAGAAAGTTCTGATGTTCGTTTTGATCGCCGGCGGCCTGATGGTTTTCGCAGCCGAACCGAACACCTACCAGGTCACGCATCTTGGCGCCCAGGAAGTCGGCATCCGTTGCCTCGGGGGACGCAAGATGAGTGAGCGCCTGGTCGGCGACATGGCCATCCTGACGTGCGCCGCGGCGCCGGCGAAGAAGTAAATCGAGTTTCAACCGTTTGCAGACAAGGAGATCACCAGCATGAGTCCCAGCATCGCGCATGGCGGCATGAATCCACGAGAAATGGAGAAGCCGAAGAAACCAGCCAAGGTTCTCGAACACCTCCGCGTCATGAAGGGCGCAGATCCTACCGGCGGGACGGTGGTAGAGCACCATTTCACCAGCTACGAACACCCATCGGAGCAGCACCCGTTCACCGAGCCCAGCGAGAGCGTGGAGTTGCCGAAAGGGCACCCTCTGCAGCACATCGCAGAGCACATGGGCATCCCGCACTCGATTATCGAAGAGAAGGAAGAGTCCGCCAATAAAAGCAATACGAAGGCGGACGAGCCTGACGAAGAGGAAGAACTGGAAAGCTAGGTGTTGGTCCAGTTAGTCCCCGGGGAGTGGCCGGCGAGCGAGAAAGTCACGCACGCCGCAGTTAATTTCCAGCACCCCTCACGGCACGAAGACGAGCACTGCTCACTCTGCGTCGCCTACATTCCCGCGATGGTTCCGCGCTGCAAGCATGTGAAGACGCCGATTCAGGGAACCGATTGGTGCAAGAAGTTCGATGCCAAAGAATGACAACTGGCCGGGAACAGAGGTAAAGCCGCAGGTCGGCGAAGACCTGTTGGTTGAGACGCTGGAGGCCTGCCTGTTGCACGAAAAGCCGGTTGACTACACGTGGGGATTCGGAACGGTGCGAGTGCCCTGGAAAGGCGTTCCGGAGTAACTGATGCCCGCCTACTTCTATATCAAACACAATTATGAGTGCCCAGCCTGCGGGTCAGTGCTCGAATACGCTTCCCGCACCGTTCTGGCGGCGCACCCTGACCGCATGAGCCTTACTCACCCAGACGGCGGCAAACTCCAAAACGGCAACCCGTGTCCGCACAACGGCAAGCGCTACTACGCTCCAGGTGTGGAGCTGAACGAGATTCCGACGGGACAATGAATCGACGCGCTAGGAACGTTCTAATCCACGCGGCATGGTATCTCGCATTCACCCGCTTGACGCCTGACGGTGATGATGGCTGCAGATTGGATCGTAAAGATGTGGGCTGGGCGGTCGATATTTTAATGTCTCGCGCGATCGGTTATTGAGATGCCCTGGAAACCCGAAGACGCCACGCGTCACACCAAGAAAGCGAACACTCCGAAGAAGAGGCGTCAGTTCTCGGACGTCGCCAACTCGGTGCTCGCATCCACCGGCGACGAAGGCCGCGCCATCCGCGAGGCCAATGCTGCCGTAGCTGGAACCGCAAAACATCGCCGTATGGGCAATCGATCCATCGTGAGCGAGTCGAACTCCTACAACTGGCGAAGCCGGGAGAATCTGCGGTGAAACGTAAATTCATGCTCGACTTCGCGCGGCGCCATGAGATCACCGCGAGAGTTGAGATGGTGATCAATGCTGCCAACCGTGCGGTGTACGGACCGTGCTGGTGCTGCGGACTGTGGGTCGCTCACTTGCCGGGGTGTTCGGCGCTGCGAACCGATGCGGACCGTTATCTAGTGAAGCCAGTGAAGGCAGCCGCGTGAGTATGGAGGCCAAAGCTGCTCAGATGTTAATGGATGCGGGAATTTCCCTGATCAACCCCGCGCCGGCACTCGCGAAACGCATTCTCTCGAAGGAGCACTTTCGGGCGTTTCTCTTTGCCACGCCCGCAGACAAACGGAAAGCCGCCTACGACGCAATCGTGCCGCATCTTTCCTTCAAAGTCCCGAGCTTCACCATGTTCATGGGCGTCGGCGGCAAGAAGGCCAAGCGGATCGCACAGAAAGCCGCAAAGACGAAGATGCCGCGCGTGACATTCGAAGAGGCGGAACGCGCCGCCGCACGAGAAGCCTATGACCGCTCCTCGGATGCGCTCGACCGGAAGCTTCGAAACGTTCAGTAAATGCCCGACGTCGCCCACAAAGCGGTAGCCAATAAGCACGACAGCATCGGCACCTCCGACGAGAAGCTGCTGCGCGAAGTGCGGGAGAACTACGAATCCGACACCATTGCCTTCCAGACCATCCGCGACCAGGGCGCAACCGATGTGAAGTTCATCGCTAACGATCCCTGGCCCGAAAAAGAAAAGCAGGCACGGCGAACTCCGGGCAGTGAACGCCCGATGATGTCCTGCGATTTTCTCAATCAATTTTGCAATCTGGTCATCAATGAAGTCAGGCAGCATCCTCGCGAAATCAAACTTTCTCCCCGCGGCTTTGGGGCGACGGCCCAGCTCGCCGAATTGCGCGAAAACCGCATCCGCGCCATTCAGTACCGGTCCGACGCCCAGGCCGCCTACATCACCGCCATTGAAAACTGCGTGCAGCGCAGCTATGGCTTCGCGCGCGTCTCGCTGCGCTATGCCTCGGCGACCAGTTTCGATCAGGAAATCTGCATTCGCCGCGTTCCCAACCCCGATTCGGTGCTCTTCGACTCGGCTTGCAAGGAACTCGACTGCTCCGACGCCACCCATTGCTACATCATCGACGAGATGCTCAAAAGCGAGTTCCGGCGGCGATGGCCGGACGCCGAGGTTATGGAGTTTGAAGGCGCGAACATCACCGCCGCACCCGATTGGTTCAAGGACAAATCGCTTCGCGTCGCCGAATACTGGCGAGTCGAGCACAAGACTGACGAACTGTTTCAGTTTGACGGCGGAAAAGCCGGCATCCTCACCGAATTGAAATCGAAACTTCTCGCGCGAGGCGGGCGGGTCGAGGACTCGCTCGTCATCTACCCCGAACAGGACGGCCATCCGGAAATTCGCGTGCCGCTCTTGAACGTACGGAATACCCGCATCCCCGCCATTTGGCAGTACCTCACCAACGGCATCGAGATCCTCGAAGCGAATGAGTGGGTGGGAAAGTGGATTCCGGTCATTCCGATTTTCGGCAAAGAGCTTTACCTCACCGAAGCCGCCGGATCGAAGCGCATGCTGCTGAGTTTGATCCGCAACGCGCGCGACAGCCAGATGTCCTACAACTACGTTCAGACCTGCAAGGTCGAGGCAATCGGCATGGTGCCGCGGACTAACTACCTGGCGCCGGAAGGAGCGTTTGAGGGCCACGAGGAAGAATTGGAAGACGCCAACCGGAGCCCCAGGCCGGTTACCTACTACAAGCCAACGACGCTTCCAGACGGCGTGACGCCAGCCCCGGCGCCGATCCGCGAGCCCTTCGATCCGCCGGTGCAAAATCTGGAAATTGCCTCCGAATCTTTCCTTCGAGCCGGGCAAACCGCCGTGGGTATGTACAACACCTCGGTCGGCAAAAACGACACCAACGCCAAATCGGGAAAAGCGATTCAAGAACTGGACGCGCAGTCCGATATCGGCTCTTTCCACTTCATCGACAACTACAACCGGTTCATCGTGGCCGTAGGGCGCATCGTCAACGATCTGCAATCGAAAATCGAAATTACGCCGAAACAAGTCCCGATCCGCATGAAGGACGGAAAAGAGAAACTGGTCTGGATCAACAAGCCGTACACCGACGACCAGGGGCAGCAACAGCATCACGATATGACGCTGGGAGAGTACGACGTAACGCTCTCGGTTAGCCCAACAGAGGATTCTCAGCGCGAAGAAGCCAGCGATTACCTGGAGACGCTCACCGAGCAACTGGCCGAGCTGCCGCTCGACCCACAGGTGAAGCAACACCTTCTCGCCCTGATGATCCAGTTGAAACAAATGGGTCCGATCGGCGACCAGATGGTGAAGATTCTCGAACCGCCCACCGGGGACCCGGCGCAACTGCAACAGCAGATGCAGACGTTGCAGGCGCAACTCTCGCAACTGCAGACCGAGAACGCCGCACTTCATCAGGACCGAGCCAAGCGGCAACTGGAAGCCGACACGAAACTTCAGCTCAAGCAGATGGAGATTCAGGCCGACGGAGCAGCCGATGCCGCCGCCCACGTCAACGCGCAAACCATCGCGCAGATGCAGAACGATATCAAGGTTTTGGTCGCGCTCATCTCAGCCAAAAACCAGAACGAGCAGCAAGAGCAGGAGATGTACAAGGAATTCTGGCTGGAGAATCACCGCGCCGCGCACGATGTGGGTCTGCAGGCCGCCGACCAGGAACACGAAAAGAATTTAGCCGAAACGCAGGCCCAGACCGCAGCCGCGCAGCAGGCTACCCAGATTCAGGCGGATCAGCAGTCGCAAGCGCAGCCGCCTGCTGGATCGTAATTCTAATCGCCACCCATTTTCTTCCAAGGATAAAAACTCCATGAGCACAGCCGCCGTCACCACGGAAGCCGCAGTTCCCGCTGCAGCCGCAGCCGTTGAAACCGTCGAGACTCCTGAAATCAGCGTGCAGGAGCGACTGAATCATGCCTCGTCCGCCGAACTCGACAACTGGCGCAAGACCGGCGACATCCCGCCGGTAAAAGTGAAGGCCGCCGAGAACGCATCGGGCGAAAAGAAAAACGAACCCTCAAATTCGGCGCGTACCGGAGCCCCCGCCACTCCATCGCAAGACAAAGCATCGCAAGAGAAAGACAAAGGGAAAGGCAAATCGGCTGAACCCGGAGCCTCGCCCGCTCCCGCTGCAGACGCCGCGGCCGCGCAGCCCGCAAATCAACCACAGAGACGAAAAAAATCCGACGAGCGCTTCGAGAAGCTGCTCGACGCATGGGAAAAAGATCGTCAGGAACTCGCGCGACTGCGCAGTCAACCCTCGGGAAACAATGCCGACAAGCAGAATTCGCAACCTGCAGCCGAGGACAAGACTGCCAAGCCCGGCGCATCGACGGCCGCCGCTCCCGCCAAGCCCAAACTGACCGATACCGATCCGAAAACCGGCAAGCAGTTTGCCTCTCTCGACGCATGGATGGAAGCGGTCGATGAGTGGACCGACAAACGCCTGGAAGCCCGATTAGAGGAGCGGCTCGGCAAGGTGGAACAGGCGCGGACGCAGACCGAAGAGCAGCGCCAGGTCGCAGAAGCCGTGATCACGAAGTCGAAGCCTGCGATGGAGAAGTACAAGGACTTCATGGAAGTCGCCGCGGATCCGAAGTTGCCCATTCCGGCTGGCTCGCCAGTCGATTTGTTCATCAAGGATTCCGACAACCCCGGCGAAGTTCTCTACTATCTCGGAAAGCACCCCGAGATCCTCGCAGAGTTTTACGGCTGCGACTACGATCCTGAAACCAAAACGTGGGACTACGGCGATTTTGACCATAAGACGGGCAAATACACCAACCACGTCAATCCCATTCGTCAGGTTCGGCGACTCGAAGCCATCGAACGTGAATTCTCCGCTGCGCCCGCGCCTAAAAAGACGCCCGCTGCGGAAGCTCGTCCTGTGAACCCTCCACCTCCAAAGCTACCCCCTCCACCTCCGGAACTCGGCGGCCGCGGTGCCGCGCCGGCGGATGAAGCCGAGGCAGCTTTGGCCAGAGGCGACATGGCCGCATATATGCGGATCGTGAACGCTCGCGAGACCAAGGCAGCACAACGCTGAAGGCTCGCAAGGACGAATTCTAGATGGCCACAGCAAATACCTTTCAATTCGTTGACTGGGTTGCGGCGGAATCTCTGCGTATGCTGCTCAACCGGCTGGTATACGCCCAGTTCGCATCCCACGAGTACGAAAAAGAATACGAGCGCACCTACGCGGTCGGCGAAACCGTCCGCGTCAAACTGCCGCAGCGCTGGCTGGTAACGAACGGCCTGGCGTTCCAACCTCAACCGATCAACCGCATCTACACCACGGTTTCCGTCAACCAGATCTTCGGCATTCACTTCCAGGTGGACAGCTTGGAACGCGCGCTGAAGATGGAGCGCGGCCGCGAGTGGTTCAAGAAAGAGTACATCGACAAGCAGATGGCGAAACTGGCGAACGAAATCGATCGCCGGTTCGCGTTGTTCGCCATGCAGAATACGTCGAACATCGTGGGCCAGTTGGGAGTCGATCCCACCTCGATGACGACTTTCCTGCAGGCGCGGCAACGCTTGATCGAGCAGGGATGCCCGCAGGATGGCGAATGGGGCATGATCTATCCGCCTTCCGTCGGCACCAGCCTGATTCCCTCGCTCGCCTCATTCTTCAATCCGACCTCTGAAATCAGCCGGCAGTACAAACGCGGCTCGATGGGCAAGATGGTCGGCTTCGACTGGTACGAGTCGGTGAACAACTGGCGGCAGACGGCCGGCACGCAAGCCGGAACCAACACCGTCGCAGGCGCGAATCAGCAGGGCTCGCAACTGACGATCAACGCCACCGCCGGCGACACCTACGCTCAGGGCGATATTTTCGAAATCGCCAATGTCAATGCCGTGAACCCCGAGAACCTGGCTGTGATCTCGACAGCGCAGGGTAAGGAGTTCGTGGTCACGCAGGCTATCACCTGCGTGGGCGGCGGAGCCGATGTGTTGAACATCTCTCCCGCCATCTTCGGCCCGGGCAGCCAGTACCAGAACGTGGATTCGCTTCCGGCGAATGCCGCGGCGCTGACTTCCTATCCGGGAACGGTTTCGCCCAATGGCAAATCTTCGGCGCAGGGCCTCGCCCTCACCAAAGATGCGTATGCCATGGTTGGAGTCGAACTCGACATTCCGAAGGCCTGCGAATGGTCCGGCCGCGCCACCGATCCCGAGACCGGGATCTCCGTCGCGCTGCTTGATATGTTCGATCCGATCGAGCGCAAGCGGGTCTGCCGTGCTGATGTCCTCCTGGGCTTCGGTGCGCTGTATCCGGACAACTGCGCCGTCCGTATTGCCTGCAGCTAAAGAGGAGAATTCCCGACTTCAACGGCAACTGGGAGCATTCAGCGGTCCATTGAAAGGGAGACAACCCATGAAAACACTCAAAAGCATTTTCGCAGTTTCGGTCCTTGTCGCTCTCCTGGCAGTTTCGGGCGTTGCCCAACAGCAGGGCGCACAATCACAAACCACGACAACCTTGTCTTCCGCCATTCCCACCGTAAATGGGGGCGCCGCGACGACTCAGGGTGTCTGCCTGGCTTCGATTGCCAACGTCTATGCGACGGTCGAAGTCCAGACAACCCTCTGGGTGGATACGGAAGCAATGGATGTCGTGACCAACTCCATCCCGCCGTCAGGAACCTGCATTCTGGTTACTCGCGGCACGCATGGAACCAAAGCCGAAGGCCACGCTTCCGGCAGAACCGTCTATGTCGGACGCCCCAACTTGTTTCAGGGCTATGACGTGGCCGGAACCTGCTGGTCGAACGCTGCCGGCACCGCGACCCTTCCGGCGATTCTTCCGTGGATCAACTTAACGGACGGATTCCGGTTCGATTGCAAAGCCGATGGCAATTGGTTCCACTCGGGAACCGGTTCCGCCTGGAGCGCCGCGACCACTGTACCGGCCGGTTTCTGTACCGGCACGGCGGGATCGGCGCAAACCGAATATCTGAACGGAGCAGCCTGCTCAGGCGCAACTACGGCCACGTTCAGCTATACGGTCGCAACCGACGGCGAGTTGGCAAATCTTCACGTCAATTCGAGCGCCGCGGTTGTCGGCGGTACGGGAAAGGACGTGCTCACCGTTTATAAAAACGGCGCAGCCACTTCCATTACCTGCACCATCGCAGCCTCCGGTACGAGTTGCGCCGACACGGCGGACGGAGTCGCCACTAAAGTGGGCGATTACATCCAGTTCCAATTTGTCTCAGCAACCTCCGACACGGCGGCAAATATTTCCGCCTCACTCGGACTGTTCAGTAACTAAAAGAGAGGGCGGGCCCGGGCTTTCGGAGCCCGGCCCGCCATTTTTTTACAGGTTCTGTTCTCACGATTTGCATTCGCTGTTCGAGGAGACACTATGGCATCGCAAGGCATGAACTATCAGGAACTGGAAGTCCGCAAGAAGCTGCTGCTCGAGGAACTGGCCAACACGCAAAACCAGATCGTCGAAAACCACGCTTCGGCGGAGGCCATCGACATCCATCACCCGGAACGCAGTACGGGATGGAAGAAGGTTCCGTATCTCGAGTACCCGAAAGTCATGTATCACCCGGCAAAACTGGACCCGGTGCGCGAAGACCTGCGCCTCGGAACGCGCCGCCGCAATGATGCGAATCCGACGCTGGCGCCGCTCGATGTTCCGCATCCGCGGCCGTTGACCAAAACCGTTCACAACAAAGAACAGGAGCGGCAAGCGAAGGCCGAAGGCTTCCTCGAAACGCCTCCGCAGATTGAGTTGGCGGATTCCGCCCAGGCGAATGCTGGCGTCGATCCGGCCATCCTGAGCGTAAACGTCGCGCCCTCGCAGAGCCGAACTTCTTCCCGAAGCTCGCAGGCCTCCGCCGACGCGCAGGCCTCGCAGTCTCCGGCGCCGGCGCCCGATGTGGCGAGGATCCTCGAATTGAACTCGATGAATCGGGATGCGCTGGTTGCCCACGCCGCAGAACTGGGAGTCGTGCTCGATCCGGACATGTCCAAGGCGGACATGATCTCGGCGATCGCCTACGCGCCCGTCGTCGCAGGCTGAACCGTTAGTCGGCGCGTTTCGCCGCACTCAGGGCATTGCGGTTTTTTCTGCCGAGCCCTGAATACCACGAGGATTCGGCGGCGCCAGCGTTCCAGTCCTTGCGCGTCTCGCGGGTTTTGAAACGAGTGCCCGCAACGCCGGCAAGTGATGACCGCAGATGGCGCGACGGCCACAAAGCCGAACAAACCGTAAAGCGGCTCAATTTTCATCGCATCCTCAGTTTATCTCAACCGATTACCAGAGGAGATTTTTATGGCACTGCAAACCCTACCTGAAGGCGTATCCATCCTGCCCGCCGAACTTAATCGTATCGCGGCCGCGATGGACGCGCTCGACAAAGACAACCATGCGCCACGCCAGTTGAGCGTGAGCGTCAGCCTCCACATTCACCAGGAGTATCCCAAACACCTGCAATTCGGGAAAGAGAGCCGAGTGGTGAATAACCGCGCCGAAGAACTGGCCGCGATCGAAGAGCAACTCGCGCTCGCGCAAGACGCGGCCAAGGAAGAGATTGAGGCGGCGTCGCAGCCGGCGCCGAATTCCACTCCAACCGGACCGCAACCTGTCCCACCGTTGCAGCCGAGTCCCGCAACTCCGACCCCCGCCTCAATCGGCGACCAGCCCGCTTCCTCCGAACCGAAGAGCTAACTCATGCCCATCGGTCCGCCAGCCGGGGAAGCCCCGCTCGTTTACTCAGCGCTCGACATTATCACCGACGCGCTGATCGAAGTGGGCATTTCTGCGCCCGGTGAAAAACTCGATCCGGACACGGCGCAGTGGGCCTTCCGGAAATTCAACTACCTCACCGATACATGGGCGGCGCGCAAGGTCTTTTCCTATGCGTCGACGTTCAATATTTACAACTTGGTGCCGAATCTGGCACCGCACACGATCGGGCCGGGGGTTGGAGCCACGTTCTACGCGCCGCAGCGCCCGGTGAAGATCACGCAGGCGACGATCATCCTTAACAATGTCTCCCCGGTCGTCTCAATTCCACTGAATATCCGGGATGAACAGTGGTGGATGGATCAGACGATCCAGAATCTCACCAGCCAGCAGCCAACCGATCTCTTTTACAATCCGGCATTCCCAAATGGCCAACTCTTCTTCTGGCCGATTCCAACCATCGCGTACCAGACGCAGTTGAAATGCTGGGCGCTGATTTCTCAGTTCTCGTCTATCGCCGATCCGCTGGGCGGACCTGGCGGACCGGGAACGTTGCCACCGGGGTATCGCAGTGCGGCGATGCTGAGTCTGGCGGAAATGTTGGGCGGGCAACCCCCGGCGACGTTGGCGCGGGATGCAGCTCTGGCGCGTTCGGCAATCTTTGGAAACAACAACAAGGTTCCACGAATGCAGACGAGGGACTCCGGAATTCCCGGAGCCGAAGAGGATCAGCGCAGCACAACGTTCAACTATCTGAACCGGAGCTTCTGAGATGGCCGACGAACTCACGCTAACGATCCGGGTTCACGACCCGAAAGAAAAACGCGACGCCTCTATGTCCGCGTGCTGGGCGACGGTGCGAATCCCGCGAGTCGATTTGCAAGGAGCGGCGGCGCTCTCGGTAGCAGACTTTACGGCGAAGTACGTGGTTCCGGCGCTCGAAGGGATTAAGAATCTGCAGTTGGCGGCCGTCACATCCCCGCAATCCTGATTGGCTGCCGCGCATAGTGGCCGACGATCTCTTCAAGGGACGTTTCTTCGAGGGACTCCATGAAGATCGGGAAGGTTCTCAGTTCGGAAGGAAAGTAAGTGAAGTCCAGCGGATCGCGCGGCGGCATCGCGCGCCAGGCCGCGAAGAACAAATCCTGAATTTGCTGCTGCCTTTCATGGTAGTAAACGTTTTCGAGATGGTCAGCAAGCGCACGCGCGTCGTTAACCAAGAAGCGATTTCCCGCTGGGAACCGCACAATGCTGCGCGGCTTCGGCCAGCCTTTAACGATGTCCCGCGCTTTCAGCTTCATTGTTTCACAAACCCGGCAAAGGTGGTCTCAGACGCCATGCAGCGTTTGTATCGAGGGTCGCTCTCACGAATAAACGAGACTGCTTTACTCGGCGGCTTCGAGAAGTCGATGCGGATAGCGATCAACTTTCCAGCGATCGGCGAAAAGGTTTTGGTCAATTGGATGGAGCGGCTGCCCTGTTTCATGGCATGACCTCCGGTAAAGCGTGGCGTTCAGCGTTGCCCGTCACTCGGCGCTCTATATCTGAGCTACGCGCCCCACAGAAAAGATTTTAGCCCATGTCCCGCTTCGGTTTCTGCTCCGGCGCTTACCTTCTGCAATCCCCCAACGTGGATGCGGAAGAGTGTATGAATTTGTACCCGGAAACTCCGGAGACGCCGGGAGCAAAAGCCGCTGTCACGCTGATGCACACGCCGGGAACGCAGATCGCTTATCAGCTGCCGGAAGCTTCGGTGCCGGGAGAATTTACTGTCAACGGAAGAGGTTTCGCGGCCGCATCGAACTTTTACGAATTGCTGCCCAGTAAGACGCCGAACTTCACGCAATGGGGCGAGCTGAACGGCCCACCAACCTCGCCGACGCAGATTTTCTCCTGCCAGACCCACCTGTTGATTCTCTCGAACGGCGATCTCTATATCTTCGTCTTAACCGCCTTCACCGATTCGAGCAGCGTCTTTCATCCGGCGAACGAATTCTTCGCCGTCAATATGGGGCAGTTCAACGGGCCGGTGCTGCAGATCGATTTCTGCGACGGCTATTTCTTCGCGACCATTCAAAACTCCAACACCTTTCAGGTCTCGAACCTCGAAGACGGCACCACCTGGAGCGGCCTATTTATCTCGACCATCTCCTACTTCCCCGACAATATTGTTTCGATGAAAGTCGATCACCGGGAAGCCTGGTTTTTCTCCGGCAAGAAATCCATCGCCTACTACAACGCCGGCGCCGGCTACCCGCCATTCATCCCGATTCAAGGCGCATTCCTCGAAGATGGGGCGGCGGCGGCCTTCGGCACAGTGCAGGCGAACGATACCGTGTGCTGGATTTCGCTGAACGAGCGCGGACAGGGAGTGGCGAAGATGATGGGATCCTACGTGGGAATCCGCATCTCGACACTGGCGGTCGAATTCGCCTGGCAGAGCTATGCGACCATCTCTGACGCGGTTGCCTACGCCTATCAGGATCAGGGGCATAACTTCTGGGTGATCCGCTTCCCTTCCGCGAACGTAACATGGGTGTACGATTTTTCAACGTCGCTCTGGCACAAGCGCGGTTTCTGGCAACTTGCCAATGGAACCTACTCGGCGCACCGGTCGACCTCGCACATGGAGTTTGGCGGGGTGCACCTGGTTGGAGATTGGGCCTCCGGCAACATTTACCAGATGTCGATCAATCTCTACACCGACTTCGGGAATCCGCTGCGCTGGTACCGGCGCAGTCCGAATATCTCCGCGGAAAACGAGTGGATTTACTTCGAGGAGATTCAGTTCGACATCCAGAAAGGCCTCGGACCGCAGCCGCCGTTGCTCGATGGAGACGGCCAGCCGCGCGGCCCGCAAGTGATTCTGGAATGGTTTGACAACGTCACCGTCAAGAGCAACTCGTACTATCTCGACTGCGGGCAGGCGGGCGATGTCAATGTGCGAATCCGAAAAACGAAGCTCGGGCGATCAAGGAATCGATCCTTTGCCCTGAGTGGCTCCGATCCGATCCCGTGGCGAATCGCCGACGCTTATCTGAATGCAACCTGCAACGGTGAAGCGATCTACAAGAAGGGCGAACGGTTGAGCGAGCAGGTAAGGAAGATCACGTGAACTATGGGGAAACTGTTCGATCACGGAGACATTGTTGTTCTCAAGAGCGGTGGCCCGTTGATGGCAGTTTTAGGGTTTGCCGATGAGGGCATTGAGGCCGTGGAATGCGAATGGCTGGCCGAGGATGGATCGGCGTGCCGCGCAGTATTTCCGATCGCCACACTCGAACCTCTAAGTGCCTGATGCCGACAACCCAGACCATCCGCCGCCTTCCGCCGACCAAGCACGCGGACCTTCGCCCGGAGATGCAGTTCTGGGAACTGGAGACACAGCAAGTTGCTCCTTTGCGACTCGTCGACACCTCGGCAGGCAGCTACGAAGAGAATCCCCCGGAAGCCGGATTGAACACGTCGACCGGGCAGACGAACCAGAATCAGGAAATCACGTACAAGAAAATCTCGGCGGACGGGAATACCTTTACCCTAGCCGGAGTCGGCGGAAACCTACCGGAAGGCCCGCTAACGCTGACGGCGCAGTGGCAGTCTTTTAAGATCAAATCCAACGGAACGGACTGGTATAAGGTCGGATGACCCAAGAGCAAATTATTGAAACCGTGCAAAGCGAGCTGGGGATCGACGGCATCACGCTCGAAACCACGCTCGATTCGCTGGGAGTCGACTCGCTGGGATTCATGGAATTGATGCTCAAGTGCGAAGTTCCACGGGAGAAAGAAGTGGGAATTGAGACGGTGGGCGATATTGTGAAGGCAGTCGCGGTATAAGCTGAGGCTGGAGGAAGCAACCATGATATTTTCGCTGGTTCTTTTTGGCGTCGGATTCGCGGTGACCGTTCATGGCGACAACCTGTATCAGGTTGGCCACTCGAAGCTTTCCCTTACTTTGATCTGGGGCTCTCGCTGGCGCAGCTTCAGTATTTACGGCCCCGTTGCGCAGGTTTGATGCTGACCTTCCAGCGCGAATCCTGGGCCGCCATGCAGCGCGAGGCCGAACCGATCTTCCGCATTCACTTCGAAGAACTGGCCCTGCACAAAGACGTTATGCCGATGGGCTGCGATCATGAATTCTATTTCAATCTGGAGCGCAATCACTTCCTCTTAGTCGCCACCGCACGACGGGACGGCAAACTGATCGGCTACTACGTGGGCATCGTCATCGCGCATCATCCGCACAATAAAGACGGCGGCAAAGTCTCGACAACAGACATGTTCTACCTTCTGCCGGATGAACGGAAAGGCGGCGCGGGAGCCAAGTTGCTGCGCTTCGCAGAAAACGAGTTGCGACGGGAAGGCGTAAAGAAAGCTACGATCTCAACGAAATTGCATTTTGAGTCGGGCGAGTTGCTCGATGCGCTGGGATGGGAAAAGACGGACGTGGTGCGGCAAAAGGTGCTCTGAGCGATTTAAAGACGCTGAGTTCTGTTTCGAAATTAGTCACCAGAAACGGTTGGATGCTGCTGACTTCCCCTTCGATAAAGTCAAATGGCGGCGTTGGCAATCCAGTGGGCTGCCAGTCGTTGAGCGGTTTGTAAGAGCCGTCTAGCTGCCTTACTTCTGTGCGCCGGAAAACGACGTTTCCCTTCTTGTGCCACGCTTCACGGATAATTACACGACTCAGCGGATCGAAAACTTCCGGTTCGGGTAGAAGCATTAAGCGCAGACGTGTCGCTGAGAAATGCGGAACCCTTACATTTTTCGGGAAGCTCCATACCCGATTGAACGGAATGGCCTGATCGAGTGCGAGACCAGCGACGGCGGCGGGAACGAGTGAAAGAAAGTTGCGGCGATTCATAGTTGCTTCTCGACTCCGAAATGGATTTGCGTCGGCAAATGCTTCCGCAGGTTTTCTAGGACTCGGAAGTCAACGTTTTCCAGCCGAAGTGAGAACGTCGCATCTTCTAGCAATTTTGCCAAGTACACTCGCCAATTGACTTTCGCGCGTCGCGCTCCTTTTTTGATATCGCGCACTAACTCAGCCGACAAATCAACCGTCACCTTCACTCCCAAAGTCTAACTTATGTCCATCACCGGAACCATCGCAGCCGTTGCCGGTATCGGCTCCTCCATTGCCGGAGGAATCATGCAGGGCAACGCCGCCGGAAATGCGGCCCAAGCCCAGAAAACCTATGCCCAGCAAGCCCAAGAGCTTGAACAGCAGAATCAGCAGGCTGGCGTCACCTTCCAGAATAACGAGTGGACCGGCCAGCAGGCAGCGGAGCAGCCCTATCTCCGACTCGGCTCAACTTCGGCCAACGCCTATGCGGACCTTCTCAAAAACCCCTTCACCGCGCCGACGCTCGCGCAAGCCGAGCAGACTCCGGGCTATCAGTTCAACTTACAGACCGGAACGCAGGCGATTGACGAAAACGCGGCAGCGACCGGCAACCTCATGTCGGGCAACACCGGCACGGCGCTGCAGAAATTCGGTCAAGGACTCGCGACTACCACCTACCAGCAGGCTTATCAGAATGCGCTCACGCAATATCTGACGAACCTGAACGCCGCTGGACAGGGCGTCAATAGCGGGCTTTCGGCGACACAGCAGCTCGGTTCTTTCGGGCAGTCGGCAGCCAACAACCTTTCGAACCTGTATTTGACCGGCGGCCAGCAGCAAGCCTCGCAACTGAACAACCAGGGCGCAGCCATCGCAGCCGGAGACGTGGGACAAGCCAACGCCTACTCGAACATGCTGAACGGAGCAACGAACTCACTCACGCAAGGCATGATTCTGTCGCAGATTCCGAACTACAGCAACATCCTGCCCTCGAATGACGTGACCGGCTACAACCCGAACATCGCTATCGCCAGCGGTTCGATGCCAGCGCCGAATCCCTACGCGAACATCACGCCAACCGCGCCGTATAGTCCGCTGGCAGTTCCGTCCGCGACTCCTTTGTCCAGTCTAAATTTCTAGGAATCTTCCATGGGCGTAACCATTCCACTTCCCGAACTCGACGTAAACAAGCCAGCACCGGCTCCGCCGCCGGATGCGCTCGCAGAATTTCAGCGAGCCGCATCCCTTCAAACCGAAGCTGCGCGCCAACAGGCCATCCAGGCCCAGACCGAAGCCCAGCAGACTTCTAATCAAGCGCAGGCTCTCGCCCTGAAAGATGAGATGACCCGTCGCCAGCTAGCGCCTCAGTTCGTGCAGAAAGACGCGAATGGCAAGCCGATCGGCTTCGATACCGAAGGTTTGTACAATGCCATGCTGGAGCAGGGGGCCGATCCCGCCAACATCGCCACCATGCGGATGAAACAGATCGAGATGCAGAAAGCAGTCTTGGGTTTGGGTGACGCGCAACTCGCCCATGCGGACAAAGTGAACGACGAAATCGCGAACAGCCTGAACTCAGTCCGCGACATTCAGGACAAGAGCGCACCGAAGGCTACATCGACACCGCTTGCGCCCTCGCCGGTCTCCGGTGCAGAGAACCCTCTCGGGCCGCCAGTTCCAGGAACCAATGGAATGCCCGCGGCAATGCTGCCGAACGTGCCCGCGGCGCAAGCCTTGCTCAAGAATCAACCCGCAGGTACGCCAGCGCCTCAAACCGGTTCCGCTCCTCCGGGCACACCCGAATCGCTTGGGGCCCCACAACCCGGCGCCACTCCTACTTCTACCGAAGCGGCCCTCCAAGACTCTGCCGCCAACGCGCCCCGTCCCATCACGGCCGAAGCGCAAATGGCCTACCAGAAAGAATTGATCCGTCTGAACAGCCTGGGAATCCCCATCGGAAACTTCAAACCAGTCTTAACTGACGAGAGAGATCTCGATCAGGCGGCGGCAGAGCTGGGATTGCATAAGCAAGTCATGTCGGAAGCGGCCGCATTAGCTGCTACGCAGGAAAAGACGAGTGCAGCAGCGAAGTCGCAAGCGGAAGCTCAGGCCGCAGTGTGGAAAGAAGCTGGTCCGGGAACTCTCGTCAACCTGCAAACCGGCGCGCTGATTCACGGGGTTGCGCCCGTGGAGCAACAAGAAATGGTCGATTGGCTGAACAAGAATCCGGGAAAAGGTCCATCGGACTTTATGACGCACAAATCCCAGATTCCGGTCACGACGCGCTACGAACTGGAGAACGGCGCAGGAGTGCCGGGGGTTCCGGGAAGCGGGGCAGCGGCCAGCCCAGCCGATACGGCAAAGAAATTCGGCATGACGCAGGAAGCTTTCGATCAGGCGGCGGAAAAGTATTACACCACTGGCCAACTTCCTCCGGTCGGTCGTGGCATCTCAGGAATCGCGCTGAACCGGGACATTATGAACCGGGCCGGAGACCTGCATCCCGGCGCAAGCCTAGCGGCGAATTCAGCAGAGTTCAAAGCCAACCAATCGTCACTCTCGAAACTACAGACGAACTTCGACCAGGTCTCCGCCTTCGAAAAAACGGCCGGAAAGAATCTCGATCTATTCCTCGACAAGTTGGGCAATATTCCCGATTTAAATTCGAAGTTCGCCAACATTCCGTTGCGGACCATCGACGACAAGATGATCGGCAGCGATAACTATCAGGCCATGAAGGCCGCGCAGCAAACAGCTTCGGCAGAGGCTGCAAAAGTGCTTTCCAGCGCGAACGCCTCCGGAGTATTGAGCGACACCCAGAAAAAAGAAGCGGAAGATATCCTCAGCGGGAACCTTTCCTACTCCGCCGCCAAGCAGGTCGTCGCCACTTTGAAGCAAGACTTCGCCAATCGGCATCAGTCCTATCAGGACCAGATTTCGGATATTCAAAAACGCATGGGCGGCAAAACGACGGACGCGACAAGTAGTGCGTCGCAAGCCAAAACGAGCGCAAGCAAAGCCTCGAAATATGGAGTCGAGATTCAGTGAGCACTCCTACTCCTGTGATCTTTGATGATGGTTCAAAAGCTCTTGTGCCCCAAGAGAAACTGTCGGCTGCGCTGAAGGACGGCGGAAAAGTGGCGCAGGCGATGCAGTTCGACGACGGATCGAAAGCCTACGTCCCGCTCGACCGCGTGCACGATGCGATTCACGATGGAGGAATGCTCATTGGCGCGCCGCCGCAGCCTCCAAAGATTGATATGCAGCCGGCCGGAATTACCGTCCCTTCGGCGGGCAGAATTCCGGGTCAGATGAACCCCGGTGAAAATGTCGCAGATCGCAACGTGTACGAAGGGCTGAAAGCAGGAGCAACCGTGGGCGCATTGCCGCTCGCGGCCAGCGCGGGCTTACCGGCACTAGCAGGCGGAGTCGCGGGTGGCGCTGTCGGCGAAGTCGGTGGCCGCGCCATCGCAAAAAGTGCGGGCGCCGGTGAATTCGGGCAGGAACTCGCGGGTGACGCTGGCGGCGTTGTCGGTGGAGTGGCGGGGGACATGGGCGGAGACTTCGTGGGGGGCAAGGTTGCGCCCTACGCCAAGCCGGTCGCGACGGCGCTGGGAAAAACCTTTGATATCGCGACATTTGATCGGATCGGCAAAATCTGGGACGCGTGGAAAGAATTGCCAGAAGAAATTCGCGCACGCGGACCGCAGTTCGTCGATCCCGGCGGAAAGCTTCCCGAAACCCCACCGCAGGAACTCTTGCAGGCACGCGGACTCGCCGAGGGCGCGCAGGCTGGGGTTGATCCTTCTGCTGGACTGGGTAAGATTCCGGTGAGCGGCCAGCCTGAGCCGCGGCCCGTATATCCCGGCGCATCCCTGCCGGCTAAACCTCCGGCAGAAGTGGCGATGGCAAAGCCGTTAGCCTCTGTTGGCCAGCCAGTTCCGAAGCCGCAGGCCGCAGCATTAGGAGAACTGCCTATCCCCGCAGTGCAACAAGCAATCAACGAACTCGGGCCGCAAGCAAGTATTGGGGACCTGACCGACCGCGCAAACGATATCGCGAATGGCAACACGATTCCTCGCACGCTGAGCGGCGAATCCGCGTTGCGCCAAGTACTGACAGGGCAGGACAACACAAATTTGTTGAAGATCGCGCGTGGACGTGGAATCAACGTCACACAAGAAGCGCAACTAAAGCCGGGGGTCGCCGACGGGCGCATCATCGGGAAGATCATCGATGACTTTTCGCCGGAAGAACTCAAGGAAATCAGCGATCAATTCTTAGAAAATTCCCGCTTCCGTCACGCATTTGGAGATATCGGACCCGAGGCGTGGAAGACGATGAGTCTGCAAACTTATTTCCCCGACCTGAAAATCCCCGCAGCGAAGCTCACGCGAACCGCCAAGGCAATCGCCAGCGTGCCAGCGCCATCC
>Ga0210398_10001404_pt1 | contig 24957 bp, 21 predicted proteins | sample IncBWC4OmetaG_FD_161047 | JGI IMG/M metagenome (GOLD analysis project Ga0210398, IMG submission 161047) | Forest soil microbial communities from Barre Woods Harvard Forest LTER site, Petersham, Massachusetts, United States - Inc-BW-C-4-O | ecosystem: Environmental > Terrestrial > Soil >... | reverse complement strand
CAGTGAAAATGGGACCGCAGCCATGAAGGCGGCAGTGACAGAACCTTTGAGCAAATCTCTTCGATTCATAGTGTCCTTTCAACGCTTTCTTTCATTCTGTCTACGGGCACTGCAGCTATCCCGATTTTTGGCCTTCGCCAAGGACCGACTTGGCTGGGCGCCCATCGAATTTAGTTCGTGATCAAGTCTGCGAAGCGGTGTCGGTAATCGCTCGGAGGAACGTGAAGTATTCGGAGAAACGACCGGCGCAAACTTTGAATCGAGCCAAAACCGCAGTCGTTCGCAACCTTTTCCAGTTTGTCGTTCGATTCCTCTAACCGGCGCCGGGCTGCTTCAACGCGCAGGCGCTCCACGAACCGCGCCGGGGTTGTCCCTACATCCTTCAGAAACACGCGCGCAAAGTTTCGTGGACTCATGCCCGCCTTTGCGGCGAGCTTTTCTACCGGTAGGCCTTGTGCCAGATTATCCAGCGCCCAGGAGCGAATCTCTTCGATCTGTTTCCGATCGGAGGCTTGTAGGGTAAGTGCTGTACTGAACTGCGATTGACCTCCAGTCCGGCGCAAGTACAAGACTAGTTCTCGTGCGACCTTCAGGCCCATCGGCGCCCCAAGATCCTCTTCCACGAGTGCCAACGCGAGGTCCATCCCGGCGGTGACCCCCGCAGTGGTGTAAGTATTTCCGTCGCGAATATAGATTGGATCCGGATCGACAGTGGTGCGCTTGAATTTCTTGGCTAGCTCCGCTGCCCACTTCCAATGCGTGGCAGCACGTTTGCCGTCCAGGAGGCCCGCCGAAGCAAGCAGGAACGCTCCGGTACAGATGGATCCAATGCGCCGCACTCGCTGGGCGGTCTTTCGCAGCCAGAGAAGTAATTCATTGTCACCCGCAGCGTTTTCAAGGCCGCTTCCGCCGGCCACGAGTAGAGTATCGATTGGTCCGCGCAGAGTGCGGAAAGTCTCGCTTCCGGTCAGCACTAGTCCGCAGTTTGTCAGTATGGATTTTCGACGAGTGGTGCTTGCTAGCAGCACGTTATAGGGTGCTTTCTGCCCCGGGTGCTCCCGGACGTAGATCTCGGCTGCACGGACAAAGACTTGAAATGGACCCGCCACATCGAGGATCTGAGTGCTTGGAGCTGCAAGAAAGACAATTGTTCTCGAACGGTTTATGGCGGGAGGCAGCTTCTGCGAATTCTCCATGGCACCATGCTACGGGCGGGAGCTGATGGCAGCAATGACAAAAGCAGGTCAATTTCTGCCATCTCGAAAATGCAGGCTGGAATGCCTCGTTACCAGCTATCGAGATTTTCTGACGTATGGTCGGCGATCCGAAAGCGATCGGAGCCAGTTTTCCAGGGGTGATTGTGGACGAGTTCGCTGAGCTGGACGTTTGCGCATAGAATGACTCTGCAGATTGGAGCTTGCTTGCGCCAAACGCGGTGCGTTCTCTATATGGCTGTTGATGGGTTGATTCCGCCGCGCGGCCGGAGCGCGGCTGGGCTCGATGAATTTGCGGCTGCTCTGGACCATGCCGGGATTCCTGCGGTGTGGGTGACCAACCGGTCGCGGCTGGAATTCGATGCCGCACGGCGGAAACATGCCCACACGCATCCGTTCATTGCTGAAGGCGGGAGCGGAGTATTCCTGCCGGAAGGCTATTTTAATTTGCGGCCGGAGAAGACCATTCGGCTGGGAAGATTCACGTGCGTGCCGTTGGCAGAAACGTTGCCGGCAGCGGCGAACGCTTTGGAAGAGCTGTCAGAAGAAACTAAGGTGCCGGTGGTGGCGTTGAGTTCCCTTTCGCCTCGGGAGCTGGCGCAGAATACGGGATTGCCGCAACGTGAGGCGGAATTGGTACGGCAGCGGGATTTCGACGAGCTGTTCTTTTTTGCGGGAGCGTCTGAAAAAGATATTCAGCGCTTTGTTGAGGCTGGCCGGGAAAAGAAATATGAGTTACGCCACCACGGGGTGATGTGGTCGCTGGCGATTGGCGCCAGTCTCAAGCGGTGCATCCGGAGCTTGAGCAAGCTTTATGATAGAGCGCTGCGTTATCATCCGACGATCTTGGGGATTGCCAAGGCGGAGGAAAGTAAGGAACTGTTCGCCGCTTGCGATCGAAGCATCCTGTTAACCGATGGGAAGGATGAAGGAGCATCCGGCGCTTTTCCCGACGCAAGTCACGGGGCACGATCAAAACGCTACTCGCTATATGATCCGGAAGTCTGGCAACTAATACTGGAGCAAGTAGGTCCGGAAGTCAGTAAACCCTGGAAGTAAACTCTCGGTTTGTGGGCAGCGATTTGCACACATCCACCCCAGCGGGACAATAAGAAACTGAACCCCAGAGAACGCAAAACTAAGGTATTGCGTGGGGTATGTCACTTTTGCTGCGTTTTGTCGAATATTTGAAGACTTTCGGGTCACGGTGTGGTTGAATAGTGGTACCCAGCATTTACTCCAGTGAGGATTTTATTATGAAACTTTTCTTAGCGCTGCTCGTGTTGGCGATTACCCCTGTCCTGACGACAGCGCGCCCTGCGGAGCCACAAACGACAAATCGCGCGTCATCGCACGACCGCCATCATCACCGGCATTCGAGAGGCCGGCACCACCACCGCCAAGTTTCGCATCATCACAACAACCATCAAGGGCAACAATAATAGTCCGTAAATCCACCAGTTGGGTCTGGAATATCGTCCTGTAATTTTAAGCCACGCCGAAATGCAAAAAGGGGAGCCGGTGGCTCCCCTTTTTGTTTTGCTGTGTCGTCTCAAAAAGTTCGCGGTAAAGCGTAGCTGTTTCGGGCGAAGCGCACCGCAAAAGCGGTGTGATCAGCTTTTGTTTCGCTCGAAGTCCGGTGGAGTCATGTTCCCCTCCGGAGCATTTGGAGCTCACGGTGAGTTTGTACTCCTGAAGAAAAAACAGTGCAAGCGAAGAGAGGGCAAAACTCACAGCTTTGTATCAGGATTTTATTGGTTTTGTGATTTCATTTAATAAATAAATTTTCGCGGAGCTGGTCACGGCCTACGAAGGATTTGGTGGTGCGGAATTGACTGAAGAGGTCCTGAATTTCGCGGTTTTGATACACCTTGTAAAACGGCGTGAGGCTCCTGGCCGGAACGACCTGTAGAGTGTTTGAATCGGCCACCCGATAACGCTGAAATGCTTCTGCCTTCTTGCTATGGAACATGGCCAGAACGATGCCGGCGGGCCGCAACAACTCGGTGATACAGGCGACGGTTTGCCTGGTCATGGCGGGGTCCAGGTAATCCAAGGCATCCCAAAGCAGCACAGCATCGAAGGAAGCCGGCTTATATTGCATATTGGACTTCAGGAAACGAGATGCGCGGCCTTCGGATGTAGTGTCGAGCGTTTCACGCAGAGCCGAATTCTCGCGCAACGCGGCCTCATCTTCATCGAGGAAGTTTTTCCATCCGCGCAAAATGTCTTCGGTAGAGACGCGGAAGTTGCGCTCGATAAAGAAATTCAGGGTGGTCTGCCAGGCGGCTCCCAGATCGAGCAGAGTCCCGCGGCCGAGGCCGTCGAGATTCCAGAGAAATTCCTTCAGGCCATTGGATACGCGGGTGGCAGCTTGTTCGGGGGCACGGGACGAGCCGGGAGATCCTGCACTTGTAGTCGGAGGAGCAGCCAAGAGCGGTTTTGAGCCGGCGGTCGAAGGCCCACCGGGCCGCGAGTTTCGAGATGCGTTACTTTGCGGGCCGATGCCGAATTTATTCAGCAGGGTCATGAGTTAATCCGCGGACGAACTCGAAGTGGCCGGCAAAGCTTCCGCGGATTTGCTGCTGCCGGTAGAACCAGAGCTCTTTGCTTCCGTCTTGGGAGCCAGCCTGCCTGCTTCGACTTTGCCCCGGAGCAGCGCGCCTTCTTCAATGGCCAGGCGTTCGGTCTGAACCTCGCCGGTTACATGGCAGGTACTCATGAGCTGGACCTTGTCCCGTCCGGTGACTTTGCCCTCGATGCGCCCGTGTACGATGACTTCTCGCGCGTTAACATCCGCTTTTACGGTGCCGTTTGGCCCGATGGTCAAACTGCCGTTGGTCAGGTTGAGCTTCCCGTCGACCACACCGTCCATATAAAGGTCTTCGCTGCCCGTGACTTCGCCTTTGATCCGAATTCCCTGCCCTATGCTGGCATTACCACGCGGCGCTGAGGGCGTTGGGCGGGAAGGCAGTGGAGCGGCCTGAGGTGCAAAAGCCGGGGTAGTGGGAGCGCCAAATCCTGGTTGGTTTACTTGGGTGCCAGGAGGGCTGGGCCTCTCAGGAATTCCTTGAGGCTTGCGTTCTTCGTTTTTCCACATGGGGACAACACCTCGCCGTCGAATTTGGAGTTCGAAGCCGCTTCGCAGGGCCGGGCAGGGCCGCGACTCAGAAGAGTGTAGATAGTATACGACTGGGGTGGAGTAAACAACAATGACAGGCAAATTAGATTGTTTCTACTGGAGCACTAGGCGTGGAGTGGTGCTGGCGTCGAATGGACCAACGAGGACTGCGTCGTATGGACGGAATCTCGGCGCAATTCCCAAGTCGCGACTACCATGGCGACCAGTTCCCCCATGAACAATTTCAATGACTTGCGGTTTTCCCACCAATGTTCGGGGTCAAATCCTCCATCGCGGGCGCTGGCCACGCGGACGGCAACAGAGTCGGGAAAGACGCGTTCGAAGATGTAGCGGGCGCGGCGGGTATGGTAGTTGGAGGTCACTACAATAACGCTGTGCCAGTTCTTCTCGACGACAAGGGCTCGCAGGGCTTGGGCCTCTTCTCGGGTATTGTCAGCATCCAGCGGAAACCGGATGATATGGTCTTTGGGGACACCTCGTTCGATGAGGTCGTGTTCCATCAATTCGGCGACACCAGCGGTGGGACGCAGACGGCGTCCGCTAGCGACAACGACCGGGGCCAATTTTTGGCGATACAACTCTGAGGCGCGAGTGGCCCGGTCGGCAAAGAAATTATCATCGCTGAGGAGCAGGAGCGCGTCCGACTGTTGAAGAGGGTCTTCGACGACCCAGGATTCGCCAGCGAGCCGGAGGAGAGGGCGTCGGGCGGCGTAAAGAACAAAACAAAAAACGAGCAGAAAAAGAAGGCTGATCAGACTGCTCAGAATGCCGCCATGCTGCGAGTTGTGAGCGCGATGTTTGAAACGACGGATCATGAATTGGGGTCCAGCAAACGCAAACGCTCGGCGGCTTGCTCCGGGAATACCCCGTTGAAATAGACTTCTTTGATGCTGTAAGACTTGCTGCGCTTCTCAACGATCGGCAGGATCTCGATGTGCCAGTGAAAATCTTCCGATAGCGTTTTCCAGTAGCCGGCCAATTCCCCTTTTTTGCTTCGCGTATTTGGCGCGGTGTGAACGACCAGGTGATACGCCGGGGAGAGTTTTTCCAGGCGGCGCAGCACCCGCCCTAATAGGGCGGCGAAATTCTTGCGGTTCGAGCCGGAGTGCGGCTGCTCGAACAGGTGGTTGTGTTTACGGTGGAGCAGCCAAATCTCATACGGTACGCGCGAAGCGTACGGGCAAAGCGCGTAATATTCGCCCTGCACATCGACGATGCGGATGCCTTTCTTTTCTTCCTGACGCACCATATCGCAGAAAATGCAGCGTTCACGCTCCTTGTACCATTCATGCGCGGCATTCAGCTCGTACTTGATGCGACGCGGAACAAAAATGGTGGCGGTCACCTGGGAGTGCGCGTGGGACCACTCTTCACCGGCTTCCAAGCCTTGATTTTTGAAGACACTGATGTACTTGAAGCGCACGTCTTTTTTTAAATCGGCGATGCGTGAAGCCCAGACGGTCAGGACGCGATCAATTTCGTCATCGCTAAATTGCGAGAATCGGCGGTCGTGCTGGGGGGTCTCGACGACAACTTCATGCGCGCCGGTCGGGCCCATTTTGTCGTAGATACCGTCGGCAAGCCGGCCGGGCTGGCCTTCGATGCGGTACAACGGATCGGGATGAGGTAGCACCCGCACTTGCGCAACACCTTCAGCAGGCGAAAGCAAAATGGCTTTACCTTCCGATTCAGGCCGATCGAACGGACATTTTTGCGGCAAGTCCTCGAGCGATTCTTTCTGGCCCTGGACTACCCAGCTTTGGGTTATGGGATCTCGTCGAATTTCCATTTTTTAGGTTGGTCAGCTTCGTGTTTCTGCGCTTTCGCAAAACATTTTTAAAGGCAGGCAAAAGTATATCGTTCTTTGAAGCGCTGCCGAACGAACGATTTCCGATTTATTCCTTGGGATAAATAACGTGAGCGTGACGCGAGCGGTAGTGTCTTTCGCCGGCTTGCAATTGTCAAGGCGACGCGGGTGTCCATGTTATTCTCGACAAACGTGAACACTGATATTGAATTTATGCGGCAGGCACTGGCGGAGGCGCTCGAATCCGCCGCCAGCGGTGAAGTGCCAATCGGCGCGGTACTGGTGCACGAAGGAAGAATACTGGCGCGCGCCGGGAATCGCACCATTCGCGATTGTGATCCCACGGCGCATGCGGAAATTGTTGCGTTACGCGAAGCGGCAAAAATAATCGGCAACTACCGCCTCGCGGATATCACGCTGTACGTAACGATTGAGCCATGCAGCATGTGCGCGGGAGCGATGATTCAAGCGCGTGTGCCTCGATTGGTATACGGAGCCGCGGAGCCGCGTGGCGGGGCGGTGCAATCCTGCTTTGAAGTTCTTTCCCATCCAGAGTTGAATCATCGGGTGCAGGTTACCTCTGGCGTTCTGGGTTCAGAATGCAGTGAGGTGCTGCAATCTTTTTTCGCCACACGGCGCCAGCGAGCACGCCAGTAAATTCTTCATGAGTTGTAGAACGAATTGCTGTGAATGGAAGGGCTCTGCTACGATGAATCGTCATCGCCGCGGAGAGGTGTCTGAGCGGTTGAAAGAGCTCGCCTCGAAAGCGAGTGTAGGAGAAATCCTACCGTGGGTTCGAATCCCACCCTCTCCGCCATAACTGCAGTGCTGATTCCCTGCCTTTGAATCCGCGATGTCTATAATCGCTCTTTGTGCCTTGGCGTGCAGCACTATGTACATACAAGTGTATTGACAAATGTACATGAGTACTGCATTCTCTTCCAGTCGTGGCGAGCCTTGCGATTTGAATGGGACGAGCAGAAGAATCGGCAGAACCTTAACAAGCACGATGTTCGCTTCGAAACAGCGGTTCTCGCTTTCGACGATCCCTACGCGATTACGCAGCGTGACGTCACACTCGAAGATGAGGAACGTTGGATAACAGTTGGGCCATAGGGCGGGTTCGATTCTATTGATTCATACTTTCTATGAGGAATACGACGAAGAAGTCATTCGCGTCATCTCGGCCCACGCCGCCGTATCGCACGAAAGGAGAGCCTCCGAGAAAGCTCACAAAGGAGCAGAAGCGAGACATCCGAACCATCGCCGCAAAAAGAGACGAAGACATTGATTTCTCGGACACTCCCACGGTTGTCGATTGGAGCAGAGCCGAAATTGGGAAGTTCTACCGGCCAACGAAGAAGCCCGTTACGATTCGTCTGGATTCCGACGTTATCGCATGGCTCAAAGCCGATGGCCGCGGTTACCAGACCAAAGCAAATTGGCTTCTACGACAAGCCATGACTCATCTGACTGAAGGAACGAGAACGGCGAGCAATCAGAGACGTTCCAGACGGCCTGCCAAGGGCAAGTAAGGGATGGTTCCCAATCACGCTGACAGGACAATTGCGTTTCGGCGCGCATATGGAAATGCAGCTCCTCCCGACAAGGTCACTCAGGAGGCTTTTGAGGAAAATAATCGCCATTTGCGTCGGCTTCTGCGAATCAAGCCCGGCGAACGACCAGATCCGCAGGACCTTCGGGAATAGAGTTGTCTTCGTTCGTGGAAGTTTATGAATTAAGTTTAACCAGGAAGGAGTTGTTTATGAGTACGCAACCCGCAGTCGCCCTCGACAAAATGGTGTTTCGAAAAACGAACGCTCAGACCGGACGTCATGTTTCGGTCACTCCAGAAAACAGCACTATGCGCCATCTATCGTATGGCCGCATTATTTTGAATTCCGCCAAACCTCTGGTTTCCTTTTCCAGTGGCGATCACGAAACCGCTTTGATTTGCCTTTCAGGAAATGGTCTGGTAAAGACGGCTGGCGGCGAATTCGAATTGGAACAATTCGACGCCATCTATATCCCACGTGGTTCAGAGATTGCCGTGTCGACGAAAAGTTCCGTGGATTTCGCGGAGTTCGCGGCTGACGTCAAAGGGACTTACCCTTTGAAAGTCATTCGCTACGCGGAGGTGTCCAGGAATCCCAGCATGAAATTTGTGACCGGGGGCGCCGGATCGAAACGCGAGTTGAACATACTGATTGCCGACAATGTGGAAGCGGGCCGCCTGCTCGCGGGCTTCACATTTTCCGAACCGGGTAACTGGACGAGCTGGCCGCCCCACGAGCACGCCAAAATGCTGGAAGAGATGTATGTGTACTTTGATATGCCGGAGCCCGCGTACGGCCTTCAGTTGGTATATAACGACACTCGACATCCGGAATTGGTAACCGCGGTGCGCGACGGAGATGCCGTGTTGATGCCCAGCGGCTATCATCCGAATGTTTCCGTGCCAGGCCATAGGATCGCTTTTCTCTGGGCCATGGCCGCGCACCGGGAAGTCGAAGACCGGAAATTTGGAGTGGTTAATGTCCAACCTGGATTTCAACAATCCAGTTCCGGATTGGAAGCAGCCCGGAAATAAACGCCTAGACAAACCACGTGAACCCAGCCGATCAGAGCGCGAGGATTGAGGCCCGGGCCGAAAGATCCGGAGACGCTTCGGCGTCTTCGGTTGAATCACGGTGGGCGAGTGTCTTCAAGGGCCGCTTCCGGTGGGTCATCTGCGGTCTATTATTTTTCGGCGTAACTAAAAACTATATGGACCGGCAGGTCCTCGGCGTCCTCAAGGGTCCTCTGCAGCATGAGTTTGGCTGGGATGAAATCGACTATGGGAACCTGGTCTTCACCTTTCAGGCCGCTTATGCGCTAGGCATGATTTTTGTGGGTCGCCTGATTGATCGCCTGGGTACGCGAATTGGTTACGCCGTGGCCATGGTGTTCTGGAGCGTGGCATCCATGGCGCACGCGTTCGCGTTCTCGCTTGCCAGTTTTGCAGCAGCTCGGTTCGCCTTGGGTTTCGGGGAAGCCGGAGTATTTCCGGCAAGCATTAAGTGCGTGGCGGAATGGTTCCCAAAAAAAGAGCGGGCCCTCGCAACCGGAATCTTCAACGCCGGAACCAACATCGGCGCCATCGTTACGCCACTCATCGTGCCGTGGATCGCCGTACACCTTGGATGGCGCTGGGCATTCCTGCTGACCGGCGCTCTGGGATTTGCCTGGCTGGTTGTGTGGTTGTGGCTATACCGAAAACCCGAGGAACATTCCTACTGCTCCAAGGCTGAAAGGGAATACATACAGAGTGATCCCGTCGAGCAGACCGGCAAAATAAAATGGGGGCAGCTTCTGCCGCACAGACAAACCTGGGCGTTTGCCGCAGGGAAATTCATGACCGACCCCATCTGGTGGTTCTATCTCTTCTGGATTCCAGACTATCTGCAACGACAGCACAGTCTGCATCTGACGCAAATCGGATTGCCTATCGTGGTCATCTATGTGATTTCCGACCTGGGAAGTATTGCAGGCGGATGGCTATCATCCAGCCTCATCCGGCGGCATTTTTCAACTAACGCGTCGCGAAAATGGGCTATGTTGATCAGCGCTTTGTGTGTCGTCCCGGTTGCGGCAGTATTTCGCGTTTCGGGGCTGTGGCCAGCCACATTATTGATTGGACTCGCCGCCGCCGGGCATCAAGGTTTTTCTGCAAACCTTTATACGCTGACTTCCGACCTGTTTCCTTCGCGCGCCGTAGCGTCGGTGGTAGGAATTGGAGGCATGGCGGGAGCTGTGGGTGGAATGCTGATCGCTGAAATTGTGGGGCACCTTCTGCAATGGACCGGCAGCTACATGATTCCGTTTTTTATGGCGGCATCGGCTTACCTTATTGCATTGCTGTTGATTCAACTGTTGAGTCCGAAACTCACACCTGCGCGAATTGGACAACTCTGAACCTATGTTCCTGGAAACTTTTCAATTGAACGGTAAAAACGCTCTGGTCACCGGTTCGCGCAGAGGCTTGGGGGCCGCCATCGCTGTTGCACTGGCCGAAGCTGGCGCAAATGTGGGGTGCCACGGCCGCGATCCGAATCCTGGAACTACGTGCGATGCGATTTCCGCAGCCGGCCACAAGACTTTTTACTTCTCTGCAGACTTGGCGGACCCTAATTCGTGCACCGCGCTTTTCGAAAAGGCGATCGCAGAGTTTGGCGGAATCGACATCCTGGTGAATAATGCGGGCACCATCCGCAGAGCTCCCGCGGCGGAATATCCCATGGAATTCTGGGACGAACTGATCGCCGTTCATTTGACCGCGGCTTTTCGCCTCTCGCAACTTGCCGGACGGCACATGCTGCAGCGAGGGCTTGGCGGCAAGATCGTGAACATTGCTTCGTTGCTCTCCTTCCAAGGGGGAGTTTTTGTCCCTGCTTACGCCGCTGCAAAAGGCGGAGTTGCGCTGTTAACAAAGGCGCTCGCGAACGAATGGGCCTCTCACCACATCAACGTAAACGCCATAGCCCCGGGGTATATGGCGACGGACAATACCACCGCATTGCGATCAGATCCGGTTCGTAGCCGCCAACTTCTGGAGCGGATTCCTGCGGCTCGATGGGGAGAACCCAAAGACATCGCCGGTGCGGCCTTGTACCTTTGTTCAGCGGCGAGCGACTATGTGCATGGACACGTGCTGGCCGTTGACGGTGGCTGGCTAGCTCGTTAAGAGGCGAAATGACTTTCGCTATAAAGCCGAAGGATGCGTGCAGTTGGGACTTTGTAAGCCTGGGCGAAGTGATGTTGCGCTTTGATCCCGGCGACTATCGCATTTGGACCACCAGACATTTCGAAGTCAGCGAAGGTGGTGGCGAGTACAACGTGGCGCGCAGTTTGAAACGGTGTTTCGGACTCGAGACTTCAATCGTCACCGCGTTTGCCAAAAATCCTGTTGGCCTGCTCCTCCAGGACCTGATTTACCAGGGCGGCGTCGATTCCTCGTTGATCCGATGGGTGGACTATGACGGAGTCGGCAGGACCGTCCGAAACGGACTGAACTTCACCGAACGTGGCTTTGGCCTGCGAGCGGCGCTTGGTTGTTCTGATCGCGGCCACACCGCGGTGTCTATGCTCAAGCCGGGTGAAATCGATTGGGAGACGATCTTCGGGAAACGCGGCGCGCGCTGGTTTCATACTGGCGGGATTTTCTCAGCGCTATCGGAAACAACTTCGGAGGTCGCCATCGAAGCCCTGCAAAGCGCGCGAAAACATGGCGTGGTCACCTCTTACGATCTCAATTATCGCGATTCGTTGTGGCGATCGGTCGGTGGAAAAAGGCGCGCTCAAGAGGTTAACCGGCGTATTGCTCCCTTTGTGGACGTGATGCTCGGCAATGAAGAAGATTTCTCGGCTGCCCTTGGTTACGAAGTGCCCGGAACGGATGAACATCTGTCCGCCCTGGACCCTGAAGCTTTCAAACAAATGATTCAAGAAGTGCTGCACGATTTTTCCTTCAAGGTCGTGGCTACCACGCTTCGCAAAGCCAGCACCGCGACGCGAAATGATTGGGGAGCTGTTTGCTTCCACGATGGCAATTTCTATCTGGCCACAAATCGCGAGAATCTCGAGATTTTCGATCGCGTCGGCGGCGGTGATTCCTTCGCCTCCGGCCTGATTTATGGATTTCTTACGGGTAAGAATCCGCAGTGGGCCGTCGAATGCGGCGCCGCTCATGGAGCGTTGGCCATGACCACACCGGGCGATACCACCATGGCGACCCTCGACGAAGTTCTTCACGTAATGAAAGGCGCGGGAGCCAGAATCGTCCGCTGAGCCCAGCGAAAAGGTGGCGTGTCGTTTGATGAAGAAACAAGAAGTACGTGCTCTCATCGAAAAAATCGGAATCGTGCCGGTCATCCGCACCGCTTCTCCGCAAGAGGCGAGGTTTGCGGCCGAGGCGGTATGGCAAGGCGGGATTCCCATCGTCGAGATCACCATGACCGTTCCGCAAGCGCTGGACGTGATTTCCGAACTGGTGAAGAACATGCCAAAACTTTTGGTGGGAGCAGGCACAGTGGTGAATCAGGATCTCGCGTTGCAATGCTTTGATGTCGGCGCTCAATTTCTCGTGACACCTGGCTTTTCACAGAAAACAGTTGCCGCCGCTCACAATCTGGACATGCTCATCATGGCGGGAGCGCTCACTCCCACCGAAGTTATGACCGCTTGGGATGCAGGCGTTGACTTCGTGAAAATTTTTCCCTGCAGCAATTTGGGAGGTCCGAGCTATATCAAGGCGCTCAAAGGTCCTCTCCCGCATGTTCCGTTGGTTCCCACCGGAGGCGTGGACCTGGAAACCGCCTCGGACTACATTCGCGCCGGTGCGGCTGCGTTGGGAGTAGGCGGTGAATTAGTTTTGAAACATGCGTTTCAAGAGGGCAAACCGGAATTGATTAGCAATTTGGCGACGCGGTATGCAGAGCTTGTGAAGGAGGCGAGAACGGCCATGGCAGCCAAATCCGAGCGCACCGCTGAAGCGCATTGAACAGGAGTCACAAAATGGAAACGCAAAGCAGAAATTATCCCGACCTGATAGTGACACTCAGCAATCAAGCCAAAGAATCCCACCCGGAATCAGGTCTCACGCGTCGCGTATGTCTTTACGCGGTGCCAGGAAGACTGTATTTCGTGAGCTAGATTTCTTTCGGGCGCTTCGCGTCTACTGGAGAAAATCGAAATTTTATGCGTAAGAGATTCCTGGTAACGCTGTGGATCTTCCCGGCCTTCTGCATGACTTCAGCCCAGGGCGCGCGGCAGATCAAAAATATCAAAATTGCCGTTTCCAACCCCGGCGACCACGAGCGAAAGGCCGCGAACATTGTCGTTCCCGTCGCGTTGATTCGGAAGGTTGCGCCTGACTTCACACCGGGCGCCATGATTGTCACCGCGAGTGACGCAAGCACATTGGAACAAGACGCTTCCGCATTGCAGACACAAGAGCTTCCCTCGCAGGCCGATGATTTGGACGGAGACGGCAAGGCGGACGAACTTGTTTTTCAAATTGACCTTGGACCACACCAGACCCGCATCGTCACAATGTCCTACGGCGATCAGGGTCGCATCTGGCGGTTACGCGGCGATTATGAGCAACGAACGGCCGCGCTGTTCAGCCGGAAAATCGAAGGGCTCGGATGGGAATCGGAGCGCGTGGCGTTCCGAGTATACTTCGATCCCCGGAACGCCATTGATCTCTACGGCAAGCGCCGGCCCACTTTACAACTTGGGATGTACGCGTCCCCGGACTACACCTATCACGACGAGTCTCCGGAAGGTCGCGATATTTATAAGGTAGGCGATGCGATCGGAATTGGGTCCGTGGCCGCCATGGTGGATGGCAAGACCATCAAAGTCGCGGAAGTCAAAGAGCGGAAATGGCGAATTGTCGCGAGTGGGCCGGTGCGAACCGTTGTGGAGTTGGAATACAACGGCTGGAACGCCGGTGGAAGACTCATCGATCTTCGCTCGCGAATCACCGTGTGGACGGGTGAACGAGGTTTTACTCACACGATTTTTGCGAAGTCCGCGGATGACTTCGAATTCGTCACCGGCCTACCCGCGAAGCCTGGTATTGAACCCGCGACTAGCGGAAAGGATTCACCCGCGGCGTGGCTCGCTACGTGGGGAGAGCAGGTTGTCGCGCCGGGACCTACTGCAACAGAAGCCGTCGCAGGTCAACAGCTGGGGCTTGCCATCGTCACACTGGCTCCGCGCGCCGCATTCAAGGACGACAGCAAGAACCATCTCGTCGACTTCAAACTGAGCGATGGCTCACAATCCTGGTACACCATTGCAGCCTGGGATCAGGAAGGCTCCAATCGCCGAGTGGTGTACGGGAATCAGAACGAGAAGGGACAACGCCAATCTGTAATTCTTCCTTCAAATGCGATCAAAGGCCGGGAAGAATTCCTCAACGCTGTGCGGGATCAGGCCGAGCGCATGGAGCAGCCTGCGGATATTCACATCGTATCGGAGTCGGCTAATAGCCAACAGGCGCCCCCAGATACTTTGGTTCCTCATAAAACCAAAACCGTCCAGCAAGCGCTTGCACTCTTGCGTCAGGATATCGACCGTACCGCTTTGCAATGGGAACCGATTCTTCAAGCGACCACCGAACCGATTACTTCACATTCCGGTCAGGGATTCTTCACTGAAGCGAGCAATGTGAACGGCGAGTGGCAAAAGCAGACCGGATATTACTGGACGGGAAGTTTTTGGACCGGAGAGCTTTGGCAACTATATTCCGCGACTCATGATGAAAAGTATCGGCGATGGGCGGAGTTGTGGGGCTCTAAATTTATCAATCAAGAGTCACTGCAAAATCACGACGCGGGATTTTTGTATTACTACTCCTCGGCGATGGGATTTGATTCGACTCACGACGACGCTCTTCGCGCCAGCGCCTTGCGCGGAGCCGAGCGGCTGGAACAACTCTTCAATCCGAAAACACAGTTGATTGCATCGTGGGCTGTGAACGGAGACGACACCATCGTGGACACCATGATGAATCTTCAGTTGCTCTGGTGGGCAGCCGACAAAACGGGAGACAAGCGGTGGATGGACATTGGCAGGAAACACGCCCTCCGGACTGCGGAGTGGTATATACGTCGGGATGGATCCGTCATTCAGTCTGTGCATTACAACCCCGGCGACAGCAGGCAAGACTTCATCTTGCGTGGCGGGGGCAATGAAGCCGAACTCCCGATGGTGAACACTGTCGGGCCAGGACAGTGGGTTTTCGCCCACACACATCAAGGCTTTGGCGCGGACACGACATGGTCACGAGGACTCGGTTGGGCGTTGTATGGCTTCTCGTCGGCGTATTCGGAAACTCATGATCCATTGTTCCTGGCCACCGCCCAGCGAGCCGCGGATTATGCCATCAAGAATCTCCCGAGCGACTCCGTGCCGTGGTACGACTTTGACGATGAAGGCGTTCATTTTCGAAACCGGGACTCTTCGGCCGCCGCAATTATCGCCGGAGGGTTATTCCGTCTTTCGCTGATTACCACCGACAGCGCACGCGCAAAGAGCTATCGAGAAGAGGGGGAGCGCATCGTGCAATCGTTGATCGACCGGTATCTGACCCCTGTCGGGGAGAATGATCAGACTCCTCCGGGAGTGTTGCGCCACGGCTGTGGGGTTCGCCCCAGTGACGCGATGTTGATTTATGGACAGTACTTCTTGCTCGAGGACCTTTTGTGGCTAGAGCAGCACAAAAGCTAAGAGCGTTCCACTAATTCCGTAAAACCATGAAACCGTTTATTTTTAGCTGATCCTTGAGCTGGCTTGTAATTGGGATCTCAGGATGTTTCGATCGAGTTCATTTTCCCAGCGGGCAATGACCAGGGTGGCGACAGCGTTGCCGATCATGTTCACTACCGCGCGGCACATGCTTAGAAAACGATCAACGCCGAGAATGAGCGCCATGCCAGCTACGGGAATAGTGGGAATGACCATCATGGTGGCCACCAAAGCGATGAAGGCAGCTCCCTGCACTCCGCTTGCGCCCTTGGAGGTGAGTAGCGCGACGCCTAGAATCGTGAACTGCTGGAGCAGAGCCAGGTGGGTGTTAGTGGCTTGAGCGACGAAGAGCGCGGCAAGCGTCATGTATAGACTGGTGCCGTCGGCGTTGAAGGTGTAGCCGGTCGGCACCACCAACCCGACGAGGGCTTGAGAGCATCCCAGCTTTTCGAGCTTGTTCATGAGACTTGGCAGCGCGGGCTCAGAGGAACTGGTGGCCAGCACCAGGAGGATCTCTTCGCGAAGAAACCACAGAAAGCGAAGAATGCCGAAGCCTGAGAATCTCGCGATAGCGCCCAGGATAATGACCACGAAAAAAATTGAAGTGAGGTAAAGCGTCGCGATCAACTTTGCAAGCGGGCCTAACGAAGCCAATCCGTACTTGCCGATCGTAAACGCCATCGCACCAAAGGCCCCGATAGGCGCAAAGCGCATCAGGATGGCCACCACCGCGAAGACGGCTTGCGTAAGAGCGGCCAACATATCGACTAGAGGTTTGCAACGCGGGCCCGCGATGGAGAGCGCGAAACCAAACAGGAGGGAGATGAGGAGCACTTGAAGAATGTCACCCTTGGCAAAGGCGTCCACGACGGTGTTGGGAATAATATGAACAAGGAATTCTGTAATGCTTTGCGCTTTAGCTTGTCCGGCGTATTGCGCTACAACCCCAGCGTCCAGCGTAGCCGGATTGATGTTGAAGCCGCTACCGGGGTGTACGAGATTTCCGACCAGAAGTCCCACGAGCAGCGCGAGACTGGAGACCACTTCAAAATACAGGAGCGCTTTGCCGCCGACTCGGCCGACTTTTTTCATGTCGTCCATACCGGCGATACCCGTAACCAGGGTGCAAAAAATCACCAAAGTGATGATCATGGTGATCAGGCGGATGAAAGCATCGCCGAGCGGCTTCATTGCCGCGGCAGTGGTGGGGCTCACGTAGCCGAGAATGATGGCAATGGCCACGCCGGCGAGTACCTGAAACGAAAGGCCGGTGTAAAAAGGCTTCTTGCGCGAGGGCGAAGAGGCTTTCGTTTCGATCGCTGGAGGAGTGATCATGGTTTGGGAGTTAGCTCTTTTGGAGTGCGGGCCGAAGTTCGCGGACGTCGCGCAGAGTTTCGAGGGCTAGTAACTTATCGATCAGCGTTGAGGTGACGGCGGCTCCCAGAACCGGTGCGATCAGGTCGCGGGCTTTGTCTACAACTTCTTCACGGGTCATGGGATTCTCGGCAGTGCCTCGAACATCACGAACCCATTGCGTGAGTTGTGTCCCGTCGTTAAAAGTCAGTTCGACGATGGCTTCGCGCCGGGGACGACGAGCGTCAATCCGGGGATCGGCGACAACTTCAACCTTGGCGCGCTGACGCAGCACCGCGGGATCCTTCATACGGGCCTTGTCATGCACGGTAGCGAAAGTCACCGTTTTATCGAGGAGCATTACCGCGAGCATGTGCTCCATACAAATGTCGGGGATGTCCCGGTTGCTGACGGTATTGTCTTCGTCAGTAGCGACACGCACAGTGATTTTTTTCACGTCGTCGGCAGAAAAGGAGCGCTGCTTGAAAAAACCTGCGAGGGCGTCGAGCGGGGCTTGAATCGGAGACCCGACCGTCCATTTCTTAATGTTAGTGCGGGTGATTTCATAACGTTCGCCTAACTTATCTACGAGAGCGCTCGGGTCGGCTTTAATTGTTCCGTTTTCTCGCGGCGCGAGGGCTTCGTAAAAATTGTCGGAGCCCGAAAAAATATCTTCTATGCCACTCCATCCGGCGCGAATGAGAGTTGCCGCCAGAACCGCGACGGAGGCGGGTTTTCCGGCAAATAGAAATGCTTTTTCCATATGCGCCGCGTCGCGCGACCATGCGCCTATTCCGGAAGTTTGTTGCGCGGTGTAATCCAACATCAAGCGCATCTGCTCTTCGTTCAGACTTGCGGCACAAGCGGCTGCTGCCCCAGCGCAAAAGCAGGCAGCCGTTCCGTGGGTGCTACGGTGGGTAAGGGCCTGGTATGAAGGACCACCAAGGCTCATCGACACGCGCGTTCCAATGTCGTATCCGAGAGTAACCGCACGCACGAACTGTGCTCCGCTGATAGCGTATTCTTCGCCGGCAGCAAACCCGGCTGGAATGGTGGAAACGCCGGGATGCGAGCGTGATGGTCCGTGCGAATCGTCGGTTTCGTCGGAGTGGGCCAGCACGCCGTTAGCGAATGCCGCTTCAATGGCACCACATACGATATTGGAGGCCACCACCGTGGCCACTTGCTTTCCGCCGTAAGCACGCGCGAATTCCAATGCTGCGCGGCCGGGGACGAGACCCGAGCCTGAAATCATGGCGGCAAACGTATCGAGAATGTGCTGCTTGGCTTTCGCGCTCACTTCTTCCGGTAGCGCGCGGGTAGCAGCAGCGGCCATGTAAGCGCTGAGTTGCTGCATAATTTCGCTGACTCTATTGGGCGTTTCGTCTGGAACGAGAAATTCAGCAGCCTTTGCGAACTCGGGCGAAAGCGCGAGCGCGCTAGAGAGGCCGGCGAGTCGGATAATTTGCCGGCGCGTTATAACTGCGCTGCCTCTACCTTGGATTAAAGTCCTGTCTGAATGAATCATTATTCCTCCCACGAGCGCGACAGGATTGTTGAGAAGTTCTCACGAGCGCACCTGTTGATAGATTTGAGAAGGATCATTGAAGCCGTAGAAGTGGACGAAGCTCGCGAATGTCGCGCAGATTTTCGAGACCCATCACTTTGGCGATGAGCTGGGAAGATTTGCCTTCCCCCAGAACAGTAGTGATCAGGTCGCGGGACTTGGCTAGAACTTCTTCGCGGGTCATAGGATTTTCTGGCGTGCCTCGAACGTTGTCCACGCGCTGGCGGAGTTGCTTGCCATCGCTCAAGGTGAGCTCCAGAATGGCGACGCGTAGCGGCATGAGGCTTTCGAGTTCGGCGTCAGGGATCAACGTAATTTTCGCTCGTTCGCGCAACGTCGCGGGATCTTTCAATCGCGCCAGGTCATGAGCGGAAGCAAAGGTGACGGTTTTGTCGAGAAGGGCCACGGCCAGCATGTGCTGGACGCAGATGTCGGGAATTTCTCGATTGTTGACGATGGCCGCTTCGTCGGTGGCGAGCCGAATTATGACTTGCTGCACGTGGCCGGCGTCGAAGGGATGCTCCTTGCGGAGAATTTCAAGCGCGTCGAGCGCGGCCTGGATGGGCGAACCGACCGGCCATTTTTTAATGTTAGTGCGAGTGACTTCATAGCGCTCGCCAAGTTTCTCAATCAAACCTGAGGGATCTGCATTGGGATTGTAGGCCTGGAAGAAATTATCCTTGCCGGAGAAAATATCGTCGACGCCGGTCCAGCCGGACTTGACGATCAGTGCAGAGGTGACGCCGCTGCGCGCATTCATGCCACCAAAAAGAAATGCTTTCTGGATGTGATCAGGGTCGCGATTCCAGGCGCCGAGGCCGGAAGATTGGTGCGCCGTATAGCCCAGCATCCATCGCATTTGCTGGGCGTTGAGATTGGCGGCGCAGGCTGCGGCAGCCGCGGCACCAAATTGGGGCGCGATGCTATGGGTGCTCCAGTGGCTCTCCACTTCAAATTTTTGGCCGCCGAGGGTCATGGTGACGCGGGTTCCTACGTCGTAGCCCAGGGCCACGGCGCGCAACAGATGCGTTCCACTAATCTGAAATTGTTCCCCGACGGCAAACGCGGCGGGCACGACGGCACAACCGGGATGCGACTGCGATGGCGAGTGGGAATCGTCGGTCTCGTCGGCGTGCGCCAACATGCCATTGGTCAATGCGGCTTCAATCGGCCCGCACATCAGATTGGATGCGACCACTGTAGAAATTTCTTTTCCGCCATAGGACTGCGCAAATTGCAAGGCGCGCTGGCCGGGAAGCAATTTCGATCCGGAGACCATGGCGCCGAATGTGTCGAGGATGTGCTGCTTGGTTTTCTCAACGACCTCGTCCGGTAGCGGACGGTCGGCGGCTTCGCTCATGTACGTACTGAGCGTGTTCATGACGCCGCTGTTGGATTTCGAGGTCGTGGATTGTTGAACCGATGCCAAAGCGCCAAGGGCCGGAGCAGGCACGGCCGCAGTGGTGAGCGCGAGGCCCGCCCATTCGAAAAGTTTGCGGCGAGTGATTGGCAAAGGACCGGAGGTTTTAGATTTGCTTGATTTAGATTTCATGCTGTCGGCATCTTCTGAATTGAGATTGGCAACTGTAGCGGCGAAGTCTTTTGAAAAGTTAATTTCCGCCAACTTGCGCGGCAATGGCTTCTCCCAGATCTCTCGTGTTGGATTTCCCGCCGATATCTGGCGTGCGCACCTTAGATTTCGCGAGAATTGCGGAAATTGCCGCCTCGACCGCATCCGCAGCTTCTTCAACGCCAAGATGACGCAGCATCATGGCCCCTGACCAGATTTGGCCGATGGGATTGGCAATGCTTTTTCCAGCGATATCCGGAGCAGAACCGTGGACCGGCTCAAACATGGACGGAAATTCCTTTTCGGGATTGAGATTTGCGGACGGAGCGATGCCAATGGATCCGACTACGGCAGGCCCAAGATCAGATAGGATGTCACCAAAAAGATTGGACCCGACCACGACGTCGAACCAATCGGGATGACGCACGAAGTGAGCGGTGAGAATGTCGATGTGATATTGATCGGTGCGAATGTCCGGATATTCGACGGCCAAGGCACGGAAGCAATCATCCCAAAAAGGCATGGTGTGAATGATGCCGTTGGATTTGGTTGCGGACGTTAGATGCTTTTTTCGCTTGCGAGCCAACTCGAATGCGAAACGCATCACACGATTCACGCCGCGGCGCGTGAAGACGGTTTGTTGAACGGCCATTTCATCTTCGGTGCCTTCATACAGGCGGCCGCCGATGTTGGAATATTCGCCCTCATTGTTTTCGCGGACGATGGTGAAATCGATCTGGCCCGGTTTCCAATTTTTCAGCGGGGATTCTATGCCTTCGAAAAACCGCACGGGACGAAGATTAGCGTACTGCCGGAAGGTGCGGCGGATTGGAATCAAGAGCCCCCAAAGCGAAACGTGATCGGGGACGCTTGGGTGACCAACGGCGCCTAGAAAAATTGCGTCAAACGGCCTTAATTGTTGCAGCCCGTCATCGGGCATCATTTTCCCAGTCTGTACGTATCGTTCGCAACTCCAGTCGAATTCTTGCCAATTCCACTGGAAACCGAAGCGCTTTCCTGCCGCTTCGAGCACGCGGATGCCTTCGGGCACCACTTCCTTGCCGATGCCGTCTCCGGCGATGACCGCGATGTGGAAGGTCTTCATTTTTCCGTTTATCCCGTAACCGACGACAACAGTGGTGATAAGGCAGCGATGTCCGGAGCTGTATCCAGCGTTTTCACGAAAGTGATAATTTTTTCGGTCTTGGCTTGAGACCACTCAGCGAACTCAGCGCATCCGCGGAATTTGTCCGCTGCTTCGGCGAAGCTCATGGGGTTGGCTGGGCTGCCCTTGCCAAAGGCGGCTTGCCCGGTGATTACCTTACCGTTTTTTAGAGTGATTTTTAGAATGGAGGTCATTTTGTCGAAACCGGCGCTCTCTGCCTGGGGATCGACGTAAAAATTAATGTTCCGAATCATTTCTTTTACGTCTGGACGCTGAACTACTTTGTCTGAAAATTGCGCCAGACCGGCTTTGCGCTCCAGCAAAAGAATGGCGATGCAGAATTCCATGCTGAATTTTGCTTCGAGGCCGGTCTTGGGATTGTGATGAAGCAACGTGGTCGTCATATTGTGATTAGCGCCGACGTCGACTTTCTCCACCTGCGCAGCCTGGATATCATTTTCCTTTATCAGGCGCACGAGCTCAGTCATGGCTGGGTGTGTGAGCGAACCGGACGGATAAGGCTTCAACGAAACGCCGGGGTTGGCGAAAGTCCAGGGTTGTCCCAGGCGATTCATGATCGCGGAAGGGTCGTAAGAGCCGCCCGCGGCGTGAAAAAAACCACGCTCCGCCTCAAGAATTTGCTCTGCAGCACTCCAGCCCAAGGCGACCAGTTCAGCAGCAACCAAACCGCTCTCCGAGGCGTGTCCAGCCTGAAACGGTTTGGTCATGGTGCCAAAATTTTCGCGCAGGCCGGCCGATTGGGCGGCGGCCAATCCAAAGGAATTGAGCGTTTTTCCCAAATCAAATTGAAGCAGTTTTGCGCAAGCTGCCGCGGAACCGAACGGACCGCATGTACCAGTGGTGTGAAACCCATCCTGATAGTGCCGCGGCGAAATAGCTTCAGCGATTTTGCATTCCACCTCTGCGCCAATTTGATAAGCCAACAGCCAGTCTCTGCCGCTGACAGGCTGCTGTTCCGCAAGCGCAAAAATTGCGGGAAGCACAGGAAGGGTGGGGTGCATCAGCAATCCGTAGACGCGATCTTTTGCGGCGGCGAGCTGCGTGTCATCGAAATCATCAGCATGAATGGAAATTCCATTCAGCAGCGCAGCGAAACGCGGCGACGTTTTCATTGCGGTACCGATCACAGTGGCCTTCGGATTAGCACCGCATTTCTCGATATACTCGCGCGAAATCGGTCCACTTTCCGCGCGCGAACCAGCTAAGGCCAGTCCGAAGCCATCGAGGATAGATTTTTTGCCAAGTTCGATAACTTCCGCGGGGATATTTTCGTATTTGGTTTGCAGGACAAATTGTCCAACGTACTGCGTGAGTCCTGGAGTCTTTGGAAAGTCACCGACAGAAACAGCGTTCGCGGCTTCGGCTCGCGCTGCATCGGAAGGGGCAGCAAGTACCGCGGCGCCCATAAGCTTCAAAGACGTTTTGCCAAACTCACGCCTTCTCATAATTCACCTGAAGGCAGCGCACGCTACGGCTGAACCTCGTAGACGCGGACTTCCGCTTCCTTACCTGCATGATGAGGCACACCGAGATAATAACGATTCCACTCGGGCACCAAAACGCCCGTCTTTGCGCGGAATGCGGTTGGAATTTTGGCGAGGAGCTCGTAGTGGTCAGCATCCTTTTGCTGGAATACATCGAGGACCCCGTCGCCGGCGAGATATAGGCGTTTGTGTTGCGGGTCATAGACCGCGTCGTCCACCATGGCTACCGCAGGCAGCTCGGTGACAACCTTGCCATCCTCGGAATTCAGCACAATTAATTTGCCGGGTTCTCGCGTGACGATGAACAGGCGGTGGTTTGCTTCATCGAAGGCCATTGCCACATTCGCCTTGTCGCCCGCGGGCAATGGCCAGGTGGCCGACAGTTCGGACTTGTTGCGGTCCATCACGCCAACCACGCTCTTGCCGGTAATGTTGATGAACATACGGGGGCCGGACTTTTCGAGGGTGATGGCCTCAACATGATTGTTAGGAATTTTTATATCGCGTAATTTTTTTCCACTATTGGTATCAATAACGCTGATCAGCGAATAGGGAGTCTTGGCTTCGCGGCCGCCGTTTACAACGTATAAATAAGAAGTGGCCGGATCATAGGCGACGGAGTCGGCATCGATGGAAACTTTAATTGCATTTAGCGGTTTGAAATTCTCACTATCGTAAATCTTCACCTCTGAAGCGTCACCCTCCACTACGAATAACTTCTTGAGGTCCTTGCGGTACAAAATGGCGTGCGGCGCTTTGGCCTCTTCAATGGTGTGAACGCGCTTGTTGGCATTAGTGTCGAGGATGTCCACTTTGTTGTTTTCTTCATCGGTTAAAAATAGCCGATGCCCATCGATGTCGGGCGTGAAATGATCGAAGTCGCCATCTTTCAAGCCAGGCAGCGGAATGGTGGCGACCTGTTTGAGTGGCTCTTTGCTCTGGGCAAAGGACAAGAGCGGCATTAACGCGGTGAGAGTGCATGCGGCGAAAATCTTGCGCTTCATGAAGTTGTCTCCATTCGATTGTTGCGGCGGAAATACGATTGGGTGCGACAAAAGACACGCGATGCTACGCTACGGCTTCCGAACCCGTCAACGGCAACAGTGCCGGAAGCGTTGCCTGGCCAGCGTTTCGACCGCTATTTTGAGGCATTTGCAAGGGTTTGCACCCGCATCAGCGGTAGCGGCTAAATATAAATTAATCTTCCTTTAAGTTCGTAACAACCCAGGTAGAGATTCTGTTTTCTCGCGGCGGCATAACGCGCCGGTCATCTATTTGACAGCAAGTCGGGCAAGCTCCTCAGTAACCAAGTGCTCTTCATTAAATAAGAAAACATTATTGTCGTGCGGCCGATTACGGTGCAAATTCCGACAGGCGCGCAAATTATCGATCTGACGAAAAACACGACGTTGCCCATGTTGATGACGGCCACACGCACATATTCACTCCATAGAAAAAGATAAGTTCGCGAACATAATTGCCGTTTCCAGCGACCCGCTGTGGGACATCACGTAACTTCAACGGGTGAAATTCGTGATGAAGGGCGGAAAAGTAATCCTTGGACGATACCAATAAACAGCAGTTCGATTCGAGTTGCATCACCCTTTGCTGTTCAAAATTGCCGCTGTTTTTTCGCAGAAATTCGTCGAACGCCATCCTCGAATATCTCCTTTGCTTCGTTTGTTTTTCGGCTAGCAAATTTGTCATTTTGACCCGTCTAAATAGAAATTAATCTTGCGTTAAGGCATCCACTCCGTTGAAGGGTCTAGGCTCCGCCCAACTGGGGGTCTAGTCCTTTGACAATCAAAACTGGTTCCGTAAGGCATTGGTCCGGCTGTCTTGCAGCGATTATTTTCATGTCAAGCATGGTTTTTTCTACTGCAGCCCATGCCCAAGTCGCGGGCGGCACTCTTTCGGGTACCGTCACCGACCCCAATGGCGGAGGTGTCCCCAACGCCAGCGTGGTGATCACCAACGTAGCCACGGGCGTAAATCGCGAGGTCACGACCAACTCAAACGGCTTCTACACCGCGGTAAATCTTTTGCCGGGAACTTATCAACTGAAGGTCACCGCGACTGGATTCAACCCGGAAGAGACTACGGGCATAAACATGACCGTCGGAGCGCAGCAAACGCTGGACGTTACACTGCACGTCGGGACGGTTACGAATCGCGTTGAAGTGACTGCGGAAACACCTGCTGTGCAACTCACCAGCTCCGACATCAGCGCGGTGGTCAATGCCACGACGGTGCGCGAGCTGCCGCTGAATGGCCGCAGCTGGACGGACCTGGCGGCGCTGCAACCTGGAGTTTCGACCATCGAAACGCAACCGACCTTTT
>Ga0210398_10001403_pt1 | contig 24958 bp, 36 predicted proteins | sample IncBWC4OmetaG_FD_161047 | JGI IMG/M metagenome (GOLD analysis project Ga0210398, IMG submission 161047) | Forest soil microbial communities from Barre Woods Harvard Forest LTER site, Petersham, Massachusetts, United States - Inc-BW-C-4-O | ecosystem: Environmental > Terrestrial > Soil >... | reverse complement strand
TGCCCGGGGACAACATCAAGATTGTGGTGGAGCTGATTGCCCCGATTGCGATGGAGCAGGGGCTGCGTTTTGCGATCCGTGAGGGTGGCAAGACGGTCGGCGCCGGCGTCGTCGCCAAGGTCATCGCGTAATGGCAGCCGCCCGGGTTTTAGCGTAATATCCGCCACCCTTTAACGGACGGGGCCCTTGGGGCCCCGTTGAATTCGGCGCGTAGCGCCTGGAAAGTCTGGAAATAATTATGGCTAATCAGAACATTAGGATCCGCCTGAAGGCTTTCGATCATCGCTTGATCGACAAGTCGGCGCGTGAAATCGTCGATACCGCAAAGCGCACCGGCGCGACCGTCAAAGGTCCCGTGCCGCTGCCCATCAAAATGGAGCGTTTTACGGTTTTGACCGCGCCCCATGGCGACAAGGATGCGCGGGATCAATTCGAGATCCGTACCCACAAGCGCCTGATGGACATCCTGAACCCCACAGACAAGACCGTGGACGCCCTGATGAAGCTGGAGCTGCCGGCCGGAGTCGACGTCCAAATCAAGTTGAATTGAGGATTTACGGCCGAAAGTCGGCCGCAAACTTGATCCAAGGGCGAATTCATATATAATTCGCCGTCCATTTTTCGAGGTCGGAGCGCGTGGGCGCTGACGCCATCTCCTACGGGTACATGGGGTCGGGGCGCCCAAACCGCCGGTCTGTTGCAACGAATGCGGTGTTATCCCTTTTTTAAGGGTCCCGCTCGAGAGGATTGACTAATGACCATTGGTCTGGTTGGCCGCAAGTGCGGCATGACCCGAGTATTCACCGACGCCGGCGTGACCGTCCCCGTGACAGTCGTCGAGGCGTTGCCGAACCGCATCTCGCAAGTCAAAAGTGACAAAACCGACGGTTATCGTGCGGTGCAGATCACTATTGGCGCTCGTCGCGCATCGCGGGTAACCAAGGCGATGGCCGGCCATTTTGCCAAGGCCAACGTCGCCGCGGGCTATGCCTCCAGCGAATTCCGCTTGGGTAAGACCGAAGGCGAGGCTCTTGCCGCGGGTTCCGAGCTGAAAGTCGATATGTTCACCGCGGGCCAGATCGTCGATGTGACCGGCACCACGGTGGGCAAGGGCTTCGCCGGAACCATGAAGCGCCACAACTTTGCCGGCGGCATGAAGAGCCACGGCAACTCCGTATCGCACCGCGCGCCGGGCTCCATCGGCCAGCGCCAGACCCCCGGACGCGTATTCAAGGGCAAGCGCATGTCGGGTCATATGGGCGTCAAGAACCGCACCATCGAGAATCTGCGCATCGTCGAAGTCGACGTGCCCCGCAATCTGCTGCTGATCAGCGGCGCGGTTCCGGGCGCCGAAGGCGGTCGCGTCATCATCAGGCCGTCGGTCAAGGCCGCGGGTCGGGCCCGACGCCAGAAACTGATGCCGAACAAGGCCCCTGTGGCCGCCAAGGGCGCCCAGCCCAAGGGCGCTCCTGCGGCCGCCGGCAAGGCCGCACCCAAGGCTGAGAAGAAGTAACCCCACATGAAGCTGCAGCTACAGAACGCAACTCCCGCCAGCGACATTCAACTGTCGGATGTGGCCTTCGGTCGCGCCTACAACGAGGCGCTGATTCACCAGGTCGTCACCGCCTATCAGGCCGCCGGCCGCGCCGGCACCAAGGCGCAGAAGAGCCGCGCCGAAGTGCGTGGCGGCGGCAAGAAGCCCTGGAGCCAGAAGGGCACGGGTCAGGCCCGCGCCGGCTCGATTCGCAGCCCCATCTGGGTGGGCGGCGGACGCGCTTTCGCAGCCAAGCCCCGCGATTTCTCGCAGAAAGTGAACCGCAAGATGTATCGCGCCGCCATGCAGTCCATGGTGTCGCAGCTGGTGCGTGAAGAGCGCCTGCTGGCGGTCGAATCGCTGGAGCTCACCGCGCCCAGGACCAAGCTGCTGATCGCGAAGTTGGCCGAGTTCGGCTTGACTCGTGCATTGATCCTGGTCGAGGCCTACGAAGAGAAATTGTTCCTGGCGGCACGCAACGTGCCCTATGTGGACGTGATTCCCGTGGCCTCGCTCGATCCGGTGAGCTTGATCAAGCACGACAAGGTGATCGCCACGGTCGGCGCCCTGAAGTTGCTCGAACAGCGTCTCGGAGGCGCGAATGAATAAAGAACGCTTGATGACCGTGCTGATTCAGCCGCACGTGTCGGAAAAGGCCGCGACCGTCACGGAGAAAGCGAACCAGTATGTGTTCCGCGTGCGTGACGATGCCTCGAAGGCCGAAGTAAAACAGGCCGTCGAATTGATGTTCGAGGTCAAGGTCGAAGGCGTCAATCTGCTCAACAAGCCGGGCAAGAGCCGCCGCTTCAAGAACGTGGCCGGCAAGCGCAACGGCTACAAGAAGGCGTACGTTCGTTTGGAAACCGGGCAGTCGATCGACTTCACCGGCGGCTCGATTCGTTAAGGACCAATAGGCCATGGCACTCATTAAAATGAAGCCGACCTCCCCGGGTACGCGCTTCGTCGTCAAAGTCGACCGCTCGCACCTGCACAAGGGCGGACCGCTCGAGTCGTTGACCACGAAGAAGAACCGCACCGGGGCACGCAACCATTCCGGCCGGCAGACCACGCGCCACATCGGCGGCGGGCACAAGCAGCGCTATCGCCTGGTCGATTTCAAGCGCGACAAGGACGGAATTCCGGGCGTCGTGGAGCGTCTCGAATACGATCCCAATCGCACGTCGCACCTGGCGCTGGTGCTCTACAAGGACGGCGAGCGCCGCTACATTCTGGCGCCCAAGGGCGTGCAGGCCGGCGACGAGATCCGCTCCGGCGCCGACGCCCCGATCAAGCCGGGCAATGCGCTGCCGCTGCGGCACATCCCGGTGGGCAGCACGGTGCACAACATCGAACTGAAAGTCGGCAAGGGCGGCCAGCTGGCGCGCAGCGCCGGCGGCTCCGCCCAGTTCGCAGCGCGCGAAGGGGTGTATGCGAGCGTGCGCCTGAAATCGGGCGAAATGCGCAAGATTCACGTCGACTGCCGCGCCACCATCGGCGAGGTGGGCAACGATGAGCACAACCTGCGCGTGTTCGGCAAGGCCGGCGCGGTGCGCTGGCTCGGGGTGCGCCCGACCGTTCGCGGCGTGGTGATGAACCCGGTCGATCACCCGCACGGCGGCGGTGAGGGTAAGTCGGGTCAGGGCAACCCCCATCCGGTCAGCCCGTGGGGTCTGCAGACCAAGGGCAAGAAGACCCGTCGCAACAAGCGCACCGACGGCATGATCGTTCAGCGGCGCAAGAACAAACGACTGTAAGAGACTGGAGAGTATCAGTGCCCCGTTCCCTTAAAAAAGGCCCGTTCGTGGATTTGCACCTCGCCAAGAAGGTGCAGACGGCCAGCCAGAAGAATGATCGCCGGCCGATCAAGACCTGGTCGCGGCGTTCGATGGTCATCCCCGATATGGTCGGTTTGACCCTTGCCGTGCACAACGGGCGTTTGCACGTGCCGGTGCTGGTGTCCGAGAACATGGTCGGGCACAAGCTCGGCGAGTTCGCGCCCACGCGCACGTTCAAGGCGCATTCCGGCGACAAGAAAGTGACGGCGGCGGAGTAGCGCATGGAAACCAAAGCAATCCTGAGGTACGCGCGCATTTCTCCGCAGAAATGCCGCCTGGTGGTGGACACGATTCGCGGCAAGTCCGCGACTCTGGCGGTCAACACCCTGAAGTTCATGCCGAAGAAGGGCGCCAAGATCGTCCTCAAGGTGCTGGATTCCGCCATCGCCAATGCCTACAACAATTTCAATGCCGATGTCGACGACCTGAAGGTAACGCGGATAGAAGTCGACCCGGCGCCGATGCTCAAGCGCTTTCATGCGCGCGCCAAGGGGCGCGGCGTGCGAATCGCCAAGCGCAACAGCCACATCCTGGTTCAAGTGTCCGACGGTAAGCGAGAGGCCTAATGGGTCAGAAAGTAAATCCGATTGGTATTCGTCTCGGCATCACGCGCGACTGGACGTCGAAGTGGTATGCCGGATCCAAGACGTTTGCCTCGAACATCCACACCGATTTCCTGGTGCGGAAGTACCTGAACAAGAAGCTCGCCGACGCCTCGGTGAGCCGAATTCACATCGAGCGCGCCGCACGCCGGGCCAACATCACCATTCATACGGCGCGTCCGGGAATCGTGATCGGCAAGAAGGGCGAGGACATCGAGAAACTTCGCGCCGCGGTGGCCAAGGTTCTCGGCATGACGACCAACGATGTGCGGCTCAATATCGCGGAAATCCGCAAGCCCGAACTCGACGCCAAGCTGGTCGCCGAAGGTATCTCGCAGCAGCTGGAGAAGCGCGTGATGTTCCGCCGGGCGATGAAGCGCGCGGTGACCAACACCATGCGTTCCGGCGCATTGGGGATCAAGGTGCGCATTTCCGGGCGCCTGAACGGCTCGGAGATCGCCCGCACCGAAACCAATCGCGAGGGGCGCGTTCCACTGCACACGTTCCGCGCCGACATCGACTACGGCACCGCCGAAGCGCAGACGACGTACGGCGTCATCGGCATCAAGGTCTGGATATTCAAGGGCGAAGTGTTCGACGCGCCGGAAGCTGAAGCCGTCGAGGCCGAGGCCGATGCTGCGGCAGCTCTTCCTAAGTCCGCCGAGGCTCCGGCCCCGGCCGCAGGTTAGGTAACACAGCATGATGCAGCCGAAGCGGACCAAGTTCCGCAAACAGTTCAAGGGCAAGATTTCAGGCAGCGCGCAGCGCGGCAACTCCGTCGCGTTCGGCGAATACGGCCTGAAGGCGACCAATCGTTGCCGCATGACGGCGCGCGAGATCGAGGCGGCCCGGCGTGCGATCTCCCGCCACGTGAAGCGCGGCGGGCGCATCTGGATCCGGGTGTTCCCGGACGTGCCGATCACGCAGAAGCCGCTCGAAGTGCGCATGGGCTCGGGCAAGGGCAACGTCGAGTACTGGGTCGCCAGGGTGCTGCCGGGCAAGGTGCTGTTCGAAATCGAAGGCATGAGCGAGGAGATCGCGCGCGAGGCGTTCCGCCTGGCCTCGGCCAAGCTGTCCGTATCGACGACGTTCGTGAAGCGCCAGGTTCGGACATGAAGGTGCGTATATGAAGGCGAAAGATTTGCGCGCGAAGCAACCCAAGGATCTCGGCGAAGAGCTGCTGAAGCTGCGCCGCGAACAGTTCAATTTGCGTATGGCCCGCGCGACGGGGCAGGCCGCGAAGCCGGATCAATTTTTGAAGGTGCGAAGGAATATCGCGCGCGTGAAGACGGTGCTTGCCCAATCCAAGGCGAGCGGAGGTAAGGCGTGATGTCGACCGAAGTACAACCCAGCGAAGCGGCGCCGGCGGGCGCGGCCCCGGTTCCGGGTCAACGGATCCTGACCGGCAAGGTCGTCAGCAACAAGATGGACAAGACCATCGCGGTGTCGGTCGAGCGTCTGGTGAAACATCCGACCTACGGCAAGTACATCCGCCGCACGACCAAGCTGCTCGCGCATGACGAGAGCAACGAGTGCAAGGAAGGCGACACGGTGTCCATCAAACCGTGCCGGCCGATGTCGCGTCGCAAATCATGGGTGCTGGTGCGCGTCGTCGATCGCGCCCGCGCCGAATAGGGGACCGACATGATCCAGCTTCGAACCATGTTGAACGTGGCCGATAACAGCGGCGCCAAGCGGCTGATGTGCATCAAGGTGCTCGGCGGCTCCAAACGCCGCTACGCCGCCGTGGGCGACGTCATCAAGGTCAGCGTGAAGGACGCGATTCCGCGCGGCAAAGTCAAGAAGGGCGAGGTCTACGACGCCGTGGTGGTGCGCACCAAGAGCGGCGTGCGCCGGGCCGACGGATCGCTGATTCGTTTCGACACCAATGCGGCGGTGCTCCTGACCAACAAACTGGAGCCCATCGGCACCCGTATCTTCGGGCCGGTGACGCGCGAGCTGCGCAACGTACAGTTCATGAAGATCATCTCACTCGCACCCGAGGTGCTGTGATGCAGAAGATTCGCAAGGGCGACATGGTGGTGCTGATCTCCGGTCGCGACAAGGGGCGCAAAGGCGCTGTCATCGAAGTGCTTGCGGACGACCGCGTGCGCGTCGAGGGCCTCAACATGTCCAAGAAGCATCAGCGGCCGAACCCGCAGGCCGGCGTTCAAGGCGGCATCATCGAGCGCGAGGCTCCTTTGCACGTGTCGAACGTGCTGGTTTTCAACCCGGCGACCCAGAAAGGCGATCGCGTGGGCTTCAAGGCGCTCGAGAACGGCCGCAAGGTCCGAATTTTCAAGTCGAACAAGGAAATGGTCGACGCCAAGTAGAGCGACCCGTTAACGAGTGACATGACATGGCAGCAAGACTGAAACAGATTTACCACGACAAGCTCGTGCCGGAGCTCAAGACGAAGCTCGGGCTCAAGAACACCATGCAGGTTCCGCGCATCCTCAAGATCACGGTCAACATGGGCGTGGGCGAAGCCGTGGCCGACAAGAAGGTCATGGACGCGGCGACCGCCGACATGGCGAAGATCACGGGCCAGAAGCCCGCGGTGACCAAGGCCAAGAAATCCGTGGCGACGTTCAAGGTTCGCGACGGCCAGGCGATCGGCTGCAAGGTGACCTTGCGCGGCGACCGGATGTACGAGTTCCTGGATCGTCTGGTCAGCATCGCCATTCCGCGCATCAGGGACTTCCGCGGCATCAGCACGCGTTCCTTCGACGGCCGGGGCAACTACAGCCTGGGGGTCAAGGAGCAGATCATTTTCCCCGAGATCCAGTACGACCAGATCGATCAAATTCGTGGAATGGACATCACCATCTCTACGTCGGCGCGCGACGACAAGCACGGGCGCGCGCTGTTAGAAGCCTTCAACTTTCCGTTCCGCAAGTAGGGTAATAGCCCATGGCCAAGACGAATATGCTCATGCGCGAGAAGAAACGCCTCAAGGTAGCGAAGAAATACGCTACGCGCCGCGCCGAGCTCAAAGAGCTGATCCGCGATCCGAAGACCGGAGCGGAGGCTCGCGAGGCCGCGCAAGCGGAGCTGCAGAAGCAGCCGCGCGACGCGGCGGCTACGCGGCAGCGCAACCGTTGCTCGATTACCGGGCGTTCACGCGGCGTGTACCGCAAGTTCGGGCTGGCGCGTACCAAGCTGCGCGAGGCCGCCAATCGCGGCGAGATCCCCGGCCTTTCGAAGGCGAGCTGGTGAGGCGCGCACTATGAGCATGACTGATCCCATTGCCGATCTTCTGACGCGTATCCGCAATGCCCAATCCGCGGGCAAGCCCACGGTGGGTGTGGGCGCCTCGAAGCTGAAGCTGGCCATCCTCAAGGTTCTGAAGGACGAGGGCTACATCGGCGGCTACGGCGTCGACACCACCGGCGCGAAGAGCACGCTGTCGATCGAGCTCAAGTATCACGATGGCCGTCCCGTCATCGACCGCATCGAGCGCATCAGCCGTCCGGGATTGCGAATCTATCGCGGCAAGGATGAATTGCCCAAGGTATTGGGCGGCCTAGGGGTGGCGGTCATCTCCACACCCAAGGGCATCATGTCCGACGCACAAGCGCGCGCAGCCGGCACCGGCGGCGAAGTGCTCTTCGTCGTTCAATAGGCGTAGAGGTAGGGTATGTCACGAGTCGCAAAAATGCCGGTCGACCTCCCGCAGGGTGTCAGCGCCACCATCGGCACCGATGCCGTCACGGTGAAGGGCGCCAAGGGCACGCTGACGCTGTCGATCAAGAGCGGTATCAAGGTCGTGCAGCAGGACAAGCACCTGCAGGTGGAGACCGATGCGGCGGCAACGGCGGACGCCGAAGGCTTGAACGCCATCGCGGGCGCCACGCGCGCACACCTCGCGAACATGGTCACGGGCGTCACCAAGGGTTACGAAAAGAAACTCGAGCTGGTCGGCGTCGGCTATCGCGCGGCGGTTCAGGCGAAGAGCCTCACCCTGACGCTGGGCTATTCGCATTTGATCAACTATGCGATTCCGGACGGCATCACCATCGAGGCGCCGAGCCAGACCGAGATCGTGGTCAAGGGCATCGATCGCCAGCGCGTGGGCCAGACCGCGGCGGAGATTCGCGGCTTCAGACCGCCGGAGCCCTACAAGGGCAAGGGTGTGAAGTACACCGACGAGAAGATTTCGCTGAAAGAGGCGAAGAAGAAGTAATCATGAAACTGACCAAACAAGACACCCGCCTGCGCCGCGCGCGCCGGAGCCGAGTCAAGATCAAGGAGCTTGCCGCGCTGCGCCTGTCGGTGCACCGGACGCCCCAGCACATCTATGCGCAGATTTTCGCTCCCGAGGGCGACAAGGTTCTGGTCGCAGCGTCCACTCTGCAGAAGGACGTGCGCGGCTCGTTGAAAACCACCGGCAACATCGAGGCTGCCAAGGCCGTGGGCCGCGCCATCGCGGAGCGCGCCAAGGCCAAAGGAATCGCCAAGGTCGCCTTCGACCGCTCCGGTTTCATGTATCACGGGCGCGTCAAAGCGCTGGCAGAGGCCGCTCGCGAAGCGGGTCTCGAGTTCTAACCAAAAGGTCTAATGGCATATGGCGAGAGTAGAAAAACCAATGTCCGGCGATGACCTGCTCGAAAAGCTGGTCGCGGTCAACCGTGTGGCCAAGGTGGTCAAGGGCGGCAAGCAATTCGGTTTCACGGCGCTCACCGTGGTCGGCGACGGCGCCGGGCGCGTCGGCTTCGGTTACGGCAAGGCGCGCGAGGTGCCGGTCGCGATTTCAAAGGCGATGATGCAGGCGCGCAAGAGCCTGGTCACGGTCTCGTTGAAGAACGACACCCTGTTCTATGCGGTCAAAGGCCGGCATGGAACCACCCGCGTGTACATGCAACCGGCCGCGGACGGCACGGGCGTGATCGCCGGCGGCGGAATGCGCGCGGTGTTCGAGTGCGCGGGCGTGCGAAACGTGCTCGCCAAGAGCTACGGCTCGCGCAATCCCATCAACGTGGTGCGGGCGACCATGGATGCGCTGGCCAAGCTGCGCACGCCGGACGACATCGCGGCCAAGCGCGGCAAGAGCGTCGCGGAACTGGTGGGCTAGGATCATGTCCGATAAGACAGTCACGGTCACTTTGATCAAGAGCCTGTACGGCCAGTTGGCCAGCATCCGCAATTCGGCCAAGGGCTTGGGATTGCGGCGCATCGGCCACACGGTCACGGTTGCGGACACGCCGTCGAATCGCGGCATGATCAACGCGGCCAGCCACATGCTCAAAGTAGAGAGAGCGTAATGCGATTAAATACCATCAAGCCGGGCGCCGGTTCCAAGCGCACCCGCCTGCGGGTCGGGCGCGGCGCCTCCGCCGGCCAGGGCAAGACCTGCGGCCGCGGCGTCAAGGGACAGCGAGCGCGCAAGGGCGGCTACCACAAGGTCGGATTCGAGGGCGGACAGATGCCCCTGCAGCGGCGTTTGCCGAAGATCGGCTTCCGTTCGGCCATGCAGGCCTCGCGCGCCGAATTGACCTTGAGCGATCTGATGCGCGTCGCCGGCAGCGACGTGACCCTGGCCGGGTTGATCGAGGCGAACCTGGTTCCGGAAAGCACGAAAATCGTGAAGATCATTCTGTCCGGCAAGGTCACCAAGGCCTACACCGTGAAGGACAAGACGATCACGGCGACCAAGGGCGCCAAGAGCGCGGTCGAATCGGCCGGCGGGCGTTTCGAGGTCTAAGACAGTGGCCGCCAGCAACCCTACTGCAGCTTTAGGAGACATGACGCGCTTTGCGGAAATGCGCAAGCGTCTGTGGTTCCTGCTGGGTGCGCTGGTGGTCTATCGGATGGGCACGTTCATCCCGGTTCCGGGGATCGACGCGGCCCGGTTCGCGGCTTTCTTTTCGAGCCAGAACGGCACCCTGCTCGGCATGTTCAACATGTTCTCGGGCGGCGCCCTGCAGCGTTTCAGCATATTTGCACTGAACGTCATGCCCTACATCACCGCATCCATCATCGTGCAGATGGCCTCGATGGTGTATCCGCCCTGGAACCAGATCCGCAAGGACGGCGAATCGGGACGGCGCAAGCTGATGCAGTACACGCGCTACGGCACGGTGTTTCTCGCGGCTTTCCAAGGCTTCGGCGCGGCCCTCGCCATCCAGAATTCGAGCGGCAATCTGGTGACCAACCCCGGACCGCAGTTCCTGATGGTCGCCACGGTGTCGATCACCACCGGCACTCTGTTCGTGATGTGGCTGGGCGAGCAGATCACCGAACGCGGCATCGGCAACGGGATCACCATGATCATCGTCGCCGGCATCATCGCAGGCCTGCCGCGCGCCATCGGCAACACGCTGGAGATGGTGCGCTCCGGGGAAATGAACCCGCTGATCGTGCTCTTGATCCTGGTCGTGGTGATTCTGGTGACTCTGTTCTGCGTGTTCGTGGAGCGGGCGCAGCGCAAGATCCAGGTGAACTACGCCAAGCGTCAGGTCGGCCGGCGCATGATGCAGGGGCAGAGCACGCATCTGCCGTTCAAGCTCAACATGGCCGGCGTGATCCCGCCGATTTTCGCCTCGAGCCTGCTGGTATTCCCGGCGACGATTGCGCAATTCTTCGGCAACAGCCCGAACCCCAACGCCATCCAGAGAACCCTGCAGAAAATCGCCGTCGTTCTCGGTTACGGCCAGCCCCTGCACGTGCTCCTGTTTGCGCTGCTGATCGTCGGCTTTGCGTTCTTCTATGTGGCCCTGGTGTACGACGCGCGCGATACGGCGGAGAACCTCAAGAAGGCCGGTGCCTTCATACCCGGGATCCGCCCCGGCCAGCAGACCGGCGATTATCTGGACAAGGTGCTGACGCGCCTGACGCTCTGGGGCGGCCTCTACATCATGGCGGTGTGCTTGCTGCCTGAAATCATTCGCATGGTGAACCCGAGCGTACCCTTCCAATTCGGCGGTACCTCGTTGTTGATCATCGTCGTCGGAGTCATGGATTTCGTCGCTCAAACTCAATCGCATTTGATGTCGCACCAGTATGAGGGCCTGATGAAGAAGGCCAGCCTGCGGGGCATCGGGAGTAAGAAATGAAAGTTCGTCCTTCGGTCAAGAAGATCTGCAAGAACTGCAAAGTCGTGCGGCGACGCGGCATCGTTTACATCATTTGTTCGTCGGACGCCCGCCACAAGCAGCGTCAGGGCTAGCAAATTGATATATAGAGGTTTTTCTAATATACTATCGCGCTTTTTTTCGTGGGCGCGGGTGGAGATCTAGATGGCGCGTATCGCCGGCATCAACATACCGATGAACAAGCATGTCGTCATCGGTTTGACCCATATTTTCGGCATTGGAAACAGCCGCGCGGCGCGCATTTGCGATGCAGCCGGCGTGAAGTACCACGTCAAGGTGAAGGATCTCACCGACGCCGAGGTGGCTTCGCTCAGGTCCCAGGTGGCGAAATTCGCGGTCGAAGGCGATCTGCGGCGCGAAGTGTCCATGAACATCAAGCGCCTGATGGATTTGGGCTGCTACCGGGGCATCCGGCACCGCAAGGGGCTGCCGATGCGCGGACAGCGTACGCGCACCAATGCCCGCACCCGCAAAGGCCCGCGCAAGCAGGCCGTGAAGATGAACGCGCCGCCGGGCAAGGTCTAAGAGAAATACATGGCTGAACAGAAACAGAACGCGAATCAGGGCGGCGCCGCCGCCGCAGCGGGCGCCAAGCCCGCGCGCAAGAAGGTGCGAAAGAACGTGTTGGATGCGATTGCGCACGTCCATGCGTCGTTCAACAACACCATCATCACCATCACCGACCGGCAGGGCAATACGCTGTCCTGGGCGACTTCGGGCGGCTGCGGATTCCGCGGTTCGCGCAAGTCCACGCCGTTCGCGGCCCAGGTGGCCGCGGAGCGCGCGGGCACGGCGGCGCAGGAGCACGGCGTCAAGAATGTCGAGGTGCGCGTGATGGGCCCCGGCCCGGGTCGCGAATCGGCGGTTCGCGCATTGAACGGATGCGGGCTGAAGATCACGAACATTGAAGACGTGACTCCGATCCCCCATAACGGTTGTCGTCCGCCGAAGAAGCGTCGCGTCTAGTCTTTCAAGGCTCAAGGGTTTGTAATGGCAAAATATACCGGTCCGAAGTGCAAGCTGTCTCGTCGCGAGGGAACCGACCTGTTCCTGAAGAGCGGCGTCAAGCCTCTGGAGTCGAAGTGCAAGCTCGAAGTGCCGCCGGGCGGCGTGAAGAGCGAGCGCAAGCAGCGCCTGTCGGAGTATGGATTGCAGCTGCGCGAGAAGCAGAAGCTGCGCCGCATGTACGGAGTGCTGGAGCGCCAGTTCCGCAACTACTATCAGAAGGCCGCCGGCCGCCCCGGGGCTACGGGCGAGACTCTGCTGCAATTCCTGGAATGCCGGCTGGACAATGTGGTCTACCGGATGGGATTTGCCTCCACCCGCGCCGAGGCGCGCCAGCTGGTGAGCCACAAGGCGGTCGCGGTGAACGAGAAACTGGTCAACATCGCCTCTTATCAGTGCAAGGCCGGCGATGTCATCAGCCTGCGCGAGAAGGCCAAGAAGCAGACACGCATTCAAGCCGCCCTCACGATCGCGAGCCAGGTCGGCTTTCCCGACTGGGTGGAAGTGGACGACAAGAAGTTCTCCGGAATTCTGAAGTCGGTTCCCGATCGGCAGGAGATTCTGCCGGACATCAACGAGAGCCTGGTCGTCGAGTTGTATTCGAAGTAGAGATTTTTTGGGTTTTACCCAACCGCGGCCCCTTGGGTGTCGCGTTGTCCCCGGTTAGTTAGCGAGGGTATTCCATGCAGGGATCGATCAATGAGTTTTTGAAGCCGCGGGTCGTCAAGGTGCAGCCCGTGTCACCGCGTCATGCGCGTATCGTGATCGAACCGTTCGAACGCGGCTTCGGTCACACGCTGGGCAATGCCCTGCGCCGAGTGCTCCTGTCCTCGCTGCCTGGCGCCGCCATCACCGAGATCGAGATCGAGGGCGTGCTGCACGAGTACACCGCGATCGAAGGGGTTCAAGAGGATGTCGTCGACATTCTGCTGAACTTGAAGGCGGTGGCCATCCGCATGCACACCCGCGACGTCGCCGAGGTGCGCCTGCACAAGAAAGGCCCTGGACCGGTCACGGCCGGCGACATTGCCGGCGACCACGATATCGAGATCCTGAATCCGGATCTCGTGATCGCGAATCTGACCAAGGCCGGCGAATTGTCGATGTCGTTGAAGGTCGAGCGCGGACGGGGCTATCGCCCGGCGGCGCAGCGCATGGCATTCGAGGAGCAGACTCGCGCCATCGGCCGTTTGCAGCTGGACGCCTCGTTCAGCCCCGTGCGCAAGGTCACCTACAACGTCGAAAGCGCACGCGTCGAGCAGCGCACCGATCTGGACAAGCTGATTCTCGACATCGAGACCAACGGCACCATCGACCCGGAAGAGGCGATTCGGCGCGCCGGCGGCATTCTCAAGGACCAGCTGTCGGTATTCGTCGATCTGCAGGGGCAGGACGAGTCGACCACCAAGGCCACCGAAACGCAGTTCGATCCCATCCTGCTACGTCCGGTCGATGAGCTGGAGCTCACGGTGCGCAGCGCAAACTGCCTGAAGGCGGAGAACATCCACTACATCGGCGACCTCGTGCAGCGCACGGAAGTCGAGCTGCTGCGCACGCCCAATTTGGGCAAGAAGTCCCTGACCGAGATCAAGGAAGTGCTGGAAAGCCATGGCCTCACCCTCGGCATGCGGATCGACAACTGGCCGCCCCCGGGTTTGAAGCGCGACGACGAGCGCGACGGGATTTAATCGGGAATTTCGGCCTAGAGTTACGACAAGGGTTTCAAGAACATGCGGCATAGAAACAGCGGGCGCCAGCTATCGCGCAACTCCTCCCATCGTCATGCGATGCTGCGCAACATGGCGGCCTCTTTGCTGCGCCATGAGACCATCCGCACCACGGTGCCGAAGGCCAAGGAACTGCGCCGCGTGGTCGAACCCCTGATCACCCTGGCCAAGGTCGATTCCCTGGGCAAGAGGCGTCTGGCGTATTCGCGTCTGCACGATGAGAGCGTGGTCGAGAAGCTGTTCGCCGATCTGGGACCGCGCTTCAAGGCCCGCGCCGGCGGCTATACGCGAATTCTCAAAATGGAGCCGCGTCCCGGCGATTCGGCCGATATGGCGTTGATGCAGCTGGTCGATGCGCCGGCCGCGCCCGTGGAAAAGACCGAGGAACCGAAGGCCGCCAAGGCGCCCAAGGCACCGAGGAAATCGAAGAAGGCAGCCGCCGACGACGCTGAGGCGGCGGCCGCAGCAGCGGCGCCCAAGCGCCGCAAGGCCAAGAAGGCGGCAGCCTAAGTTTGACGCGCTCCCTGGCCGCCCGAAGGGGCTGCCAGACTGGCATACAGCGCGGCCAGCCGCCGCGCCATGTTGATGGACGCCCAGCTGCGGGCATACTCGCGCGCCTCGACGCCTAAGGCACGCAGGGCGCTGCGATCAGCCAGTACGTCGCGCACCACCTGGGCGAACCCCTTGAGGTCCAGCGGCGCGTGGCGGCAGCCCTTGCCCGGTCCGAGGATGTCGATGGTTCCCATGCGGGGGATGGCCACCACCGGGACTCCCTGCGCCATGGCCTCGAGCAGCACCAACCCCTGGGTTTCGGTCAGCGAAGAAAACACGAACACGTCCGCCGCGCTGTAGCAGTCCTGCAGTTCGCCGCCGCGGTCGAAGTAGCCGAGGAAGCGCACCCTGTCCTTGAGCCCAAGGCGCGCCGCCTGCGCACGCAAGCTGTCGTCGGCCGGGCCCTCGCCGGCAATCAGCAGCATGGCGTCGGGACGCATCCCGCGCAGCTCCATCATCATCTCGATCAGGAATCCGATGTTCTTTTCGTGCGCGGCGCGGCCCACGAACAGGAGCAGCGGCTGCTCTGCATTGAGGTTATGCCGGCGGCGAAATGCCGCTCCGTCGCCCGCTTGGAAACGTTCGGCCGGAAGACCGGTGGGCAGAACTTCGATGTGCGTGTCGATGCCGTAGTCGAGCAGGGCCGCCTTCATGGCCTGCGAGGGAGCGATGACGGCATCCATCTGGTTGCACTGCGAACGGCTGAAACGGCGCGCCATGGCGCCCGTGATTCTGCGCGGTAGCAGGGGCACGTAGTGATGCAGATATTCCTCGAACAGCGTGTGGTAGGTCGCGACCACCGGGATCCCGTGTGCACGGGCAAATTTTAGGCCCGCGTAGTGCGCCAGAAAGGGGGTGTGGATGTGCACCACGTCGAAATGCGCGTCGGCCAGCGCGTCGAGCGCCCGGCGCAATCCGCTCCGGGACATGATGCGATCCTCCGGGTCTCGCGGCACGGCGCGCGCCGGCACTCTACGTATAGAGGGATCGGCGGGAGCGTCCACTGCCGCCGCGTGTGAATAGGCGGGGGCAACCAGCAGCACCTCGTGTCCGAGCGCGGTCAGATCGCGGCGAAAAGTCTCGATGGACGTGGAAACGCCGTTGACGCGCGGAAAGAACACATCCGAGATTTTCAGGATGCGCATGAAGCTAACTTAAGCCACTTTCGCGAACGCGTCTCGCGTCATATTTTCCGGCTGCGCCGCGGTGGCGACCACATTGTCTTCGATCCGAATGCCGCCGAAGGGTTTGAGCTCCTCGACCACCGCCCAGTCGATGTGGGCGCGCCGCGCATCGGCATGTGCCGCCGCCAGCAATGAATCGATCATATAGATGCCCGGCTCCACCGTGACCACCACCCCGGGTTCGAGCATGCGGGTGAGGCGCAGGTAGGGATGACCCTCGGGGCGCTGCCGCTCGTGGCCGTCCGGGTCGCCCATGACGCCGCCCACGTCGTGCACCTGCAGCCCGAGCAGGTGTCCGATTCCATGCGGAAAGAACACGCTGGTCACGCCCGATTCCAGTGCGGCCTGGCCCGGCAGTTTGGTCAATCCGACCCGCTGCATGGCATCGCCCAAACGGCGATGCGCCGACAGGTGTACGTCGCGGTAATCGCGGCCCGAGACGATTTCGCCGCACAGCGCCTGCTGGGCTTCGTCCACCGCCGTCACCAGATCCGCATAACGGCCCGGGGCGGCCGCATGGGTGCGCGTGATATCCGACGCGTAGCCCCGATATTGGGCGCCGGCGTCGATCAGGAACGAGCGCAGGGTGGCAGGAGCGGTGCGCTCGAGGTGCTGGTAGTGCAACACCGCTGAATTCTCGTTGTATGCCACGATGTTGTTGTACGGCATCTCCTCTTCGCGCTGGGCGCAGGCCTCCAAGTAGCGCATGTGAGCCTCGTATTCGGAGCCCCCGCGGCGAAACTCCTCGAGTGCAGCCCGGTGCCCGCGAGCGCCGAGCAGGCTGGCGCGGCGCATACATTCGAGCTCGTAGGCTGTCTTGACGGCGCGATCGTAGTGAAGATGTGTCAAGAGATCGGGGGGATTGATACTCGCCGCATCGGCGCCCGCCGCGCCCTCCGGACCCAAATGGGCCACACGGCCGAGGCCGGCCCAATGGCCGCTCGCCTTGGACGGCTCATCCATGGGTATCAAATCGACCTCGGCCGTCCACGGTGCCTGCGGCAGCTGCGCAGGCTTGTGCCAGTAGTCGTTGGGCCTGTAGAACAGCAGCTTGGGCCGCGCACCCGGTGAGACCACCAGAATGCAGCGGGGATTGTCCACAATCGGCACCCAGGCCTTGAAGTGCGGATTGACCTTGAACGGGTAGTCCTGATCGTCCAGGAATTGGACGGGCGGACAGCCCGCGTGTATCACCAACGCGTCGAAACCGGATCGCGAGAGCGACCGCTCCGTACGCCGCATCAGCGTCTGCAAATGCGCCCTATACAGCCCGTCGAGACTGGAATCGCTCACGTCTTCTCCCACCGCCCTGACAAGGCTCAAGTATGCACCTGACCCCAATTCCGCTATAGCCCCTTAACCCCCCCTGAGTTAACAAAGCGTTAAAGGCGCTGCCGGGGCGGCGAAAGAGATATGAAAGTGAGGCGAAACACTCTAAAATCGCGGCGGAGAATTGGGTGAACACCCAACAACAAGCTCGGCCTTAAAATTTTGTTCTTAATAATTTCTGGGGTATCGATAGATGAAGACCAAACTTGCTCTAAGCGCTTTTGTCGCGGCGTTCGTGTTGAGTGCCTGCGGCAGCAAGACCGAGGCTCCCGCCCCGGCTGCTGATACGACTCCTCCTCCGGCCGCCGCGCCGGCTCCGGACGCTGCCGCTTCTGCCGCTTCCGATGCCGGTGCAGCTGCGAGTGCAGCCACTGACGCCGCTTCCGCTGCGAAGCCGTAATACGGTAGGGTAGTTGATCTCACATGCCCGGGCGGGCTGCCAGACGGCACGTTCGCCCGGGCTGTGTCTTTTTGGGGAAGCGGGTTAGTTGTTAGTCAGTATTCGCGACTGTCGACACTCGAAGAAGGATCGCCAGTGGATCCAGAGCGTCTACGCCGAATACATGGATTCGTTGTCGGATCTGAATACGGGCCTGTTCTCCGTCATCGGCGCCGACAACCCGCATGAAGACGAAATCTTCGCCAACTGGTTCTCCAACGATCACTCGCACCCGCTGCTGATTCTCAAGGGCTCTGAGCCCGTGGGGTTCGCGCTGGTGACGCGGCCGCGGATTCCGGCCGCGGGCGAACCCGCCGCCGACTATCGAATGTCGGAATTCTTTGTCCGTAAACAGTTCCGCAAAGCAGGCATGGGCCGCGATGCGGCGACGTTGATCTTCGACCGATTCGCCGGCGACTGGGTCATCGTCGAATACATGCGCAACCCGGGGGCCGTGGCCTTTTGGCGGCGCGTGATCGCAGGCTACAGCCGCGGTCAATATACGGAACGCTCGCGCCATGGCGAAGTGCAGCAGCGATTCACGAGCCGCCCTCAGGCGCAGCGCTGAGGCTAGCGTGACTGACACATCGCAGGACCAGTCCGACGTCGCATTCGACTTTGTCCGCACCCTGGCGGCGGAGTTGTCGCGCGGCAATGTGGATCTGCCGTCGTTTCCCGAAATCGCGGTGCGCGTAAGAAGGGTGTTGTCCGACCCCAAATCCTCCGTGGAGCAGGTGGTTCGAGTCGTGGGATCCGAGCCCTCATTGGCCGCGCGGCTGCTGCGGATTGCAAATTCTGCATCGCTTAACCGCAGCGGCAAGACCGTCACCGATCTGCGCACGGCGGTCAACCGTATCGGCTACAACATGGTGCGCAGCGCCGCCATGTCCTTCTCGATGGCGCAGATACGCAAGAGCAGCAAGCTGGCCGGATTGGAGGACCAACTGACCACTCTCTGGCAACGCAGCACCGTGGTCGCCGCGTTCGCCTTCGTGCTCGCCCGGACCTGCACCAAGGTCAATGCCGACGAGGCCATGCTGACGGGCATGATGCACGGCATCGGCAAACTGTACGTGTTGACCCGGGCGATCGATCACCCGGAACTGTTTCTGACCGGCCGAACGCTGGATGACATCATCGGCGAGTGGCATGCATCCATCGGCAAGGCGATTATCGAGAATTGGGAATTCTCCGAATCGATGGCGCAGGCGGTCGGCGATCAGGCCGACCTCACGCGCGTCCACGACGGGCCGGCCGATTTGAGCGATGTAATCGTCGTGGCCATACTCATGGCCGAACATGCCGGGGATCTTCCCGGCCTCGAAGCCGCCTTGGACGGCCTGCCGGCCGCCAAGCGCATCGGCTTGACCGAGGAGAAGACGCAGGCCGTGATGCGCGAATCCTCCGCCGAGGTCGCGGCACTCAGCCAGGCCCTCGGAAACTAGTATTTCCAGGCGCTACGCGCCGAATCTACGAGGTCGATGCGACCCCGTCCGCTAACGCGCTGCGCGGGCAGAAGACTGAGATCTCGGAAGTTCGGCGGCTATGGACTCGGCCACATAGGTCGCGTTGTGGGGCATGATGCCGGCGAGGTTCATGCGGCTGTCGGAAGTCATGTAGATGTGGTGCTTGTCGCGCAGGCGCTCCACGACCTCGGGGGAAACGCCGAGCAGGGAGAACATGCCGCGCTGAGCTCGGATGAAATCGAACGTCCCGGCCCCCGCCGCCCGGCCGAGCTCGAGGGCGAGCAACGTGCGCATGTCGGAAATCCGGGTCCGCATCCGGTCGAGCTCCTCGATCCATTCTTTCTTGAGCGCCGCGTTCCCAAAAATATGTGCGGCTATTGCAGCGCCGTGGTCGGGCGGCATCGAGTACATGCCGCGCGCGATTTGCAGCACATGACTCAGCATGGCGTCGGCGCGGGTCGGGCTCTCCCCGATCGCGATCAAGGCGCCCACGCGTTCTCGGTACAGACCCAGGTTCTTCGAGTATGAAATGGCGACGAGCGATTCGGGAACCTGCTCGGTGATCAGGCGCAGGCCCGCAGCGTCGGCCTCCAGATCGACGGCAAAGCCCTGATAGGCGAGATCCAGCAATGGAACGAGGCGCCGGCGCCCCAACAGCTGACCCAGCGCCTGCCACTGGCCCGGATCGAGATCCGCGCCGGTGGGGTTGTGGCAGCAGGCGTGGATCAAGACCACGTCCCCTTCCGCCGCGCGGTCCAGCCGCTCGAGCATGGCCTCGAAGCGCAGACCGTTCGCGGCGGTATCGTAGTAGGGGTAGCGCTCGAGCCGCAGACCCGAACTACCGAGCAGGGGCGTGTGATTGCCCCAGGTCGGATCGCTGATGTGAACCGTGACGGCGGGGGCGGCCGCGCGAATCAATTCCGCGCCCAGGCGCAGAGCGCCGCAGCCGCCGGGCGCCTGTACCGTGCGCACGCGCCGTTCGCGGCGAGCCGCGTGCGCCGACCCGAGGACCAACTCCTCGACCGCCCGGTTGAATTCCTCGCGGCCCGCCGCGGCCACGTAGGACTTTGTAGTTTGCGCCGCCAAGATCTCCGCCTCGGCCCGGCGCACACAGGCGAGCACCGGGGTATTGCCGGACAGGTCGCGGTACACGCCCACACCGAGGTCCACTTTGGTAGGCGAGGGATCGGCTCGAAATTTCCCCATCAGCCCCAGGATCGAATCGGGGCTCAGTTGCTTGAGTTCTTGAAACAAGGGTTCGTCCCATTTGGTGCCAAGCCGCATTATAGTCGATGCCAACATGGCGATCCGGTACACCTGTCCCTGGAATTCGGCGCTCGCGCTCCTCGCGGGCCTGGTGCTCGCCTGGCCGTACCGGTCGGTGGGAGCCGAAACGGAGCCGAGGATCATTAGTTTAAGCCCCCACATCACGGAGCTGTTGTTCGCCGCCGGCGCCGGCGGCCGCGTCGTGGGCGTCGACGATCTCAGCGATTACCCGCCGGCGGTCGCCGGGATCGCACGTGTGGGCGAGCCCGCGGCACTCGATGTCGAAGCGCTGCTCAAGCTCAAGCCCACGCTCGTCGTGTTGTGGGACTCGGGTACCCCCGCGAGCCGCAAGGCGGAGCTTGAACGGCTGAATCTCAAGCTGTATGTCACGGAGCAGCGCCGCCTGGACGATATCGGCGCAACGCTGCTCGAATTCGGCCGTCTCGCCGACACCGGGCAGGCGGCGGCGGCGGCCGCTGCCCGCTACCGGACGGAACTCGCGCAGCTCCGTTCGCAGTACGCGGCGCGCCCGCGGCTCAAGGTCTTCTTCCAGGTTTGGGACCGGCCTCTGTACACCTTGTCGGGCGAGCACGTGGTGACCGAGGTGCTGTCCATGTGCGGCGGCGACAATGTGTTCGCCGATCTGAGCACCCTGGCGCCCGCCATCGACAAGGAAGCCGTGCTCGCCCGCGACCCCGACGTGATCCTCATCGGCGCCACCGGCGCCGAGGGCGCGCGGCAAACGGCCGACTGGGGCGCTTTCGCCAACCTGAGCGCAGTACGCCTGCACCACGTGTACACGGTGGATCCCTCGCTCATCGGCCGGATGTCGCCGCGCATCTTGCAGGGGGTACGCGAGGTGTGCGGCCTGCTGGACTCGGCTCGCGCAAATTCCGATGTGCACCGCCGCGTAACGGGCGGCTCACAGGGCGCGCGCTAAGGGGCGCGCCCTGCACCGGTAGGGGAGTGCTCAGGCCGCCTTGGGCGTCTCCAATCAAAGACAGTAGTCCGATGACATTTTTCGGCGTTAGTGTGTAGGATTTAGTCACCTTGTCAGCGGAGAGCTAACTCATGGCGCTTTGGAACGAAAAACCCACGCCCGCCAATGCGGGCCCAGCAGTCCCCTCGACGGCGCCGCCGCCGGAGCGAAGTTCACCGGAACGGAATTCTGCGGAACGCGCCGCGAGTGATCCGGCGTTGGCGGTTTCGCCGCGCCGCCCCACCCCGAAGACCTCAGCGGAGGGCGGAGAATCCGTCATTGCGGCCAATCTGAACATCGAAGGCAAAATCGAAGGTTCGGGAAATGTGCGCATGGCGGGACGATTCAAGGGCGACGTGCGCATCGACGGCAACTTCAGCATCGAGTCGGGAGCCCATTTGACCGGCCAAGTATTGGCCGCAATCGTCGTGGTCGGCGGCGAGCTTCAGGGCAACATCGAAAACGCCAAGCGGGTCGATGTTCAGGAGGGCGGCGTCATCGTGGGCGACGTCAAGGCCGGATCGATCACGGTTGCCGCGGGTTCGCGCATGCGCGGGCACGTCGAATTCGGTTGGGAAGACGAGAAGGTGAAGATCAAGCCGGGCTTGGTGGGCAGCGGCAGCTAGGCTACATGAGCGTCGTTCGGGCCGGACCGTTGGGTGCGACACGGATTTGTCCGCACTGCAAAGCGGTCGTCCTGCAAAGCGCCAATATCTGTCCCGGCTGCCAGCATCATCTGCGCTTCAGCTCCGCGAATGCGGAGCCGCAGACCGGCGCGGTATCGGCGATGCGGATCGAGGGCTCGATCCGTCATGCGGTGCGGGACGAGAGTTGCGAATACTGCGTCGTGGTTTCGATCACCAACGAGCGCGGCGAGAAGGTCGCGCGTCAAGTGGTCGGAGTCGGCGCGCTGCAGCCCGGTGAGAAGCACAAGTACAGCTTTTCGGTCGAGCTGATGCCCGTGCGCGCCGTCGTGGAGCGTAAACGGAGCTAATCAGCGTTGAGCGCGGCCCTCGATGTCGATGAACCGCAGGAACTCCGCGCGGGTGCTGGGATTCGCTCGAAAGGTGCCGAGCATTTTGCTGGTGATCATGGAGACGCCGCGTTTGTGGACACCGCGTGTCGTCATGCATTGATGGACCGCATCGATGACGACCCCGACACCGCGGGGTTTGAGAACCTCGTCGATGCACGCGGCAATTTGCGCGGTGAGCTTTTCCTGCACCTGAAAGCGCCGCGCATACCCATCGACCACGCGCGCCAGCTTGCTGATGCCGACCACCCGTTCGGTGGGCAGGTAACCCACATGCGCGCGCCCGATGATGGGCGCCATGTGATGCTCGCAGAATGATTCGAAACCGATATCGCGCAGTACCACCATTTCGTCGTACCCCTCGACTTCCTCGAAGGTACGGCGCAAATACGCCCCCGGATCGATCGTATATCCCGAAAACCAATCGGTATAGGCGTTGACGACGCGCTTTGGAGTCTCCTTCAGGCCTTCGCGCGCAGGATCATCCCCGGCCCAGCGCAGCAATGTGCGCACGGCGGCCTCCGCTTCGTCGCGGGTCACTGAGTGTTTGCTCTTCTTGGCCATATCGCATCTCTCCTAGGCGCGCCAGTGCTGCGGGGGCGCAGGTAGCATCGTTACCGGCGCTTCGAGTCGTACACCACCCGGCCTTGAAACAGCGTCATGGTGCATTTCAAATTGCGCAGTTGCGCCGCCGGCATCGTGTACATGTCGCGGTCCCAGACCGCGATATCGGCGTCTTTTCCGACCTCGAGCGACCCGATGCGGTCCTCGAGGAACAGCTGCCTCGCACCCCACGCAGTGTATGAACGCAGAGCCGCGTGAATGTCGACGGATTCGGCCATGCCGAAGGGATGCGCCCCGTAGGTGCCCTTCAGCGTTTCCCGCTCCACCGACGCCCAGAGTCCATAGCGCGCGGCCAGCGGCGTGACCGGGTAGTCGGAGCCGCCGCCCCAGCGAATGCCCATTTTCAGGTAGGTGTTGAGCGGCACCAGGCGCAACGCCCGTTCGGGTCCGAAGTTGCCGGCGTACGTATCGCCGATCCACCACATGAAGGGCGCCTGCGCTTCCGGATATCCGGCGTCGTAGCGCGCTTGCAACTCGGCCATGGTTTTGAGGGCGTGGTCGCTCGGAATATTGGCGTGGATGATGCTGTGCCTAAGGCCGACGGTCGGCGTTTCGCCCAGCACTTGCGCATAGGTGTCCACTACCCAATCGATGGCGCGGTCGCCGACCGCGTGAGTTCCCACGTGCACGCCCGCCCGGTGGAAGAGCGCGACCATCTGACGATAGACCTCGGGATCCGTCGATGGGTAGCCGAAGTTACCCCGGTCGATATCGGTGGAATTCTTGTGCCATTCCTGCGTCATCCACGCCGTGCGCCCGCCGCCGCTGCCGTCCATGTATATCTTCGCACCGCAGGACAGGAGGCGGCCGTCCCCCAGCGATTGCGGCGGCCGCGGTGCCCTCTGTATCGAGGCAAGCGCGGCCTGGGCCGAGGCCAGTGTGCTGCCCGCGTGCCACAGCACACAGACATGCTCCGACAACTTACCCTCGCGCAGCAGTTCGCGATACGCATCCCACACCGGTTGACCGATGTCCGGATCCTTGACCCCGGTGACGCCCTCGCGGTGCAGGTCATCGATGCTCTTCAGTATGCCGTTGCGCTGTTGCAGTGCCGTCGGCGGCGGAATGAGATTGATCACCGCGTCCTGCGCCGATTCCTTCAACACCCCGGTGGGAGCGCGGGCGGCGTCGCGGTCGATGGTGCCGGCAGGCGGATCCTCGGAGGCCGCGGAAATCTTCGCGAGCTTGAGCGCCGCCGAATTGGCCGTGCCGTAGTGCCCGGTGGTGTGGGTCAACCACACCGGATTGTGCGCGGAGACCGGATCGAGATCGGCGGCGGTGACATAGCGCCGCTCGGCGAGTTTGCCCTCGTCCCAGCCGTCGCCCAGCAGCCATTCGCCGGGTTTCAGCGCCGCAATCCGCGCTTGTACGCGCCGCACCACCTCGGCGACGCTCGAGGCGTCGCTGAGATCCACGTGATACAGCTCCCCGACTCCGCCGTCGGCGATGTGCGCATGGCTGTCGATGAGCCCCGGCGTCGCGGTCCGGCCGTGCAAATCGATACGGCGGGTGGTGGGGCCGGCAAGGCGCAGAATCTCGCGGTCGGTGCCGAGCGCGACGATTTTCCCGTCGCGAATCGCCACGCCTGCGGCGATCGAATCTTGCGCGTCCACCGTGAGTATCCGGCCGTGAAACAGAATCAGCTCCGGCGGCGGCGCGGCGCGGACGGCCCCGGCGATGAAGAGAGCGGCGGCGGCAAAGGAGGGTGCCACGCGACGAAAGCGCAAGCAACCATCGATTTCTGCAGGCATTAGCCACATCCTGTTCTAGTTTCTTTTGCGGGGGATGAATTCTATCATTGTGCGCATCGACGCTCGGCTCTCGCCGGCAGGAGACTTAACTTTGCATGCCAGAATGCTGCATTTCGCCGCTGCCGCCGCCTTCGCGCTGTTCGCCGCGACCCCCACCTGGGCCGACGACTCCGGCAGACATCCCGAGTATCTGCAGGCGCTCAGCGAGCTGCGCGATGCGCGCCAGCATCTCGAACATTTCGGCAACGAACCCGTGGATCACCAGGCCGAGCGCGCCATCTTCGAGATCGACAGGGCGATCAACGAGATCAAGCATGCGGCCATCACGAACGGCAGCGACACCGAAAATCACGTGCCGGCCGATTCGCACCTGGTGCGCAACGGCCGCTTTCACAAGGCGATGGATCTGCTGGACAGGGCCAAGCGCCATGTCTCGGGGGAGGAAGTCGAGCCCGACGCCCAAGCGCTGCAGCTGCGCGTGATGCGCCACATCGAGGAGGCCCAGCACGAGGTGGCGCGCGCGATGGCGATCGTCCAT
>Ga0210398_10001402_pt1 | contig 24959 bp, 18 predicted proteins | sample IncBWC4OmetaG_FD_161047 | JGI IMG/M metagenome (GOLD analysis project Ga0210398, IMG submission 161047) | Forest soil microbial communities from Barre Woods Harvard Forest LTER site, Petersham, Massachusetts, United States - Inc-BW-C-4-O | ecosystem: Environmental > Terrestrial > Soil >... | reverse complement strand
GGCCAGCAAGTCTTCCAGAAATGCCGTCAATCGGTGATCGAGAGCTTTCAACTCCCGTGGCGTCATAGAGGCAGCTTACCGCCACGAGAAATTGGAGTCAAGTACAACTTAACCTAGTATTACTAGGAAAGAATCTGGCAAAGTAACGCTCTCCCGCATCCAGAAAGAAATGGCGCAGCCCCGCATCGCGAAGTCAGCGAGAAAGGGGACGTGAACCAGGCCCTACCCCGGTCGCGACAGTCATAAACCATTCGTCTCTGACTTCTCCGCGTCCGATGACTCCAAGTAGCTACTCGCCGAGCACGGTGGCCGGGAGCAGGGTCCGGGCTTGCGTGCCGGGATTCGAAAGCAGGGCGCGGTACAGCCTGCCGGCCACTTCGGGGGCGTGCAGCCCGAACATGGACCCTTCGCCGCGCAGCAACACCACGATCACGTAAGCCTTGTTCTGGTCGCCGGCAAGGTTTTCGGGAATCCTGCCGTAATCCTGGCTGCCCCAAGCGAGTTGCAAGTGGGACAGCCGTTGACTGCCGGAGCTGTCGCATCTCAGCTCCGGAGGGCCGGTTACGCCGAGGGCCAGGAAGACCAAGGTCTCGGGAGTTACACGGTGACGGGCAAGGGGCTGAACGTCCAGCCGGGCCCCGAGTCTTTCTTCCGAAACGGTCAAATGTTGGAAGGTCCGGCGAGACTGGAATTCAAGAGCGATCGCCTGGTGTCGATCACGGCTCTCAACGACATGACGGCCTTGAAGACGTACTGGCTTGAGCCGGAACCCATCACAACCCTCTTTGGTGCAAGCCGTGCGAAGCGCCGCCTGGTTCGTTACCAGGACCTGCCCAAGGCGCTGGTGGATGCTATTCTCGCTACCGAAGACCATCGGTTTTACTCGCACCACGGCGTGGATTCTCTCCGGATTGTTGCCGCCACCATTGCGGACCTCCGCTCGGATAAGCGGTTGCAGGGTGGCAGTACTCTGACCATGCAGCTTGCGCGAAACCTCTTTTTGACACCCCGTCGTACGATCCGGCGAAAAGTGGCGGAAGTCTTTTTGGCCATGATCCTCGAGCAGCGGTTAACCAAGAACCAGATTCTCGAGCTTTACGCAAACCAGGTTTATCTTGGTCGACGGGACAGTTTTTCCATCTATGGCTTCGGCGAGGCTGCTTCGGTGTATTTTGACAGAGACCTCAGCGCCCTCACTCTTCCCGAAGCCGCGTTCCTGGCCGGGCTGATTTGCGGTCCTACTCTCTACTCGCCCTTCGAACATCCAAAGCGGGCAGTCGAACGGCGAAATTTTGTGCTGGGACGCATGCAGAAGGCAGGGTACGTCAGCGTCAGCGCAGCTGAACAGGCCTCAAGGGCTCCTCTCGGACTGGCTGAGGACAGCGCCGAAGCTCGCCAGGAGGCTTACTTCGTGGACTTGGTGAAGACTCGGCTGGTCGCACGATTCTCCGAGGACGACCTGCTTTCACAGGGTTACCGGATCTACACCACTCTTGACCTTGATGTGCAGCGGGCGGCCTCCGACGGCGCGCGGGCCGGTCTGATTGAGCTGGATCGACAAGTGACGAAACAGAGGGAGCGCCGGAAGACGTCTCCACCGAACTCGATCCAGCCGCAGCTCGCACTGGTGGCTCTGGACCCCCACACCGGCGATGTCAAGGCTCTCATCGGCGGCCGCGGCTACGGGGCGAGTCAGTTGAATCACGTCTTGGCGCGGCGCCAGCCCGGTTCGTCGTTCAAGCCTTTCGTGTACGCGACCGCGCTGACCTCGGGTGTCGATGGCTCACACCCTCTCGTCACCCTGGCCACGGTCCTGGCGGACGAACCCACCACGTTTGAATTCGGCAATAAAGCGTACACGCCAGAAAACTATAAGCAGGCATACCGCGGCTCGGTAACCGTCCGTGAGGCGTTGACCTACTCCCTCAACGTGCCCGCCGTCCACCTGGCCGAGATGGTCGGTTATGGCAAGGTGCGGGACCTTGCCGTGGACGCTGGCTTTAACGACCAACTGGAGCCGACCCCCGCCATCGCGCTCGGGGCTTATGTCGCGACGCCACTCGAGGTCGCGGGGGCCTACACGATTTTCGCTGACCGCGGTGAATACGTCACACCAAGGTGCATCGTGGCCGTCGCCGATGCTGGGGGCCACATCGTCTGGGACAATCCTGTCAGCGCCCACCGAGTGCTTGACTCGCGCGTGAGTTATTTGATGGTGAGTCTCCTCGAAAGCGTCATCAATAGCGGCACCGGAGCGGGCGTTAGGACCAGCGGCTTTGTGCTTCCGGCCGCAGGGAAGACCGGCACTTCACATGACGGCTGGTTTGCCGGATTCACCTCGAACCTTCTCGCCGTGGTTTGGGTCGGTTACGACGATGATCGCGACCTGGACATCACCGGCGCGCATTCGGCTCTGCCCATCTGGACCGAGTTCATGAAACGGACAACCGGTTTACCCGTGTACAAAGCACCCCAGCCGTTTGGTCAGCCCGACGGAATCGAGACGGCCGAGATTGACAATCTCACAAACCTGGTAGCGCTCGCCGATCCAGCCTTGACGCACAGCGAGCTATTCATTTCAGGTACGGAGCCGTTCCCCCCAGTCCAGGAAGAATCGACGGGCATAGCCTTGAATCCGAAGAGGCAGCCCGAGACTACGCTTGGGGGGAAGGGATCACCTCTGCGGGCGGAGGAAGCTGCCCTGGTCTCCGACACCCAGGGACATGAAGTTCCCTTCAATACTGGAGCCCCGCTCTCTAGCGGCCCGAGCACGGTTCTCGCCCGCTTGGCCCTATCGAATCCTCGACGTCTCGGTCCGGCTATCAAATGGACGCAGCCGGTGCGGTGCGGGGCGAGGCTCGCCTTCCTAACAGCGCTATTCCGGCTCACTGACAGAAAAGGCCAAGCCGCTCCCTGCCTGTCAGCACCAGTACCTCGATCCTCTTGCAGAAGGGCGACGTCGACGACGGCGTCGTCGGGGTTCGCTTACTGTTCCTATTGGGTCGGAACGGCTGGCGGAGTCGCGGGCGGAGCGTTCGCAAGTTCATAGAGCGCGGCGACGGTGCTGTTCCAACGATCCTGTTGCTGGCGCGTGGCATAGGGCGGCTTGTAGTGGACGTAAAAGTTGAGGATGTTGGAGCGCAGCTCCGGGCTGGCGCTCTTGAAACCGCTCGACTTCAGCTTGTCAACGAGGTCCCCATACGTTTTATCGGCCAACGAATACTCCCCAGGCTGGGTAGGAAGCCCCGTGTCGAAGTCACGGTCCGGCAGATCGAGCCGGCCCGCGCCGACTTCTTCCAGGTACGTGCGATAGTGGTCACGGGTAACGACCAAGCTGTCCAAGAACAACCTTTCCGTCTGCGGCGTGGGCGGCTTGAAGGAGAGATTCCGCGCTCCGCCCACCCTGGGAATGACGCTCAAGAGAGCCACCAGGAATCGCGCCAGTAGCCCCGGTTTTTCGTACTGCGTGCCGTACTCTTTGTCGTAGTCGCGGCGCGAGATCCGGTAGATGAACTGCTTCCGGGTAGCGTGCGGCGAGGCCTTCAGAATCTCGTCCCGCCTCTGCTTCCACGCCAGCTTGGTCATCTGCGGGATGATTTGGCCGGCGGCGCGACGATAGCTGCCAATGGCGAGGTCTTCGTTGAGAAAGAGGTCACTGAGTTTGAGCCCGTAAGTCTGCTCGAAGGCCCGCCCCAGCAGGTCTTTGGAGACCTGGAAACCGATGAAGTCATGGTAAGACTCCGGCAGGTATCCGCCCCCGGCCACCTGGATCACATCGAAGGAGAACTCTACCATGATGTGGACCTTGGGATCGTCCGCGTAGGTGACCTCGTTGCCATACCTGGCGTGCAGTTTGGGATAGAGAAGGGCCACGGCACGATTGGTGGCAAGCGGATGTCCTTCGGTGTCGGCGGCGTAATGCGCCAGGGCGCCCAGCGCAAACGCATACTCGTCGGCGTTCTGAGACTCCGCAAGCAGCTCCATCACGAAATCGCCGGTGCGCACGTAGTGCACAAGGTTGCTGAACAGATGGCTGCCGAACGGGTAGTAGCCCATGTCCTGAATGATGCAGCCGCCGTAGGCGTAGGCATGCGCTTCCTTGAGTTGCTCGGGGGTCAGGCCGGGGTAGCGTGCCAGCAGAAGGGGCTGGATGTTGGCCGGCCACGCGCTATCAACGATAGCCTCATGCGCGAGCACGGAGTAACCGCGCGCAAGCCCCGGCGAACAGCACACGAGCGCCAGGCCCGTGAAAGCAACGCACGCCCGCCGAAGCTCCTTTCTCATTGCGTTCATCCGGTTGCTGCCCACTCGGGCCCGGAATGCGGGAAGGTCCACCGGCCAGTTCCTTTTGTCCATAACCGAAGACCACAGTCCGAGTATACAAGCTCCTTGTTGTTGGCCTGTCCTCAGCCGGGATTTCCGTTTTGGAATCTCCAGCCCGCACGATACACACCGGGGAGCCTGCTGTCAGCGACCCCTTCGCGATTGAAGGGCCAGCGCGCCTCTCGGCAGCCGGCGGGGCCCGGCATCGGGGTGCAGCCGACCGGCAGCTTGAGCCGCCTTCCCGCGAGCCACGAGTGTTCGGAAACTCCGCGTTTCAATTCAGGAAGCGGCGAGACAGGACCATGGCACAGAACGTGGCGAAGCCGAGCAGGATCAGGCCGAGGATGGCGTTGACGAGGCGGAAGAAGGTCGGGCCGATGCGATGGGGAATGAAGCGAACGGCGACGATCAGCGTGGTGAACCAAGTGGTCAGTCCGGCGGCGGCCATCAGGATTCCCCATCCGGGGGCGTTGGAACCTAAGATGGAATGGGCAAAGGGGAGCCAGTTGGAGGTGACGCCAACCCAGTAGACCATGGTTAAAGGGTTGCAAATGGTCAGGGCGGTGCCAGCGGCGACATCGGCGACCAGATGCGCGGGGACGGTGCTCGTGTCCCAGTGCTTGCGAGCCTTGGTGTGGGGCCGCAGAGGCTCCTTGACGGCGCGGAAAAGGAAGTAGACCCCCAGTGGCAGCAGGACGATCACGCCGATGACCGCGAGGGCGGTCCGGAGAGCCGGGTTGGACAGGTCTGCGAGAAGATAGTGACCGCCGAGGAGGGCCAAGGAGAAGAGCGTCAGGTCGCCGGCCACGGAGCCGATTGCGCAGGCGAGGGTACGGCGCCAACCGCCGATCATGCCGCGGCGGATGGCCAGCATGTTGACCGGGCCCATGGGCGCGGCCGCCGCCAATCCCATGAGGTATGCGGCCAAAAGTACGTGGATGTCGGAGACGAACACCATGTTGCGGTGGATAGGTGGAACAAACGCCCAAATTCACTCGGGCATTTCTGGCACCACAGCGCCTGACCTTAAGCCATTCCGGTCCGCGGACTGCGGAGGCGGGAGTCAACCGGCTCCTTCTGCAGTTGCCGATAAACGATCCGCAGGGTTGCCAAGACCGGTACAGACAAGAAACTGCCGGCGATACCAGCGAGGTAGCCACCGGCGAGGACTCCGAAGATGATGACCAGGGGATGGAGTTCCATGCCTGCACTAAGCAGGCGCGGCGACAATACGTAATCCTGGAAAACGCGGAACGCTGCGAGGAAGCCAAGGATCCAGAACAGATGATGAAAGCCGCTCAAACCGGCAACCAGCATGATGATGGCCGATCCTGCCAGGGGTCCCACCATGGGAATAAACTCCAGAGGAAAGGCGATGGCCGCGAGCAGAATCCCAAAAGGAACGCCGAGGAGAAAGAAGAACACCCCGTAGGCCAGGAACGCCGCCGCAGCCAGCAGCACCAGGGCTCGCATGTATTGTGCAAGCAGCAAGTGCAGATCGGCCGCGATTTCGGTGATCATGTCGCGTCGGGATCCCTCGGCCAGGATGCCCATCACGGAGCTGCGGATCACCCTGCCATCCTTCAAGAAGAAAAAGCTCAGGATCGGCACCAGGACGATAAACATAAGACTGCCGGCATGCGACAGAACGCCCAAAGCCGCGTTCGGCAGGAGTGAGAGAATGTCCCGCGAATGATCAACGAGTTGCTTCCGCAAAGTTGAAACGACGGTAACCTTCACTGTCTGAATGGATGGTCCAGCGATCCCTTCGGCCGGTTGCTCGAGTCTGGAAAGAAGTTCTGGAGCTCTTGTCGCCAATGCGTTGGCCTCCAGCACGACTCGAGAGCCAATGGCAATTCCAATGACAATGAGCAATCCGATCAGTGACAAATAGACGATGCTGAGAGCGAGTGCCTTAGACCGCCCCGGCAGCCATCGATCGAGAAGCTTTATCAGCGGCCACAACAGGTACGCGAACAACAGCGCTACGACAAAGATGAACAGGATCTCTCGAATGAGATAAACCACTCTCAGAAGCAGGAGAATAAGAACCACTGTCCAAGTGTAACTCGCGGCGCGACGATCAAGACCGAGCACGGCTTCACTCCCATCAACAGATTGGTCCTGCCACCGAAACCGAGCCTGGGTGTTCGATAGCCGTTCATGATAGCCGTCAACAACCTGGTCGACAAGAGCGATCCTCTGGTTCGCCAACGGCTTCTCTCCACAAGGATCGGTCGTCTCTGGCCAGGTCTTTTGGGAGCCTTACCCGGTGCGAGTATAATTCGCCGGTGGCGATCGTCGCCGCAAACGCTCAATGGCCGGCAAATGAATTCGACAACAAAGGCGGACAAGTCCGGGAACAACGGCGCCGTATGGGGTTTCTTTGCGGATTTGGGACCCGGGCTGATTACGGGCGCGGCCGACGACGATCCTTCCGGTATCTCCACCTATTCGGTTGCCGGCGCCACCTTCGGCTACGCTCCCTTGTGGACCGCGCTCCTTTCCTTTCCGCTCATGGTGTCGGTTCAATTGATGTGCGCCCGGTTGGGGATGGTCACGGGCCGCGGCCTGGCAAGCGCGATCCGGCGGCGCTATCCGCGCTGGGTCCTTTGGGGGGCCTGCGTGCTGCTCATCGTCGCCAACGTCGTCAACATCGGCGCGGACTTGGGTGGCATGGCGCAGGCGACCCAGTTGGTGACCGGAATTAACGCCCTGCTTTGGACTCCGTTGTACGGCGGGATCATTCTCGCGCTGCTGTTCTGGTCGTCATACAGGCGCATTGCAAGAATCTTCAAATGGCTCACGCTGGTCTTATTCGCTTACGTCGCGACGGCTTTTCTCGCTCACACGGACTGGAGAGCAGCACTGGCGGCTACGCTGCTGCCGCGGGTGCACTGGTCGCGGGACTTTCTGTCGGTGTTCGTGGCCATCCTTGGGACAACCATCTCGCCGTATCTGTTCTTCTGGCAAGCTGCCCAAGAGGTGGAGGAAGAGAGGGCTGCGGGAAAAAACGCTGCGCAGCGCAAGGGCGCAACCGAGGAAGAGCTTCGAAAGCAACGCACCGACGTGATGACGGGAATGTTCTTCTCGAACTTTATCATGTACTTCATCATCCTCACCACGGCGGCCACCTTGCACGCGCACGGACAAACCCACATCAGCACAGCACGTCAAGCGGCCGAGGCCCTCCGCCCGCTGGCTGGAAACGGGGCTTATTGGCTGTTCACACTGGGCTTGATCGGCACCGGAATGCTGGGTGTGCCGGTGCTGGTGGGCTCCTGCGCTTATGCCATCTCTGAGGCGGCTCCCTGGAGGGGATCGCTTGAGCGGCGGCCGCAAGGTGCACCCAAGTTTTACGCAGTTGTGGCCGTCGCCATGGTGATAGGACTCGCTTTGAACTACGTCGGCTTGAATGCGGTCATGATGCTTTTCTGGACGGCCGTAATCAATGGAGTGTTGGCGCCGCCGCTGATTCTGCTGGTTATTTTACTGACCAGCGACCGCCGGGTGATGGGCGAGCGCACAAACCCGCCACTGCTGGGTGGCCTCGGCTGGATTACGGTCGCTGTGATGACGGCGGCAGCGGTGGGAATGTTCGTGACGTCCTGATTCGGATGCCAACGCGTGCACGCCTGCGTGTCACTCCTGGTTACGAGCGACCGGAGAAGGTGCCCTTGAGCGCCACAACCGTCACATCTGTCGCAACCAGCTTTGTCTGTTGCCCGAGCGCCTCGCCGAGCGACTTCTCACCGCCGATCGTAAGCACCGGTATGGTCAGCTTGGTCTCGGAAAGCTGGGCGAGGTCCCTGGCGGCCTGCTGGAACGAAACGAAATAGGCCCATCCGGCATGCATCCGTCCCGGCCGGGCGTAAGCCGCCGTGTAGGCTTTGCGATCCGCTCCCGGAATCGAATGACTCTTGTGGGCCGCAAAGTCATTCCAGAAATAGTCGAAGTAGGTCCGCTCGCGACCTTGAACCAGGGCCTCGGGGGTTGGTCCGTTGAAGCGGAAATGCCAGATGCCGGGACTGTTGTAAACGGCCTCCCCCCCGGCGCGCCGGGGAGGAAAGCGTCCATTAGGACGAGCTTCGTTACTTCCGCCGGGAACTGCGCAGCGTAAGCGTAGGCCACCATGAGACCGATATCGTGTCCCACCACCTCAGCCTTCTCAACCCCGAGCGACTTCGCCAGTTCATGAATGCGGCGAGCGGCGTTTTTCATATCCAGACCGCTGGACGGAATGTCCGAGTCTCCGATGCCGGGCAGGTCTGGTGCGATGACGTTGAAGCGGCTCGGCCAGCAGGGGAATGATCGGCCTCCACATCCGCGAGGTTTCCGCATAGCCATGCAACAGGATGAGCGGCGTGCCGTGGCCGGCGGTCATGTAATGCAGCCTGAGGCCGTCGACCTCCGCTGTACGCGATGAGATTGTTTCGTCTGTTCCTTGCCGGTGAACGTTTGGGGAGGGTCCGTTGGGTTTCATGAAAACTCCTGACGACAGCGCGGAAATGACAATATCCTCTCCGAGTCACGGGCGTCGAGTCATTCTATAACAGCAAGCCAACCCAAGATAGCCCTGCGCAACCGAGCTGCGCAGGTGTGCTACTCGTCGTAACGGCAGTAACACAAGTTCGTTCCATGCGACCCTCAGTGTCGGCTGGCGGCGACAATCATCTGATTCTGGCTGGGCAACTCGCTGCGAACTGGCACCAAGGGATCAAGCAGTTGCAACCGCCGGAGAGGCGGGATTTTTGGGCAGGGCGGTTCTTGCGCCATCCGATTAAGGCAGAATTTGCCGATGATTGAGAAAGCCCGCCTCACGAAGGGCAGGCTTTCCTAACATGTAAGCTCTCAGCCGATGAACGGCGCCCCGAGGTGATTGGCCGTCCCGGTCGGTGAGCTCTCTTGAAGGGCTGTAAAAGGCTCATTGCGTGACCCCCTTACCGAGACACGGCAAGGGCGACGCTCGAAGCGTCCACGGCGGACGGTCAACGTCAAGTCCTCCGGAGTTCTACGTTGACGCCGTCGAGGCGCAACCGAGGAATGCTCGACACGGGCTACACTCGTGTCCGGCTACCTGTGGCAAACTCGTGCTGTCTTCTTTTTGACCGTAGCCTCACGACGGCGCGCAAACTTGTGTCGAGGGTTTTTCTGGAAAATGGCGGACCAACGGAACGAACATCTACTAAGGTTTTATTCGTTGCTCGACCAACTCGAAAAGAACATCGGGGGCGCACGCACGCTTGCGGCGTGCTCCGGACGCATGGACTGGCCAAGGAGAGGTGTTTACTTCTTTCGCGAAGCCGGCGAATACCGTGCGGACACAGGCAGGAAACCCAGAATCGTTCGGGTTGGCACCCATGCCCTGAGGGAGGGCGCAGCGACGACGCTATGGACACGCCTGTCACAGCACAAGGGCCAGCGGAGCACCGGCGGCGGCAATCACAGAGGTTCGATCTTCAGACTCATCGTCGGCGTGGCTCTGATCGGGCGGGACAGGCGCCAAAGTCCCACCTGGGGCAGAGGGCACACGGCGAGAAGCGCCGTGAGAAACGACGAGCGCGCCCTGGAGTGCGATGTCAGCACAGCGATGGGAAATATGCCGTTTCTGTGGCTCGCACTTGAAGATGAGGCCGGCCCGGAAAGCCGACGTGGTTACATCGAGAGGAATTCGATAGCCCTGCTGAGCAACTACAAAAAGCCTCCGATAGATCCGCCGTCGCAACATTGGCTTGGGCATCACTGCGACAGGGACCGGGTGAGGAATTCGGGACTCTGGAATTCAAATCATATCGATGAAAGATATGACCCGGTGTTCTTGGACGAGCTTGAGCGGCTGGTATCGGTAACGGGCGGTGCACCGTGATCATCGTCATCCAGTGTGCGGCGAGCAAGCGATCCGACGCCGGACATCTGCTGTCGGCCATGGGCAAACGCATTATTTTCGTGGCCAATCCAGAAGCTGCCCCTGCCGATCCTGCGCACGAATACGCCCGACCTGACGATCCGTCCGGCACGGGCATGTCGTGGAGACAGGTGCTGCTGAAGTACAACGAAGAGACTGCAGACAACTCTCTTGGTCTCTGTCCCGTCTGGCGGCTGTACGAAAACAGAACCTACGGGCGCCTCGTGGACCGATTAGGCCTGGAGAAAGTCTATATCCTTTCGGCCGGCTGGGGCCTGATCAGAGCCGACTTTTTGACGCCGTATTAGGACATCACGTTCAGTCAAAGCGCGGCGCCCTACAAGCGCCGCAGGAAGAAAGACCGGTATCAGGATTTCCGAATGCTGCCGCGTCAGACAGAGGAGGACATACGCTTCTTCGGCGGCATGGACTACCTTCCGCTGTTCTGCTCTCTGACGGATGGGGTCAGAGGCAGGAGGATCGTGTCTTACGGCGGCTCAGCGCGGGCCCCAGAAGTCAGCGGATGCACGCTCGAAAGATTCGACACGAGGACGAGGACCAACTGGCATTATGAATGTGCCAACGCCTTCCTGGACGCCGCGCTCGGCGCCGGGTAGGCCTTATCTCACTTGACTATTTTATCGGCCCGCAGTCCAAGACGAGAGGGGCGTGGTCCGACGGGTAAGCCCGCCAGGCCCGGTGAGATATAGCCGTGCGCTGACTCGATGTACTTGGCGGCCTTCACTGTCACGCTGGGAGTAACCACGCATGATCCAGCCGGACGCTAAACAAAGGGTCGCGATTCGTTACCGGGCCGTCAGTACGATCAGGGTTGGGGAAGTCAGATTGGGCAGTAAGCTGCTCCGCCAGCGGTCACTGGGTGCTCGAGGAGCGGCCCAAGGAGGCAACTGAAGCGTTGCAAAAGTTCCTGTAATGTTTCACGGCGGCGATGGCACGGCCTTCCGGCTATAATGAACAGACTTCCATCGGCCCCAAGACTATCTGAAAGGCCTTCACCCGCAACTCGTCGGCCTTCACAACACATACTCCACTCTGATTGCGGATGGCGTCGATACTCCAGGCTTGAAAGCCCCGCATTCCAGAATTGTAGTACGGGGCGCATGAGCACAAGCCTAGGCTTCGCGGCCCGATGTTAGTCGCCCATTCGTCTCCGGAACACCCTATGGCCGGCAGCGAGGTCCGTAACTCCCTGGAAAGCTTGGCGTCCCCGGAGGGATTCGAACCCGCGTTACCGCCGTGAAAAGGTTCGGCTGGCTTTGCCTGGTTTTGCTTCTGTTTGTAATCGCAAGGGCTTGCAGGGCTCCGATCTCGCCTCCGTTTGCCTCGCTTTTGCCCGTTTTGTCATGCCACGCGCTGCCGACACGCTACCGGATTGGGCTCAATTCGCTATAACCCCACGGTGTGCATCACGCCCCGAGAGTGACCCACTGTAGCATCGCGCCATTCGCACTCCACTCCTCCATTGCTTTCCGTTGGCAGGTCGGCACAGAGAAGAGGGCTGTGTATTGGTCGCACAAGAAGCCGGACTGATGTGGGGAGAAGCACTGAGGCGTCAAAAACCAACCGGACTGTGCCGGGTGGGTTTCCCCACGCCTTGTTCACTTCCCTTGCCCAAGAGGTTGTCGGGCAGCCCGGAGCGCTTCAGCGCGTTGTGCCCTGCATACAGATGTGCCGGGCTGGCCCTGCGCCCCAGGGTAAGCGGCCACCGCGAACAGTTGCCATCAAACCGGATTGAGCAATTCGGAGAGCTTTCGCGCCAGCGCCTGGCCGCTGAAAGGTTTCTGAATGAAAGCCACATTCGGCCCCAGGAGCGCATTCCGAACCACGACATCGTCCGTGTATCCCGACATGTAGAGTACCTTCGTATCCGGCCGCGAGGCGGCCAATCGTTCCGCGAGCTCCTGACCGTTAAAACCCGGCATCACCACGTCAGTCAGGACCAGGTGAATCGGACCCGCGTGCTCTTCGGCGATTCGGATCGCCTCCGGACCGTTCTGCGCCTCCAGTACGCGGCATCCAATGGAAGTGAGGTTCTCGCGAACAATTCCGCGCACCGCGACGTCATCTTCCACCAACAGTACCGTGTACCCGCCAGGCGATGACTTCACCGGGTTGCGGATGGGCTCAGGCATCTCCGCGACCCTGTCAACCCGCGGCAGGTAGATTTTGAAGGTGGTGCCGCGCCCGGGTTCGCTGTAAACCCAAATGCTGCCTTCGCTCTGTTTAACAATGCCGTAGGCCGTCGAAAGGCCCAGGCCAGTGCCCTTGCCACGCTCCTTGGTGGTAAAAAAGGGCTCGAAAATGTGCTTTTGCGTCTCGGCGTCCATGCCGATACCGGCGTCGCTCACCGCCAGCACAACGTGCGGACCAGGCTTCGACTGGACGTGATTGCGGGTGTAGGATTCATCCAGGTCGATGTTCCGGGTTTCAATCGTCAGGGGACCTCCTCGCGGCATGGCGTCGCGTGCGTTCAGGACCAGATTGAGAATCACCTGCTCGATCTGACCCGGATCTACTCTCACCCTGCCGAGCTCCGATCCGGGAATCACCGCCAGCTCGATGTTTTCGCCGATCAGCCGGCTCAACATGCCGCGCATACCGGCCACCACTGCATTCAAGTCCACGACCTGCGGCATCAGAATCTGCCGGCGGCTGAAGGCCAGGAGCTGACGTGTAAGGGTTGAAGCTCGATTTCCGGCTTTCTTAATCTCATCGATCTGCTTTCGCCGAGGGTCATCCGGCTGCAGTTTCTCCAGGACTAATTCGGCGTAGCCGTTGATGACCATCAGGAGGTTATTAAAATCGTGGGCCACGCCGCCCGCCAGCTGACCCACCGCCTCCATCTTCTGCGACTGCCGGAACTGCTGCTCCAGTTCCTTGCGTTCGGTAACGTCCTTCACTACCGAGAGCAGGCATTGCTGCCCGGCCCATTCAATGGGCTGGACGGAAAGGAGGGCGGCTCGAACCCCGCCGGACTTGGTGCCGAAGCTTATCTCCACGTCACGTGCCCCCTCTGCCCGCACCCCCGACATGATTCCGTCCCGTTCTTCCGTTTTCAGCCAGAAGCCGATCTCCGTCGCAGTCCGGCCGATCACCTCTTCCCGCGAGTATTGCGTCACCTTCAGAAAATTACTGTTCACATCGAGATAACGTCCTTCTCTCACGGTACTGATGGTCATCGGCTCAGGGCTGGCGTCGAAGGCCAGGCGAAACCTCGCTTCCGATGACCTCAGCTCAGCCTGAGCACGCAGGCGGCTGGTGACGGCGTTGGCAAGCACCAGCGTGGCCGCTTTGCCACCGAATCGGAGACCGTGTGACGTGATTTCGACGTCGATCGCATCTCCGCTCCGGGTCCGATGTCTCCGGAGGGTGGTCGTCAGGCCCTCCGGTGGCTGCAAGAGATCGTCGAGAAGCTTCGGGATATCCTCGGGGGAGCGGATATCCTTGATGCTCATCGCCAGGAATTCATCGCGCGAGTAACCGTAGCGCTTCACAGCGGCTTTGTTTACTTCGAGAAACTGCAGTGTCTCCTGGTCGTACACCCACATGGCATGGGGATTGGATTCGAACAAGAGGCGGTACTTTTCCTCCGACTCGCGGAGCGCGTCCTCCGCTCTGCGCCGTACCAGGCGCTCATCCCTCTCCCGTATAGCTCGAGCCACGGCGGCAGGCAGGCGCGCCATGCGGTCTTTCAGCACGTAGTCCCTGGCTCCCATCTTGATGCATTCGGCGGCGGCCTCACCCCCGAGGCTTCCGTTCACCACCAGCAGCGGAATGTCCTTTCCGGAGTCGCGGAGAAACGAGAGGGCCTCCATCGCGGTCCATCCCGGAAGGTTGTAATCCGAGATGATGACGTCATATTGGTTGTTTTCCAGACATTTCTGGAACTCGGGGAGGGAATCCACCCGGTCGAGGGTCAGACGGCAGCCCGCGCGTTCGAGCGTCGCCGCCATCAGTTTTGCATCTTTGGGGTTGTCCTCCACAAAGAGGACGCGAAGTGACATCTCGAGAAGCAAATTCGAAGTGGGCGTCCGCGCAGCCATCTTTCCCCCCTGCAGACCCGGCTCATTCCAGGCTGGTCTGATTTGAGTCACGCAGCCCCCGTCACGGCACTGCCGGCCTAATAGGACTCTACTGCGAACCAAAATCCTCGTCCGGCGGAGGCCGGTTCACCACCAGCCAGTAGAAGCCGAGGGCTCGAATGGTGTCGCGGAACTGATCGAAATCCACCGGCTTCTGAACGTAGCTGTTTACCCCGAGCTTGTAGCTCTCGAGCATGTCTTTCTCTTCGCCGGACGAGGTGAGCATCACCACCGGAATGGACCGTGTTTCGGGGTGCGACTTGATTTCGCGCAGCACCTCAAGCCCATCCACCTTGGGCAGTTTCAGGTCCAGGAGGATGAGCTTGGCAGGCTGGGCGGAGCGCCCGCTGTGAAACCCACGGTAGAAAAGCAGGTCCAGAGCCTCCTCCCCGTCGCGCGCCACCTGCGCCTTGTTCTGAAGCCTGGCGTTCTCCAGCGCGCTCAACGTCAAGCGGACGTCCCGCGGGTCGTCTTCCACAAGCAGTATCTCCACCGTGTCCGGTGTCATCGCTACACTCCCTTGGCTGCCATCGAATCACCCTGCCGATCGAGTTCCTGGGTCGCGCTTTGCGGTCACGCCTTGTAATCGACGTCCTTGCGGCTGTCGAATTCCTGGCCGCCCAATTGTGAGCGGTTCTGCAAGTGCAACACTTCCGTCACCATTGCGACCAACTTCACCGACAAAAACGGCTTCTGGATGAAGGCCCAGCCGTAATTCAAGACCAGAAGATTTCCAGCTACTCCACCACCTGACATCAGCATCACATGCATATCCGGCCGGGCCTTCTTCAGGTGCTCGCCCAGGTCCGGACCCGTCATCAGAGGCATATCCACATCGGAAAGAAGCAGATCAATTCTATCGGCCGTTTTCCCTGCCAAGGCGACGGCTTCAGCTCCGTCTCGAGCTGTAAGCACGCGGAAGTTTGCATTTCTGAGGATTTCCGCAACCAGCGCGAGAACCCCCGCATCGTCATCGACAACCAATATGGTTTCTAGCATCCCTTTGAGTGATTCAGTCATACTCGACCTCCGGCGTTAAGCCTCAGTGCGTCCAACATCCTGCGGTTAGGGAGCGGTCCCCCCGGGTTTCACGGTAACTGATTAAATAACAGCTGTATGTTTCATTTGGAACACCAAGGTGACTTCCCCGGCCCTGTCACTCAGTCTTTTTGTCTTCAATGGGGCAAATAATCGGACGGTACGGGGTCAGAATTGCCCGTTAAAATGGCCGGGTTGCATTTACCGATCTGACGCAGCATGGTGTTCATCTCCAACATGCACATGCTTGTGGCCCAACTAACGCGACAAATCTTTGATCCGGTACCATTAGGTCTTGAGGAATATCGATAGTGCAAAGGTTTCTCCCAAAGCCTGCCGAATTGCGGCCAAAAACTCACGATTATCGGTAGGCTTTTGAAAGTAGGCGAGCGCTCCTGCATCCAGCGCACGTTCTTTATTGCTAGTTGGATCTCGGGCGCTGAGCACGATGACTGGGGTTGCGACAAGATCGGGCAGACTTCTCATTCGTTCAAGGACCGCGAAACCGTCACCCGCTGGTAGTCCGAGGTCGAGGATAACCAGATCTGGCGCCTCCTTGCGCGCCGCTGCTATGGCGGAAACGCCATCCATTGCCGAGGCCACCGTATAGCCGCTGGCTCTCAATCTAGCGGTCAAGCCCAGCAAAAGGTGTTCATTATCGTCGATGATCAGAATTTTTTTCTCACTCATCTGAGTCTCCTTGCTTTGGAGGTGCGGTTTAACCGATCGGTCGATTCTTCGGCTTGTTCGAGAGCAGATCCGGTCCTAACATTGGGGTCGCGTTCATGACGCCCCGACGGAAGGCACGCCCAAAGACCGCCGTGAATCCCGTTTACACTTGCGCCCTCCCCCTAACGCGAATCTAACTTAATACTACTAGGTCAGAGTCAACATGGGGCGAGACAGGGCGGCGAAGCGAGAAGAGGGGTAAAGTGAAGAAAAAGGTACTGCCGCGCCCTAATTCGCTTTCGACCCAGATGCGGCCGCCCTGGCGGGAGATCATCTCTTTCGAGATGAATAGACCGAGCCCCAGGCCCGTGTTGGATTGATCGCCGGAAGATTCCTGAAAAAGGCGGTCGAAGATTTTCTCGCGATTCTCCGGACTGATGCCCGGTCCTTCGTCCCTCACGCTGACCAGGATCAAGGTTGGGTCGCGATCCCAGACACACGCTTCGACGGCCACCAACGTCTCGTCGGGGCTGAACTTGACCGCGTTTCCGATCAAGTTGACGAGAATCTGACAGATACGCTGCGGGTCTCCCCAAAGCGGAGGCAGGTCTGACGGGAGGTTCTGCGAGATCGTGATCCGTTTCTCGGATGCCTTCGGCTGGCACGCTCCGATCGCCTGCGACAAAGATTCACTAAGCAACGTGCGTTGTGGCTCCACCACCAGTTTTGCCGTCTCAGCGCGGGTAGCGTCCAGGAGGTCGTCTACCATCCCCTTAAGCTGCTTGGCGTTGCTGAACGTCAACTCCACGTGCTGGTGCTGCTCCGCGGTCAGGCGACCCACCACACCATCCAGCAGGTTGCTGGTAAACAACAGGATGGCCGCCAATGGCGTTCGGAGCTCGTGTGAGACGTTGGAGAGCATTTCATCCTTAAGCCGCAATTGCTCCTGCTTGACGCGAGCTAGCTCTTCCTGGGCACGCTTGCGATCTGCCATCTCCCCGTCGAGCCGCTTGACATAGCTCTCCAGCCGTACGTATAGCTGCAGGTTTTCGTATTGAGCTGCACCCTGAGCAGCTAGGGTAAGAGCGAGCCGTTCGTCTTCAGCGCTGAACTCCGGACCGCCGAGCCTGTCCGTAAAGTACAGCCAGCCGTGGACCCGCGACGTCGAAAACGGCACACCGAGATAGGACGGCACCGAGGACCGGCCGGGCGGAAATATCATCGCGAGGCGGCCCGCGTCGACGTCCCGCAATCGCACCGCACGGCGGCCCCCCAGCAGCTCACCCAGCAGTCCGTGACGGGGGGAACGTGCGGGTACCTGGACAATCGCGCCGTCAGGCCCAGCGAAGAAAAAATGCCGGAATGTCTGGTCATCTTCATTGAGAACGCCGATGGCCGCGTACTCTGCACCGATGCATTTGCGTGCCATGTGACACAGGCTCTCCAGCAGCCGCTCAGGCTCCCGTTCTGAAACCAGATCAAGGCTGATTTCAACGAGCGCAGCCATTCGATAGTTAACGTCATGGGGTACGACTGCGCCTCCCGACGGGAGTTCATGCGCGCTGATAGGCGCCCGGAGCTTTTGCAGCGGGGCCGGGCTCGGGCAAAGCTCTAACTCCGGCAAGCCCAGTGCGGTGTTGACGGTGCTAAGGATCAGCTCGGGCGGGCTCGGCTTAGTAAGTACCGCGAACGGATCGCAGGCGTCAGTCAGGTCACGAGCATCAGGCAACCGGTAAGTCGCGGTGTAGAAGATTACCGGAATATGTGCGAACTCGGGCGTAGCCCGTAGACGAAGGATGAACTCCCGGCCGTCCAGAATGGGCATCTGAATATCGGTGATAACCAGTTCCGGCCGCTCGGCGTCCGCAACTTGCAGGGCCTCTTCTCCGTCTGACGCCTCGATCATACGATGACCGAAGTGGCCCAACAGACTTACGAGGAATCCGCGATTGATCGGACGGTCGTCGACAACGAGGATCTTCGCCATCACTTTCCGCCGGTTTCGTTGAGCACCCCTGCCTTCGGTGTTCGATCTGCTATGCACGCCTCAATCTTGGCAATCAGTGCCTTCGGCTCGATAGGTCGAACAACGAAGTTCGCGTCGTTCAGGCCAAGGCCCTTTGCTCTGGGGTCCATCTCCAAGTAGGTTGCGCTGATCGCAATCCAGGCGATTTCACGCAAGGCCGGATCGGCTTGCATCGCCTTCACGAGGTCGAAGCCGCTGCCGTCTCCCATATGAACATCCGTCAGTATGAGGTCGGGGGAGATTTCTCGAGCGCGGGTGAGGGCCTCCTGCACCCCTGCGGCAGTCACCACCTCGTAGCCAAAAGGCTCGAGCATGCTGCGTGTCAATTCGAGGTTCACGGGCCGATCATCAACGGCCAGTATCGTGCACCCATTTTTCTCGGGTGGGTACTGACCGGGCGGCATCGCGCCGTCGTGTGCAGGGCGCGAGGGCGTTGCCCCACGCTGGTCGAGCTCGAGGAAGGCCGACATCGCGGCCGCAAACGTCTCAGGTACAATGGGCCTGGGAACAAAGCCGCTAAACCCGGCAGCGAAAATCTTGTCGCGCTCCGCGGTGGCTGCGCAGACCGCGACCAGGGGAATATGCGCCAACCTCGGGTCCTTCTTGAGTGCCCCGGCCACATCGAAGCCGTCCATCCAAGGCAAGCACAAATCACAAATAATGAGATCAGGGACGGAGTCGTATTGATGCAGAATTCCCAGCGCTGATTCACCGCTCTCTATGCTTAGGGGCCTGTGGCCGGCCGCCCGAAGTAGACCCGCCATTAGTTCCAGAGTGTTGCGATCGTTTTCGATGAGCAAGATGTGAGCCATCGCGATAGTTTGTTTGGCGCCCATTGTTCGCGTTGCACGTTTTGAGGCGGGGCTGCCCTCCCCCAGACAATCCTCAATCTCGACTAGAAGCTTCTGAGGTTCGATAGGCCGCATGATGAGTTTGGTGGCACCCAACGACTGCACCACTTCGGGGTCTACGTCGTGCCACACCGTGGACGAAACCATGGCGAAGGGAATGGCCCGCAAAGCCGGGTCGAGCCTCACGGCCTTCAGAAAATCAAAGCCATCGACTTCCGGCATGTGCAGATCGGACAGAATCAGGTCAGGAGCATTCAACCTGGCGAGAGCGAGCCCTTCCATTGCCGATGTCGCCGAAATGACCCTGAATCCAAAAGGCTCGAGAGTGCTGTGCATCAGGTTCAGGTTCACCGGGGAATTGTCCACCACCAGAATGGTGGCACGCTTCCCAACGGGGAGATCGCTGGGTCGGAGAAATCGCTCTACCTGGCCGACAAATTCCTCCGGAACGATCGGCTTCGAGATGTATCCATCAAAGCCTGCGGCCAGCACATTAGCGTCATCACCGCGCATGGCGTAAGCAGTGACCGCGATCACCGGACGGTTTGCCAGACGGGGGTCGAGCCGGAGATCGCGGATTAGTTCGAATCCATCCATTTTCGGCATGTGCAGGTCGCACAGGATCAGGTCGGGCAGCTCCCGTCTGGCCGATTCCAAACCCTCTTTACCGTTGCGGGCGGTCAGCACCGTATGCCCGAAAGCCTTGAGCAGATACGTCATCAAGTTTAGGTTGTCCGGGTTGTCTTCCACCACGAGTATCCGTGCCACCATGGGGGCTCCTTCGTTGCCGTCGTACGCGTCACCTCTCCGGAATGCTCAGCGTGAACGTGCTCCCTTTGCCGTACTGGCTCTGAACAGTAATCACGCCTCCCAGCAACCCTGCCAGCTTCTGACTTAGGTGCAGCCCGAGACCCGTTCCTTCGTACCGCAGTGTGCCCGTGTCACCCATCTGGGTGAAGGCTTGGAAGAGTTTGGCCTGGTCCTCAGTCTTGATGCCGACGCCCGTATCGCGGACGCTGATTTCGGCGACGCGGCGGCCGCTGTCGGTGCGGTCGCGCAGGTTGATCTGCACTTCGCCCTCTTCGGTAAACTTGATGGCATTGTTGGCCAGGTTCAGCAAAATTTGGCTCAAGGCGCGCCGGTCGGTCTTGAAAACCAGCTTATCGGAAGGAACACTTACCCCAAACCTGAGTCCCTTCTTCTCAGCCAGCGGTTTGAGGGTAGTACGTGTCTCTTCCACGATACTCTGGAAGACCGCCGACTCCAGGTTAAGGGCCACCTTCCCCGAGGCGATCTTTGCCAGGTCCAGCAGGTCGTTGATGAGCGAAAGCAGGTGCTTGCCGCTCGATTGAATGGTCCGCAACTGCGCGCCCTGCTCCTCGTTGAGGGGTCCGGGCAGCTTCATCAGCAGGGTGCCTGTGTATCCGATGATGGCGTTGAGCGGTGTGCGCAGCTCGTGGGACATCGAAGCCAGGAAGCGGTCTTTGGCAAAGTTGGCATTTTCGAGCTCCACGTTCTTTTCCTGTAGTGTCTGCTCAAACAGCTTTCGCTCGGTGACATCGCGGGCAGCGGCGAACACGCCTTGCAGCGTGCCGTTACGGTCGTAGAAGGTGGCGGCATTGTAAGACACCACGGTTTCACGGCCGTCTTGGGCTCGAGCGGTGAGCTCGTAATTCATTACCTTGTGCTGGCTCAGCACCAGGCGAATGCCTTCTTCCGCCCTCTCCGGGTCGGTGAAGCAATTCTTGAAGGGGGTCCCGATGAGCTGGTCGCGCGTGCAGTCCGTAAGGAGTTCCATCTGATGGTTCACGTCGGTAATGGTGCCAAGAGGATTGGTGGTTATGAGGGCGTCGATATTCGATTCGATGAGCGATCGCGTATAGAACTGCTGATCGCGTAGCCGCTGATCGAGCTTCTTCCGCTCCTCTTCCACCTGGTGGCGCGCGGTGTTGTCGGTGCCGATCAGCAGATAGCCGATGATGGCTTCCTGCGCGTCGCGTAGCGCTGTGACAGACACCACCGCCGGGAACCGGCTCCCATCCTTGCGGAGATAGGTGAGCTCGTAAATATCTTCGATCCCGCGCGAGGCCTTGAACACCAGTGCCTCAAAACCCGGCGTGATCGAGGTTCCGAGTTCGGCGCTCAAAGACCCGGCGCGCGCGACCAGTTCCTCCGGATCGGAAATCTCGGCCGGCGTGATCTTGTTTATCACTTCTGCCGCTGTGTAGCCGAGCATCCGCTCTGCGCCGACGTTAAATATCTGGATGACCCCCTTCGCATCGGTGGCGATGCTCGAAAAGTTGACGCTGTTGAAAATTGCGCTCTGCAGCGCTCCCGCCTTGCGCTGCGCTTCTGCCGCTTCCTTGAGCTCGGTAATTTCGCGGGCAGCGGCGAACACGCCGCGCACTTTGCCGTCATGGTCGTAGAGGGTTGTCGCGTTACAAGACACTGAGGTTTCACGGCGGTTCTTCGCCCGGGCGATGAGGTCGTAATTCGTTACCTTGCCCTGGCTCAGCACCAGGCGGATGCATTCTTTTGCCCGCTCCCGATCGGTGAAGTAACTCTTGAAGGGAGTCCCAATGAGCGCGTCGCGCGTGCAGCCGGTGAGCACCTCCATCTGCCGGTTGACATCAGTGATAACACCCAAAGGATCGCTCGTCATCAGGGCATCGATGTTGGATTCAACCAGGGACCGCGTGTAGAACTGGACGGCTTTCAACTCCTCGGCGAGCCGGATCTCGTCCGAAATGTCCTTAGAGATCAATAGAAAGCCGCTTGGGCGGCCCGAAGCATCGCGCCGCGCCGTGATGACAACTCGGGCCGTGAATCGCTCTCCGTTCTTTCTCAGGCGGTTGGTGGTTCCTTCCCATTTGCCGTCGCGCAATGCAGCGTCCATCATTTCCCGGGGCTTGCCGGAAGCGACGTCCTCCGGCGTGTGGAGGAGCGCCGAGTTGGCCTTGCCGACCACGTCCTCGGCCTCGTAACCGTACGCCCTGCGTGCACCTTCATTCCATAGGACGATATTGCCATCCAGGTCCTCACCGATAATGGAATAGCCTGCAGAGGACTCGAGGATGTTGCCAATGAGCTCAATAGCCTGGTCGCCGCTGCCTAAGACCGCAGTATCAACGAACTTGTTGGCCATGAATTGTCTCCTTACCCGTGCGTCGGCGGCCGAAGGCGGGTGTCCATTTGGTGAAGAGCTCTAGCGCGTATTTTGGAAATGGCATCACTTCGTTGCAGCCTCGGCTGGACAGCCGCAGATGAAATGGCAAAAAGATAAGGTCACGCTAGCGCACCCAACTCCGATTGAGGATCAGGGATGCTGTTGGCCACACACTCACGACGCTGCGCGCAGGACACTAATCTTGGAGGTGTGCAGTTGCTTGCGCCGCCCTGAACTTTCAGAAAACGGTTTGCAAAGCATAACGATCCCCTTGGCGACACTCTCCCGCGTCCACTGCGCCCGTCAGCGCCGATACCTCACGCGTCGTTCATTAGCCACTCGTTTCTTGCAGTGCCGGTTCCACAAACGTCACCTTATTGATCTCGCGCAGAGTCGTGTAGCCCTCGCGTACCTTCTCCAGCGCCGATTCGCGCAGGGTAACCATGCCCTCCGCCCGCGCCACGCGTCGCAGTTCGGAAGTCGGCCGCTTCTCCAGGATGAGCTCGCGCACCGAGTCGCTGAGCGCCAGAAGCTCACCGATGGCAGTGCGGCCCCTAAAACCGGTGAAGTTGCACTGCGGGCATCCCGGGCCCTCATACAAGACCGCGCCTTTCCAGGCTGCCGCGTCAAGGGCGGACTCCTCAATCTGCTCGCTTGTCACCTTCGCCGGCCGCTTGCAACCGTCGCAGATCAGTCGCACGAGGCGTTGCGCCATGATGCAATTCAACGCCGAAACGAAGTGGTAGGGTTCAACGCCCATGTTGAGGAAGCGGCTGAGCACATCGAGAACGTTATTGGCGTGTACCGTGGTAAACACAAGGTGCCCGGTAAGCGCAGACTGAATGGCGATCTGGGCGGTCTCGTTATCCCGAATTTCGCCCACCATGATTTTATCGGGATCGTGGCGCAGAATAGAGCGTAGCCCGCGGGCAAAGGTCAGCCCCTTCTTCTCGTTCACCGGGATCTGGGTGACGCCGCGGATCTGGTATTCCACCGGATCCTCGATGGTGATGATCTTGTCTTCGTCGCTTTTGATTTCAGAAAGAGCGGCGTAGAGGGTGGTGGTCTTTCCGCTTCCGGTCGGACCTGTAACGAGCACCATGCCGTAAGGCTCGCGAATGTACCGGCGGAACCGCTTCAACTCGCGTTCGGAAAGGCCGAGCACGTCCAGGCGCAACTGGCGAAATTTATCGCTGAGGGACTCCTTGTCGAGAATACGAAGCACGGCGTCTTCGCCGTTGATCGACGGCATAATCGAGACGCGAAAATCGATGGGGCGGCCCTTGTAACGCACGCGGAAACGCCCGTCCTGCGGCACGCGCCGCTCGGCGATGTCCAGTTCCGCCATCACCTTGATGCGCGTGATCAGGTTGGACTGGAACTCCAGCGCCAGGGGCCGCATCGCTTCCCGTAAGACGCCGTCAATGCGATTCTTCACCACCAGGGCGTCATCGTGGCTTTCGATGTGAATATCGCTGGCGCGATGTTCGAGCCCGGCAAAAAGGATGGAATCCACCAGCCGGATCATGGGATTCGATTCCCGGTCCTCGACCAGCGATTCCAGAGAAAGACCCTGTTCGGCTTCCTCCCCTTCGCGCAGAACATCGATGCCAAAATCTTGGGTGGCCTCGTCGAGCACGCGCTGTGAAGGCTCGGTGTTCTTCAAAGCCTCGCGCACCTGGCTGACCGTCGCCACCTGGACATGCAAGCGCCGCCCCAGCCTCGTCTCCAGTTCATCCAGACGTTGTAGGTCGGTCGGATCGCCCACGGCGACGGTCAGATCGCCGTTATCCGAAGTGATGGGCAGAAATTCATAGCGCACCATGAGATCGAGTGGAATCGAACTCAGAAGGTTCTTGTCCAAGACGACCTCGCGCAAGTCCGTAAATGGGAACCGGTAGCGCGCCGCAAGTTGGCGCGCCTGCTCCAATTCCTGCTCGAGACCCATGTCCAGCGGGGCGACTACCAGGCTTTCACCCACGATCTTCCCTCCTTGGATGGTGCACTGTTCGACTGGGCCGGCCAGACCTCACAACAGCGTGCGAACCGTGATCAATGCCGCGCCTTGTTGGATTACGGGAGGTTGGGGCTGTGCCGGCAGGGCCGGCACTCGTCCAGCTTTACTCAAGCGCCCGCACAACCGGCTTTTCGCTCATGAGAACTCCACCGTCCCTTCGGAATTACGTCGGAAATCAAGCCGTCGAAGAATCCCGACCCAAGAAGCAGGGCATTCCTGCATGCCTGGCTTTAATGGGCTCTACTATACCCGAGTCCTTAAGTATATATCAGGTACATACACCTTGAGTACACTCGACAATACAACTTGGTCCTTCCTGCTGTCTGTCCCATAAGGAACAGTGGCAGCCTGCAATCCCGCAAGAGCGTTCGGAAAAACGGGGCATCCGTTTCCCCCAGGGGTAGCAACACATCCCCCCGGATGCCCCAACCTGTAAGTGGCTCTACTCAAGCCCTGTAACGATACGCCAATATACTGTCCGTTACTGTTCCACCGGGAACAGACTGCTCGTTTTGGATGGGGGATGTTGTGATCGCCCGCAATGTGAACCAAGGCCCGGTTTCTGCCTTTCGCCACAGCCCCACGGTGTGCATCACAGCCCGAAAGCTACCCCCTCAGTGGCATCAGCCCAACCCCACTCCTCCTCCGCTTTCCGTTGGCACGTCGGCACAGAGAAGAGCGCTGTGTATTGGTGGCACAAGAAGCCGGACTGATGTGGGGAGAGCGCAGACGGCAAAAGCAAACGGGCTGTGCTGTGTGGGTTTTCCCACGCCAGCACAGCCCGGTAAGAACATCCCATTTCAGTATTCTAGTCGCCGGTGCCCGAGAGTGTTACCTGCTGCGGACTTGTCGGGTCGCTGT
>Ga0210398_10001401_pt1 | contig 24961 bp, 20 predicted proteins | sample IncBWC4OmetaG_FD_161047 | JGI IMG/M metagenome (GOLD analysis project Ga0210398, IMG submission 161047) | Forest soil microbial communities from Barre Woods Harvard Forest LTER site, Petersham, Massachusetts, United States - Inc-BW-C-4-O | ecosystem: Environmental > Terrestrial > Soil >... | reverse complement strand
AGGTCGTAGAGCACTTTGCTCACAAGCCCGACAGCCTGGTTTTCGCTCATGCCCGGCTTCATCGCCCGATACAACTCGTCGTACGCTGCATCCACCATCATCGCCGAATGATTGAGCAGGGAAATCTCATCCTGCGTCTTGATGACACGCGCGTCCGACATGAGCTGCTGGCCGTCCACAATGGTGATCCCTTCGCGTTGCAATGCGAACAGGATCGGAGGCTCGACAACGTCAATCCCCAGCGGCTCCTTATGAAGTCCACGCTTCTCGAGCTCCACTTTTATTTTGCGCGCAACGTTTTCCGCGCGTCCCATCTCTGGCGACATCGCGCCGCGCAGCAGCGGGATTCCCGAGCGCGAACGCTCGCCCAACCAGGGGCAATTCTGTTGATGGTGCCTGGCTGCCGACCCGAAGTCCCACAGAATCGGTTCATCATTCTGGGGCAGCAACGCGAATCGGCTGATCTTGTCCTGTGCCCAGGCACCGATATGCGTGGCTGTGAGATAGCGCACATTGTTCATGTCGAAACACAGCAGCGCACCCATTTCCGATTTGGCGAGGAGAGCCTTGGCTCGAGCCAGTCGCTCCGTGCGAAGGCGCTCAAAATCGATGCGGTTTTCCCAATCCACCGCCATAGTTCCATACGTCTTCAGTGCCATGACACGCCTCCGGTTCCGCGGCTCTCAATCTTTGCCACAAAGCCGCCGCGCGGCCTCAAATACCGTTTGTTCGGTGGGTACAGTGGCATCTTCCAAGGGGGGCGAGAAGGGAATCGGTACATGCATCGCGCCCATGCGCTTGACCGGGGCTTCCAGGTTATAGAAAGCGCCCTCGGCGATGACTGCGGCGATCTCCCCCGTGACTCCGTACCGGCCGTAGCCCTCATCAACGACGATCACTCTGGAAGTCTTCTTAGCCGATTCGATCATCGTCTTTTCATCGAGCGGCCACGTCGTCCGAGGATCTATCACCTCCGCGCTGATCCCAACTTTTTCGAGCAACTCCGCCGCTCCCAGTGCCACCTGCACCATGCTGCTCGTGGCTACTATCGTGATGTCGCTTCCCGCGCGCTTCACGTCCGCCACGCCGAATGCAATGGTGTAATCCTCGACCGGTACCGGGCCCTTGAGTTTGTACATCATCTTGTCTTCGAAAAAGACGACCGGATTTTCATCTCGAATCGCGGTTTTCAGGAGGCCCTTCGCGTCGTAGGGGGTCGATGGCATGGCCACTTTTAGTCCCGGAACATGACTCAACCACGCGTGGAGCGATTGCGAGTGCTGCGCGGCGGAACGACGCGTGGCACCCAGCGTCGTCCGCAAGACCATAGGCACCTTCCAACTGCCGCCTGACATGTAATGCACCTTGGCCGCTTGGTTCACCATCTGGTCCATCGTCAGCGTTAGAAAGTCGCCGAACATGATATCTACGACCGGCCGCAAACCTGTCATGGCGGCCCCCACCCCCACACCCGTGAAGCCCGCTTCTGAGATGGGCGTGTCGATAACGCGCTCGGCCCCGAACTCCTCGACCAGCCCCGACAATACCTTGAACGGCGTCCCCGCCTCGGCCACATCCTCGCCGAAAATGCAGACGCGCGAATCCCGGCGCATCTCTTCCGCGAGCGCCTCTCGCACCGCTTGCGCGAAGGTCAATTGACGCTCGAGGGCCTCAGGCATAAACGTCTTGCTCCGCTTCGTCGACAGTTGGGTACGGCGCCGTCAAAGCAAAATCCACTGCTGCTTTCATCTCCGCGCGCACCTCGGACTGAATGCCCTCAAGTGCGGCAGCGTCCGTACGTTTTTCGGCAATCAGCGTTCTCGCGAGATTTTCGATCGGATCACGCCCGGTCTTCCATTCCTGTTCTTCTTGTTTCGAGCGGTAATACTCCCTGTTGATATCGCCCACATGGTGTCCTGTGAAGCGATACGTGTGGCACAGAAGAAACGCCGGGCCCTCTGCCTTTCGTGCGCGGTCAATCAGTCTCTTTGCCGTCGCGTAGACCGCCTGCACATCCTGCCCATCAACGCTTTCCGCCTCCATCCCGAATGCTCGAGCGCGGGCGAGGATATCGCCCGCTGTGGTCTCTGAATAGTGCGTGTATTCCGTGTAGAGATTGTTCTCGCAGGCGTAAACCACGGGCAGCTTCCATAGCGACGCCAGATTCATCACCTCGTACAAGACACCCTGTCCTAGCGCTCCCTCGCCGAAAAAGCATACGGTGACCTGTCCGGTGCCGAGGCGCTTCGAGGAAAGCGCAGCTCCGGTAGCGATACCCGTACTACCTCCCACGATGGCGTTCGCGCCTAAATTTCCTGTGGCGGGATCCGCGATGTGCATGGATCCGCCCTTGCCCCGGCAATAGCCTGCTTCCTTACCGAGCAACTCCGCGAACATACGGTCAGGCGAAGCCCCCTTGGCCAGGCAATGCCCATGACCACGATGCGTGCTGGTGATGTAATCATTCGGACGGAGAGCCTCACAGATCCCAACAGCTACGGCTTCCTGGCCCACATAGAGGTGCGCCAGACCCGGCATCAAGGCCCGAGTGTAGAGTTCATTCACCTGTTCTTCGAACAGTCGGATCATAACCATCCGCCTGTACATGCGGATCGACTGTTCAACCCCTATCTCGGAACCGCCCTTAGATAGATCCGAGGCCACTTTCATTTCTTGACCCCCGACATTTGCGCCAGTACATCGAATACGACCGCAAAATCTTTTTCGACCAGACCCATTCCTCGCGCGGCGGTCAAAAACTCGTTGCTGACGGCGGTTGTCGGCATGGGCACGTCGACTTTGCGGCCGAGCTCCAGCGCGAGCAACATGTCTTTCTGCATCATATTTACGTTGAACCAGGCCTCTTCGGGCATTTTGAGAACAAAGGGCCCACGGTACTGAATCATTGGGGAAGCCACCGCGCTGTGTGTGAGAACATCCACCGCCGTTTCGCGGGCGATGCCGCTTTTTTCCGCAAGCAATACCCCCTCGCTGAACGCCAGCATTTGAACGGCTAGACTCAGATTTGTGGCAATCTTCATGACCAGGGCGAGTCCATTGTCACCAACATGCGTAACCTTAGGTCCCAGGTCGTATAACACTGATTTCACGCGTTCAAACGTTTCCGTCCGCCCCCCCACCATTACGGACAGTTTGCCTTGCTGAAGTGTAATCACGCTCCCAGAGACCGGCGCGTCCAGCATGTCAGATCCTTTTTGACGGACCTTTGCCGCGATGGATCGGCTGACCTCCGGACTCACGGTGCTCATGTCCACAAGGATTTTGCCGGCTGTCAGGCTCGGCAGCATTCCGTCAGGCCCTTCAACGATGGCCTCGAGCGCCGCTGAATTCGTCACCATCGAAAAGGTGATGTCCGCTGCCGCGGAAACAGCTCGGGGCGAATCGGCCCATTTCATTCCTTTCTTGACCAACCACTCCGCTTTCGTGTTTGTTCGGTTGTATCCGGTGACGGTATGACCCTTGCCGAGGAGGCGGTTCACCATCTCCCCGCCCATCACGCCGAGCCCGACGAATCCAAGATTGGCCATGAAGCCTCGTCTCCCGATTACGAAAGGTCTTTCGAAGAATCGGAATCGCTGCTGTTCGGAGCTTTCTGCGAGTCTTTCCGCACCTGGCGGAGGTGGGCCTTCATCGCTTCCCGAGCGCCAACGGGATCGTGATGCTCGATGGCCTCCAGGATCCGCTTATGATGATATTGGCCGCGCTCTGGACCACCCTCGACCAAGAAGATTCGCGTGCGCTGTTCACGAAGCAGGCCAACAATGGAATCAATCAAGGAGAGTATGAGGGGGTTGGCGGCCGCTTCGGCAAGCGCCAGATGGAAATCGAGATCCGCTTCGATGAATGCGTCCGAGTCCTTACCCGCTTCGTCCATCACGGCAATCGGCTCGCGCATAGCAGCTATGTCCTGAGCGTCAGCGCGGACTGCAGCCAAGGAGGCGATCTCAGGCTCCAGTATCTCGCGCACTTCAGCCAAGAATCCCGACCCTTCGGGCTGTCCGATGCGAATCAACCGATCCAGAGACTGCTTGATGGCGTGTGATGTGCCGTCGGTTATAAAGGTCCCTCGTCCGGGATAGGCCTCCACATGTCCTTTTTCCCGAAGCGCCTTGACCGCTTCCCGGACCGCCGTGCGGCTTACACCAAACTGCTGAGCCAGTTCCCGTTCCGGGGGAAGTTGGTCACCCGGTTTCATCGCTCCCTTACGGATCGATTCTTCGACTTGCTGAACTATTTGCTCATATAGCCGAGACGAGCGGACGACTTTGTACATGGAACTCTCCCCATCCGAACGAGGCCGATTGCGGCCAGAGTCCGCTTACTGTCCTATTAAACAAACCCGAGAGCGCGAATGACGGGGGGACGCGTCGATGACTGGTCGAGTTGTTGGACCAAGCTACCACACGCGCTTCGCCGTTCGCAACTCCTTCCCTAAACTTCTTCTACGCACACCGTTTTGATATTTGTAAATTCGCGAATTCCGTGAATCCCCAACTCCCGGCCATGACCGGACCACTTGACCCCGCCAAAGGGAATCCGGGGATCGGAAGCCACCATTCGATTAATGAAAACCATCCCCGCGTCGATGTCGTTTATGAAACGTTCGCGTTCGGTATGGTCGTTGGTCCAAGCGCTCGCTCCCAGTCCGAAGCGGCTGGCGTTGGCAATCTGAATTGCGTGATTTAAGTCCTTGGCCCGGAACACGCTCGCCACCGGCCCGAAGAGCTCTTCGCGATAAGCGGGCGACTCCTCGGCAATGTTTGTTAAGACTGTGGGCGCGTAGAAATTGCCGGGGCGGTCCAGGGGCTTCCCCCCGGTCAAAACACGCGCACCCATTCGAATGCTTTTTTGAACATCGCTGTCCAGGTCGGCTACACCCTGGGAAGAAGCGAGTGGCCCTAGTTCCGTCTTTTCGTCAAACGGATCTCCCACCTTGAGCGCTTCCATCTTGCTCACAAATTTATGTTCGAATTCATCGGCAATGGATTCTGCGACGATGAATCGCTTGGCCGCGATGCAGGATTGTCCGTTGTTGAAAATGCGAGCCTTGACCGCGATGGTGCTGGCTGCCTCAAGATTCGCGCTAGGCATAACTATAAATGGGTCGCTTCCACCGAGCTCCAGCACGACTTTCTTGATTCTCTTCGCAGCGGCCACTCCGATCTGGATTCCCGCGCCTTCACTTCCTGTCAGCGTTGCTGCCATGACGCGCGGATCGTCGAGGATTCGTTCAACCTTTTCGGAACCAATCAGCAGCGTCTGAAACGCTCCTTCGGGGAATCCCGCCCTCTGAAAGAGATCCTCGATCGCCAGCGCGCTTTGCGGAACAATCGAAGCGTGCTTGAGCAGCCCGACATTGCCGGCCATCAATGCCGGTGCCGCAAAACGCAGCACTTGCCAAAATGGAAAATTCCAAGGCATTACGGCAAGAACAGGCCCAAGCGGCTGGTAACGAATGTAACTGTGGCTTGCGCTTGTTTCAACGACTTCATCGGCAAGGAATCGTTCTGCGTTTTCGGCGTAATATCGGCATACCCACGCGCACTTGGCGGCTTCTTCCACGGCCGAGCGAAACGTCTTGCCCATTTCCGTGGTCATGATTCGGGCGAACGTTTCTTTCTCATTTTCTAGGATTCTAGCGGCTCCGAGAAGCATTCGCGCGCGCTCAGCGAAGGGTACTCTGCGATGTTTCACGAAGGCATCGGCGGCCTTCTCGAGCTTTCGCTCAATCTCGGAATCCGTTAGCGGCTCAAATGTCTTGAGCAACTCTCCAGTGGCAGGATTGATTGTAGCAATGGACATCTCTCGTCAACCTCCGGGAACGTAAACTGTCTCGAGCCCATAGCCAGGGCCTCGATTGTTCGCAGATCAAGGAGAACACTCGAACCCACGGCAAGAAGGTTAGGGTCGCTCGGTTGGTCCCCGCACATCCCAGTCCAAGAAAGTGTTAAGCACGGTGGTTCAGCAATGGGGCGTCTTGGCGAGTGCACCGGCTCGTCTGAGTCAATCTTGGTCCGACCACTATACCCCAGCAACGTGGCTAAGCCAAATCAGCCTCAGAGGGTTCTGACGCGCCTTGCAGAAGAATAGTCTTGACAGGTTTTATCCCCTGGTGGTACAGCGGTCCAACCACTGGTTTAGGTTCCGCAGCTCGGAGTGGGAGGAGTTTTTGGACGGCTAGGGGAATGTCAGCTGTTTAGAGAATCCCGCAATTGGTCGATGGGGCTAATATGGCGGGGCTTTTCTAACCTACTTCTGTAGAGGTCTCGCAGAACGCTGTGGTCTAGCTGGGAAGTCAGGGGTCGAGGGACGCGATTCTGAACACAGGAGCCGGAACACATGAGCGATGGGTGTGACAAGAAGGTGTGTGAGTCAAACGCGGTAGACACCAAAGACATTCGAAATAAAGACCTTCGACCCACCCGACGAGAGTTTCTCGGGCGTATGGCTGGGGTCGGTTTGGCGCTGGCAGGGTCTCGGGCGACGGCATGGGCGGACCACCACGGCCACCCCACACCGAATAGCCTCACATACCTCGATCGCCGAATGTATATCAGCAACATGGAGCTGCTAGCTCATTTTCTTCCCGGGCAGGCGCGCAATGGCAAGATGCAGCTGATGTCTATTGGGAACCGACGCTATATGTTCCAGCAAGACGACGTGATCGACATCAGCGATGTACGTAAGCCAGAAATGTACAACAAGGGAGGGTTCCAGGGTTACCAGGTCCAAGTCGCCTATAACAAAGATCTCAAAAAATGGATTCTGATGACCGGGGCGCAGACTCCCATAACCGATTCGACGCCCGAAGCGCCGATGGGCAAGTACGACGATCCGCATCTGGATGATAAGCGCAAGAACTACAAAGGGCTTCGCGGCGTCCGGTTCTACGATGTCACGGATCCCCGAAAGATCACGAAGCTCTCAGAGTTCAGCACCGGAGCCACTGGTCAGGGCACGCATCGAAATTACTACGACGGAGGGAAATACGCCTATCTGGACACCGCTCCAGACGAATCGTTCATCCACCAGCCCTCCTATTTCCGACAACTGGTCAACGGCAATATGATCGTGGATGCTTCTGACCCGAGCAGCGCCAAAGAAGTGTCGATGTGGTGGGTCCCAGGATCGCGGAAGGGCGAGGAAGCTGAATACAACAAGTGGATCTGGTCCAAGCTGGTTCCGCCCAAAGTCGTCGGGGACCAAACGCCGTTCGCTGGGCTGCACGGTCCGGTCTATGTCCCCAAGAAGCTGGAAGATGGCGGCAACCGCGGCTACGGTGCGTTCGGATGCAACGGGTTTATTATTCTCGATCTTTCCGACCCTCAACATCAAAAGGAGATTGGCCGGTTCGAGCCCCCTGCGCAGTATTCGGGAATGGGTATTGCGTTCCACACTATTTATTGCGGGATCCTGGAGCGGGGTTTCGTTCTAACAAACGGAGAGACCACAAATTCAGATTGTAACCAGATCTATCTTCCGAATTGGGTGATCGACATTCGAGACGAGCAGCATCCCGTGGCTGTCGCGCAGCTTCCCCGTCCAGTGCCTCCACCCGAGGCGCCCTACCGGGATTTCTGTTTCAAGCGGGGTCGCTTCGGCGCGCACAACCCGCCCCATCTGAAAGCCCCGGGGAAACCTCGTCAGGAGTTTATTGCCTATTCCTATTTCATCGCCGGGCTTCGCTGCTACGACATCGGCGACCTCAACAAACCAGAAGAGGTTGCTTATTTCATTCCTCCACAGGGTGGCGACCTCAGAAAGTTTGGAAGTTATGACCGCACCGTGGATAACATTTTCATCGAATGGGATCGCAACATCCTTTGGGCAGCGACAGACACCGGCCTCTACGCGCTGAGCTGCCCCAATCTCGGAAAGCCCATCCTCGATCCGATGCCGGTCACCGAGTGGTCGCTCGAAAAACTAAACGAAGGCGCGCCGTGACCCAATACCTGTCGGAAAACGCCTCCGCACCCATGAACAAAACGGCTGCCAAAGCGAAAAGCAAGTTACGTCCACTCTCCGAGGAGGAGGTCGTATGAAAGTTAGGCGCTGTGTCTCCTCTATTGTTTCTGCCGGAGTTCTTCTGTTTTCAGCTTCGACACTCGCCGAGAATCCGAGCGCAACAAAAATCCATTTGCTAACTCTTCTGGGCCGACCGCTGGCAGTTGCCGTCGCGGAAGCTCATGGCTTTTTGGCAAAGTACGGCGTCGAACTGGAAACAGAAAACTTGCCGAATTCCGATGTCCTGCGCGCCAACTTGGCTGTCGGCAAGGGCGATTTTGCCTACTTGGCCGTTGACAACGCCGTCGCCATGGTCGAACTCGCGGGAGCCGATGTGATTATTGTGATGGGTGGAGAAGGCTCGCAAAATGAGTTGATCGCGCAGCCCGGAATCAAATCCATCCGAGAGCTTCGCGGAGGGATACTCATTGTCGACGCCCCCAACACCGCTTACGCCTTGCAAATGAAAAAAATCCTTCTGCTCAACGGAATGCAGGTAGGCCGCGACTACGGAATGAAACCCGTCGGCGCCACCCCGCAGCGGCTCATCGCCATGCGCGAACACAAGGAGTACGCCGGCTCCATGCTCGGCCCACCGACTTCGATTCTTGCCAAGCGCGAGGGCTTCGTCGGCCTGGGCTCGGTACCGGACCTTATTGGACCCTACCAGGCTGCCGGCTATTTCACTGTGCGCAAGTGGGCCCAGGAACACCGCGGTGCGCTGGAGGGCTATCTCGCGGCGATGGTTGAGGCGCAACGATGGCTGATGGCACCAGTCAACAAGCCTGAGGTCCTGGAACTGATGATTAAGGAGTCGCATCTTCCGCCCGATGCAGCCGCGGAAACCTACGAATCCAGCATGACCCGGCCGGGTGGCTATGCACCCGATGCGCGTTTCGACTTGGAGGGTTTCAAGAACGTGCTCAAATTGCGAGCGGAAGTAGAGGGTCAATGGGGAGGGCATCCGCCTCCGCCCGAGAAATACTACGACCCTTCGTATTATGAAGCAGCGCTAGCAAAACTTAAGAGCACAAAAGGAGGGGAGTGAACATGGTCCGCCGTATTAGTGGCTTGCTGCTGCGATCCGCGGTTGCGCTTCTGGCTACAAGCGCGGCGTTTGGCCAAGCGCAAAAAGAGCGGACTCTTGACGAGATCAAAAGCGAAGCGATCAAGCGGGCGGAAAATGGAATGTACCCGCTGATCGGGCTCGATCCTGCCGATGTTCGGGAAGCCTTTGCTTCCATCAAGACTTCCGACAACGACGAGTGGGCTGCTGCGTTTAGTGCTGTTGCGGACCGCTATATGTCCCAAGCAAAAGCCGCAGTAGCCGCCGATCCTCAAAAAGCGAGCGCCCTCTACGTCAAAGCGTGGCGCCTCTATTCCTTTGGCCGTTGGCCCACGCCCGCGTCTCCGGGAAAGCAGCGGGCCTACGGCAAGGCGATCGAGGCATTTCTCGCCCATGCTCGGCTGATGGATCCTCCTCTGGAGGTCCTCCGGATCCCCTTTGAAGGCTCGGAGATTGTTGGCTATCTGCGACTCCCGAAGGATGTGAAGGGGCCTGTTCCTGTGGTAGTCGCCATCAGCGGTCTGGACAGCCGGAAAGAAGATCTCTCCGAAAATTTCGGCGCAATCTTGCCGTATGGCATCGGGTTTGTCGGCTTGGATTCGCCGGGCACCGGACAGGCGCCGATTAAAGCCAGCGAAACCGCCGAGCGCATGTTCTCCCGCGTGATCGATTACCTCGAGACGAGGCCGGAAGTAGACAAGACGAGAATCGGCATGGATGGCCAAAGCTTCGGCGCCTATTGGGCCACGAAGCTGGCTATCCTGGAGCACGCTCGCCTGAAGGGTGTCGTCGCGCAATCACCGCCCGCGGATGCTACTTTCCAGAAGGATTTTGTGCTCAACAAGACGCTGGGGAATCGCGAGTATCTGTTCGGTCTTGGTCCCGCATTGATGTCTATTTTTGAGGGAGCCAATACCGTCGGCGATTTGGCGACCATCTTCCCCAAGATGTCGCTCGTTTCACAAAACCTCCTCGGAAAGCCGACCGCGCCCATGCTGCTCATCGCTGGAGCCCTGGACACGCAGGTGCCGATTTCGGACGCCTACTTGATCCTCAACAGCGGCGACGTTCCCAAGGAAGCGTGGATCAACCCGCAGGGGGGACACCTGGGCCGGCAAGTGAAAGTGTGGCCCGACCCCGTCATCTTCCGGAAGGTGATCATCCCGTGGCTGGTGCGGACACTGGGTGTGGAAGGCAAGAGCTAAAGAGAGTTCTAAGAGACTTCTAAGAGATTTCTAGGAGACTTTTGCCGGCGCAGCTTGAATGGTCGTTTGATAGCTGATCGACATGATCCAATGACCATCCTGTTTGATCCACAGGCGGCTCACATGAACGGGTTTGCCAGTATAGGGTTCGTGGAGGCAGGTCATGACCACGGCATCTCCGAAATCAAACATGTGCGCCGATACCAACGGGGCAGGTGCCGAACCCCGTCCGGTCTGTTTCTGCAAATTGAGGGTTGCCATTCGGTCTGACTTGCTCATGGGGTGGTCGTTGGCTGTGCTGAGCATGACGAAGTCGTCCGCGATGTGGGGAGCCCAGGCGGCGGCGTCATGGTTCGCCACACCCGTCTCGAGGGCCTGCCATGAAGCGATAATGGCCTGCTCCGCTTCGCTTTTGGGTTTAAACGGCAGCGTCTTGCAAGGATTCTGGCAGTCGCTTACCCCTGGCGCGCTTGCCGTGGCGGATTGCGGGCTCAGAGCGACCTCGTGGTAAACAAGCACCCGCCAGCCAGCCGCGCGCTTTACCCAGATGCGCAGCACGTGAACTTTTCCCCGGCTCGACATAACCGCGCCCACTTGGCCATAGGTGCGCTGCTCGACTCGGGCTCCGCTTTCATCGCCGAGAGCAGGCTTGGGCACGGACTTGAGAATCTCCGCCCTGGATTGCGTTTTTCCTTCCGCATCCGTCCAGGCAAAATCCGAATCAGCGAGTGTGGCGAGTGTCGTCTTGTCGTCTCGAATTGCGGCCTCGACGAATGCACGGTCCGTTTGTAGAACTGCTAGTTCATCGCCGGTCGCAGTGGGTTCCTTGCTCGGTGCGGCGAGGCACATTCCAGCGAACAGAGTGCCGATGGCTAACGCATTTATGACCAAGCGACTCTTCAACGTCCCATCCTCCTGAACATTCCTACAATCGGTTATACATGAAAGGGGCCAGGATGAATGTTCGGTGCCTTCCCAAATTCCATCCGCCCCCGCCGGTTAAAAGATGAACTTCAAGCCCAGTTGGATCGCACGTGCGCTTCCGGATCCAAGCACGGGGTTGAAGGCGGCTTCGTCCGGCGTGGCACAGCCACAACCGAATGTACCGACCACGGAGGGATCGGCGAATGCCGCTTGGCCGTAGCCACTGGTGGCGCCATTGGGATTTGCGAAATTGGGATGGTTGAAGATATTGAAGCCTTCCACACGGAACTGCGCTTTGACCCGTTCTCCGAGTTTAAAGTTCTTACTGAGAGACAGGTCGACGTTATGGAAACCGGTATCGCGGAAAATGTTGCGGCCCATGGTGCCGAATGTTCCGACAGCGTTAGGGAGCAGGAAAGACTTCCCGTTGAGGCTAACATAGCAGCCGCCAGTGCCATTCGCGATTGCCGTGTTCAGTGAAACGAGCATCCCGGGAGTGGTATGGGCCAAGCAAGCATTCCAGAAGCCTGTAGACTCAGCTGCCGACAAGAGAACCGGACCCGCTGGCGTCACGTAGCTGCAGCCGCCGGCGCCAGGTCCAGTGCATAGAGGAAGCGAGTTCTGTCCACCCGATTTAAAATCCGAGGGATTGCCAAAGAAATCCCAGCGATCACTCAATTCGCCGGTTCCGCTGAAGTTATTCGACTGATCGTTGATGTTCCACGGCTGGCCACTCTGCAAGGTGATGATGGAGTTGACCTGCCAGCCTTCAAGAAGCTGGCCCCAAGTCTTCTTCTCGGGAATCGCGTAGGTTACGGAAAGGGTAAAGCGGTGGCGAATATCCTCGTCGCCACTGGCGTGGTCCAAGAGCGGGTGCGCGCTGTCTTGGGGGAGGAAGGCAACCCAATTCGAGGACATGTCATCCAGGGCGTGAGAATATGTATAGCCTGCCACGACACCCAGACCATGATAGTTGCGAGCCGTCAGAGTGGTCTGCAAACCGTTGTACGTCGATCCATAAATGTTCGAAAGGTAGTTGATGTACTGAAGATAGGGGTACTGTACTCCGAAGGGCAAAACAGGAGTTCCCGTTGTGGGAGCTGGTTGATTGAGATCAATGACGCCAGGAAGCTTCGTACCATGGTTGCCAACATAGGTGGTGTCGAGAGCGAGTTTGCCCGAGAAAGCGTGTTGTATGCCCAGAGTCCAGTTCTCCACGTACGGAGTGCGGAAATTGCGCTCCATGGCGAAGGTGTTGCACGAAGGAGGGGCACTGGTGCATTGAACCAGTCCAGTGACACTGGAAGGATAGATTGGAGTGGTCTGATTCAGCCAAGTAAGTCCCCCTGGGCCGGATCCCGGGATGGTGACCCCGGTGGCGAGTATGTTTCCAATTCCGGGGCATCCGGCGGGACAAGCGGGGTCAAAAATCGTAGCGCCGGTGGGAACTGTTCCCACACCGAGTGTCACCGTGTTCTGCGTGTTTTGCTGGGAGAGATACGTGCTCATGTTTAAAAGATCGTAAACGATACTGCCGCCAGCGCGGACGACAGTCGTGCTGTTGCCGGAAACGTCCCAAGCGATGCCCAAGCGCGGGGAGAAATTCCTATGGTCAGGGTTGTAGATCGAGCTGATGTTTTTGCCCACCTGTTCGAAGCCCACAGAAGGCTCCCAATTCCCAAGCAGATTATTGTCCTCAGTGGGAACAGCCTGAAACTCGTATCGCAGACCCAAATTGACCGTGATTTTCTTAGTGATGCGCCAATCATCCTGCATGTAGCCAGCGTAAAGCCACTGCGAAAGATTTCGCGTGGGATCTCCAGCCAGGAAACTTGCGTTTGAGGGTGTGCCAGAGAGAAACGCCTCCAAATCGCTAAATACAATCCGGCCTCGCCCCCCGCGGTAGGTGGCTTGATGGACCAAGTCCCTCCGAAGCTCGCCGCCGAACTTGAACGCATGCTTGCCATACAAATGGGAAACCTGGTCAATAAGATCGTAGACCTTGTCCGGCCCGACAATCTTGGGAAAGTTGTGGAAGGCGCCCAGTTCGGTAAAGCCGGAGATTCTGATGTTGGGTATGCCACTCAAGAGTGGATTGGTAACACCGGTGTCGATCGTGTAAGGGAAACTAATGTCGTCTGGGAGGATTTGAAGAACATAATGCGTGAAACCTGCGCGCAGCTCATTAGCCCAGCTGGAACTCGGGGTCCAGGCCCAGTGTCCGGCGGCGGTTTGTGCGCGGGAATGAACGTTAGTACGGAACTGCGCGAGGAGCTCATTGGAGTCCATACCAACGATCGTATCGTTGCCGAAGAAATAAGAACCACTTAGGGCATTGTGGTCATTAATATGATAGTCAACTTTCCCCAATACGTTCTTGGAGCTGTTCACGTTGGGGAAGTTCAGCGAAACGCCTTTGCCCTGCGAGGCGTTGGGCGTATAAAACCCCAATAAATAATTGCTGAGAGGGTTTACCACGAAACCGGGATTCTGCGCTGTGAGGTCGGCAATGGCGTCCGGAACGCTGATGGAGCAGTTGCCCGTGGTTCGCACAACGCAGCCATTGCCTGTACCGCTCGCAATCGGAGCCGTCGTCGGGACGTTTCCCGTAAGCGCATTGCCGACGTTATACATAAGGCCTTCATAAGCGCCGAAATAGAAGAGCTTGTCCTTTATGATATGCCCGCCTGCCGATCCACCATACTGTTCGAGTTCGACAGGAGTTTTCGGTGTGCCCGTGGGGTTGAAGTAGTTGCGAGCGTCAAAGGAATCCGAGCGTCCGAAGCCATAGGCTGTGCCGTGGATCTGGTTGGTACCGGACTTCAAACCGACGCTGGTGATGGCGCCTGGCTTCCAACCGAATTCAGCCTTGGGGTTGACCTGAGTATTGAACTCCTGAATGGCATCGATGGGTATAAGTGTCGCGGCATCGCCGAGGACGGCCGCCGCATTGGTCACACTCAAACCCATGAAAGCTTCATCATTGGTGATGCCGTCCACGATGAAACTGGTGTCTTCGGGGCGAATGCCATTGGTGGTTTGCGTCCAAGGGCCGCCGCCGGGGTAAACCGAAGTGCCGGGGCGCAGGGTGAGGAGGTTTTGGTAGTTGCGCCCATTCAGCGGCAGTTCGTTGATGATTTCATTGCTGATGGTGCCGCCCAGTGTGGTGGAGGTGGTATCCACCATAGGAACTTCCTCAGTGATCGTGATGGTGTCCGTCGTTGAGCCGGTCTGCAGGACAGCGTCGATGCGCACATCCCTGCCGACTTCTATTAAGATGTTCTGGCGCTCAAAACCCTTGAAGCCCTTGTACTCGGCCCGGACAATATAAGTCCCGGGCAGGAGATTTATTGCAACGTACTCCCCGTCCGAATCCGTGATCAAAGTCTGCGATACGCCCCGAGCGACGTCGGTGATCGTCACGGTGGCACCGGCGACGTTGCCTCCGCTCTGATCGGTGACACTACCCAAGATTCTGCCCGTGCTGCCTTGCGGGCAAGCCGAGCCAGCGGCAAAAAGCACTAGGCACACTATAGCCAGAACACGAGCGATATTGGCCCGGCCAACACACCCCGGATGGATATTTCCAAAAACATAGGACCGCATGAGAACCTCCCCCACTAGATAGGTATAGTCGCTGTACCACCATACGGCGAAGGGTGTCAAGTGCTTGATTGTTTCTGTGTATGCAAATTATAAATAAAGGCCTTATGTGCTCTCGAGCAGGGCACTGGCCTAGTGGTCCGACCACTAGCTATCTTGGGGCTGAATGGATCCTGACTTCGTTCCAACCAGGCAAACTGCAGGACTTAGAGGCCGTCTCAGCCAGAAACCCCTCCCCATCATTCCGCGAAATCTCGCCCTTGGGTAGGGGTGGCAACAGGTACGTCGCGAACTATCTCTTCGAGATCTTCGAGGCGGCGATTCTTGGGTTCGATCCCCAGAAAGAGGACCAGGAGAATCTGCACGACGAGAAGACCGATCATGAAACTGAGCACGCCGCCTATGCCGTGGGACTTGAGCAATGCCACGACGAGGAAAGGGGTGATAATCGTCGCCCCGCGCCCGAACGTGTTCGCTATACCGGTGGCCCGCATACGCACTTCGGTGGGGAACAACTCCGGAACGTAGATGGCGAACAGCAGCGTGACCAGGACATAGATCGGAATCATCAGCAAGAAACCCACGACGACTAACACGGCTGGGTCCTTGGTGAAGGGATAAAAGCTACCGATGAAGATCGTAAGCAATGACGCGCCGACAATCGTTGGCTTCCTCCCCCACGAGTCAGAAGTAAAAGCTCCGATGGCCGATCCGATCGGAGCTCCGATAGACATAACCAGCGAGGAACGAAACGATGCCGCAATGCTGCGTCCCTCCCGAACAAAGAAGGTTGGCAGCCAAAGCACGAACCCGTAGATCAGCGTGTTGGCGACGATGAGGGTGACTGCACCCACGATCATGCGGGGCAGAAGCACAGGACCGAACAAGCTTTCGAGTCCGCTTAGTTTCTGCGTTGCAGCCAAGTACGATGGAGGCGGAAGCAGGCCACGTTGGGAGGAGACTTCGCGTTCAATGGCTTCCAGAAGTGCGTTGGCTTCTCGGTCTCGGCCGACAGACTCTAGCCAGCGAGGTGACTCGGGCAGCGCTTTCCGCAAGTACCATACGACCAGCGCGCCCGATCCACCGAGCACAAACATCGCTCTCCAACCGAACCTGGGAATGATTGCCGTGGCGATGAGCCCACTGATAGGCAAGCTTGAGACGACCATGGCGGACAGCGCGCCAAGCCACCTGCCGCGGGCACGCGGAGGCACAAATTCCGTCAAGGTCGCAAAACCGACGACCATTTCGGCGCCAAGCCCCAATCCCATGATGCCGCGAAGCAGGATCAGCACATTCATCGATGGAGCGAAGGCCGAGGCGATCGATGCGAAACCGAAGACGGCAAGATTGGCTTGATACGTGAAGCGCCGGCCGTAACGGTCACCGAGAAAGCCCGTCAGGAGCGAACCCAGCATCATCCCGAGAAACGTGACGGATACAAATTGGGCGTTTTGACCGATCGTGGAGAAGCCACTCTTGAGCGTCGCCCCAAGTACGGTCGCGGCGACGTAGACGTCAAAACCATCGAAAAACATTCCGATGCCAATGAGCGCCAGGACTCGGCGATGAAATGAGGAAATCGGCAGCCGATCAAGCCGGGCGCCTGCGTTCACAGTCACAGCCGGTTCACTTCTTCTTTTCCAGCAAGGTCATGCTGCCAACTGTCAGGGTTTCAATGGCCAAGCGGCAGTTCTGATCAAAAGAGTTCTGCTGGGCGGTGTAGAAAAATTCCTTGCAGAGCCGCGCTGCAGCAGGTTCCAGGTCTAGAATTCGCCGGACAAGGGCATCCGCTTCTCTGGCGAGGTGCTCGGCAGGCGTGACTTGCGAGATGAGACCCATTTCAAAAGCGCGTTGGGGGGCGATGGGGTCGCCGAACAGCACTAAGGGAAACGCGAAGCGGGGCAAAGCGTACTCCCCCAAATAGGTCATAATCGCGGCCGGCGCCAGGCCGGAACGCATTTCGGGAAATCCCAGCTCTGCGTGTTCAGCAACGAGGACGAAGTCACAAACGATGGCTAGCCCGAACCCGAACCCGAACGCGTCGCCCTGCACCTCCGCGACGCTGATTAATGGCGACGCTCTCAATGCCCGCTTGAGCTCAATGATGCGCGCCGATTCGTTGCGGATCCCCTGGATGTCCCGGCCCGCGCGCTCTCGCCCGGTGCAAAAAACCTCGCCACGCGCACGAATCCGCAAGACTCGAGAGCTCGGTCGAGACGCTTCTGATCGGAGCTCGACCAGCATCGCATCGAACATCGTGCCAGTAACCTCGTTAGAAGATGCGGCGTTGTCCAATGTAAAGGTCAGGATATCTCCGGACCGCTCGATCGTCATCCCAGCTACGGCACTGATTTGGGATGAGTCGACTGGTTTGTTGGGCGACATGCCGCCACCGTATACAAGGAATGGAAGGCAAGTCAATAGTCGAGCAAAAGTTATAAGGAAGTCTCCGTGCGGTGGGAGCGGTCACACGCCCTATGGGGTTGCCGCCGGCTTTCCCTTCCTCAAGAGATCGCGCACAGTTTGTGGTGGCGTAAACACCGCTGCATTGACATCGTTGAATGTAACGGACTCAAAAATCAAAACCTGCGGAATGGCCGAGCTACCGTCGTTAGATTTAACTTTCACAATCTGCTTCATTGGCACCAGAACGCCATCGACTTCCTTGTAGTCGGAGAAGATTTCATGTGTCGGGCCCAGTTCGGAATTAAATTCGTAACCGGCCAGCAAGCTCGTTTCCCGATCGTAAAAATGGTCATTGGCCTTGCCCCAGTTGTTAATCCCGTGCAATCGATAGCATACTCGCCCTTCAAAATCTTCGATTCCAACCGTTTCCATGGACTTAAACCAGGAGAGCTCATTTATGGGATAGTAGAAATCCGCATCGCGCTTCATTGATTCGCGCTCGTCACCAGCGTAGACTTGCGCGCCGCCAGACCGAGGGTCAAAGCTCCAAGCGGTTTCGCCGTCGAACCCATTCAGAACATCTCCCGCACCATTAGGGAGTGACACTCTCTCCAGTCGACTGTAAGGCGCGCTCGCGAAGTAGACAAACGGCAATTTCACAACGCTACTGGCTTCGTGAATTTCGATGGTGCCTCGCATTGTGCTGGAGGTGTGGCGCAGGAGCGCGTTCCGTCCGCCCAAAGCTTCGTCGTAACGCTCGATAATCTGGTTGGCACCTGGGAGTGAGGCATTCGCAGCTACAAACCCGAATGCCGCCGAGCAGCAGCAGAATGTCAGCAGTAGGTACATGATCGAGCGCGTTCTAGGCACGGATTTTCCTCCAACACTGAATCTAAGTGGTTCAATTTTGCTGTCACCGGCCCCCGACACGGCCACCTTTGGCGTCTCTCTCTTTATGACGAATGGCCTTCGTGCCGTTGCGGCGAGCCCGATGATCCAGCGGAGTTAAAAGCACGGTGATGGCGTAGAGCCGCCCCTTCCCCCGTGGCTTCGAGACAGCGTGTGCCAAGGACTCGATTGACTGGTTCACCCGGACCATTTCCTCTGGCTTCAGCCATCCCGTTGTACGAAGCGCCCACAATTCGCGCCCTGAGCCAGACACATTCACGTCACCGGTCTGGAATGCACGACGAAAATCTCTTGTTCCCAAACGCAGCATCGAACCCACAATCGCGGTTATCGCGGGTGCGTTGCCCCCTCCGCCCACTCGGTACGCAAGCCTCAGGTCGGGCGAGACTGTGCAAAAAAGCTCTTCCCGGCGCCTCCCGTGACCTCGATCGCCGGCGTGCATTACCAGTCCTGCTCGCTTGAGCACGCGCAGATGGTAATAGATGGCATCTCGAGGTCTGCCGAGGGCGGCGGCAAGCTCGGCCACGGAAACCGTCCCCATTTGAGAAAGCACGTCCACGATTTCTTGTCGCGCCCCCGACACAAGTGCGGCCAACTGTTTCTTGGTGCGCACGACATGAAAGCGACCGTCCCGGCTCATGGCCGTGATCGTAGCACTCTATTGAAATTATTCAAGTATTTTCAATATAGGGAAATGGACAACACGCGCACTGAAGATGGCCAGCTTTTCAGCAAGCTGGGAAGAGATCATTGTTCTCGCTGCAGCACCCCGCAGCGCCACGAGTGCGTCTCGCTTCAAGGATTGCCGGATTCTTTCGATTTCTCCGCTGTGTTTGCCGATGCGGCGAAGCAACTCGCGCTGCGCCTCGATGCCGGCCCCGAGAAGAAAGGCCACGGCCTCAGAACGGCTGCCAAACAGCCCCCGCTTCAACCAACTCGTCGAGGGCCGTCACAGCAGCATCAGCCAGACGCAACTTTGGGGGCAGACTAAAGTACGAAGGTCATTCGATTTGGCACGGAGTCTTCGAGAGTTGGAGTTTGACGGACGAACGAGCCTCGGTGTGCTTAGCGAGGCCAGTTAGTTGTCGGGTGGGTTTACGGCCTTGAAAGCGCCCGCCGCAGCAGCGCCACCTACAAAATCCGCTACAAGGTAAATCCAGATATTCGACCAGGGAGACAGTCCCATAAAGGAGATGCCCACCGCCACCGCTGGGTTGAACGCTCCGCCTGAAATGTTGCCAACGGAAAACGCCCCCACCAGCACGGTGAAGCCGATGGCCAGCCCATAAAAGGAATTGCCGGATGTGCCTTTGGCCGTGGCAGTGTTTAGCACAACGTAAACAAGCGCAAATGTAAAAAGAAACTCTGCAAGAAGTGCCGGAAGTGTCGCAGGCTGGAGCGGCGTAACAGCAGCCCCTCCCTTCAAAAACTTGACGGCAAAGGCCGCCAGCACAGCTCCTATAATCTGAGAAATCATGTACGGGGCTACATCCTTAGCCGCGCACTTCCCGCGTAGCCAAACTCCCAGCGTAACAGCTGGGTTGAAGTGCCCTCCGGAAATATGCCCGCCAGCAAAAATCATTACCATGAGAGCCGAGCCAATCGCTAACGGGGCGAGCGCCCCTGCACCGTTGCCGATGACTGTGCATCCGACCGTGAGAACGAGGAAAAAGGTCCCGATAAATTCAGCGATATACTTGTTCATGATCCACCCTCGTGTGGCTCTCGATTGAAGGAATCATCACGTGGAGCTTCGACGACCTAAAGTGCGGCGAGCATACCACGGATGAATCGAGCTAAAGTGATAGTTGATTCACCGTTCTTCGGTATGACCGGCGAGCCCACTACAAAAATCACTCGATTCCTTGGCAGACATTTCCAACGAATTCGAGTCTCAATACCGTTCGGCTGTCGATGTGTGTCTGCGGCGGACTGCCGCTTAGTGTCTATAACATTTATAACGGTTACTTCCCCGATAAGTCCCACCAGCCAATCGCCTACCTGGCTGTGGCGATTTTCAACGACGTAATCATACGAGTCGCTATCGAGCGGGGCCTCTCGGTAATTGACTTGCGCCTAATCTGCACGACCGCTAGAGACTATGCGAACCCCATCGAACCCTCGTCGATTAGGGTTGAGAAAATTGCAAGGGCAATCGTGGCGTTGTGACGGGGCGCGACGACCAAATGCACGGAACGCGAATACTCGGTGCTCCGCGGGACCGTTCGACTCCTGGTTGACGCCGTACGCGTCCAGAATCCAGTCCTTCCTTGCGCAAGTCCTCTGGCCGGATCCATGTAGGTTTCGCCGCGCAAATCACATAGGATATAGGTGGGAGCGTGACGCAGGATGTCTGCTGTGGATCACCGTAGTTTGCTCAAGTACACGCTAACGTGGCTTTCAGTGAGCTTGGTGGTTGGGGCTGCGATCACATTTCTCTTTGTCACCCCTGGGTCAGCACAGGCTCCCCCGCCGCCACCACCTTCCTATGGCTTTTCATCCGACGGTTCGTCCCTATGCATCCCCGTCGAAGTAGTTGCCGATGCCTTGATTTTTGTGCAGGCGAAGGTGAACGATCACCCAGGCTGGTTTATCCTCGACAACGCGACGCAGGGATTCACCATCGACAGCGATTACGCCAAACGGATCTCCCTCCAGATCAGCGGCAAAGCACCCGCCCGTGGAGGAGGATCGGACGCAATCGACGCCGGAATTGTGCGGAACGTCCAGATTGGCCTGAAAGGACTGGCACTGACACACCGGAACCTGGTTGCGATTTCGTTGAAGCCCTTGGAACCCGCGGTCGGCCATACCGTCGACGGCATCATCGGTTCCCGTCTGTTTGACGATTTTGTCGTGGTTGTCGATTACGAAAACAGGTGTGTGTCGATCTTTCGACCGGATGAGTACCGACCCTCTGGAAAAGAACGGATCTACACGGTTCGTGTTGACCAGCACGGTTTCCAGTTCATTGACGCGACCATTGCCCTCCCCGGCGTCCAACCGATCTCCGGCAGCTTTCTTATCGACGGAGGCGCGAACACCTACGCCGATATCTACAAACCGTTCAGCGTGGCGCACCAGATTCCACCCCCGGCCATGAAGCTTTTGGACGAACCCGGAACCAGCACCGGTGGAAAAACGCAGTCAAGAGACGGTCGAGCCGACTGGATCAACATCGGTTCCTATTCGATCAAAGACCCTCCGGTCACTTTTGCGCAGGATGTGGAAGGTCTAATGGCGGCTCAAGACTACGCAGGGCTGATTGGCACCGCGTTTCTCGAACGATTTGTGGTCGTTTTCGATAGTCCGGGCAAGCGAATATTGCTTACCCCTAATCGAAGCTACGAACACAAGGCAGAATATGATGAGAGCGGGCTGAGAATCCGTGCTGACGGTCCAGCCTTTCACCGGTTTGTTGTGACTCGGATTGTGCCCGAATCACCTGCGAAGGAAGCCGGGATCGAGCCCGGCGACATCATCGCATCGATCGACAATCACCCGGCTCAGGAAGTCACTCTAACAGAGATGCGAAGTATGTTCCGTCAGCCGGACGCGCACTACACGATCGGTATCATCCGCGGCGATCGCCAGCTTCGGGTCGCAATTCGACTTGGTCCTCTCATATAACGGGACTTCATTCCCGCCGGACCGGCGGCCGCAGTGCTCGTTCCCGACCAACCGGCTCAGGCTGCTTTGCATACTCTCAAATTGCAAGACAACGAACAGACCACGAGCACGTCCTCAGGGAAACGTGATAGTTGGCTGCGGCGCTAGGACCACAAGGAGCCGCGCTTTGGATCGAAGGATGCGCTGCACTCCTGGCAGGAACGGCATGGGCCCAGCAAGATGAGGATGATGCCCCCAAGGATATTCAGCATTTGGACCACCGCCATCGTGATCGTGTGGGATGAAAACGACTGCAGCGGTCTCGCGACGCAGCCGAACGGCCTCTTCTCGCCGCCAAACCAGAACAAGGTCGTCCTCACAGCCGAGACAAACCGTGATGGTCACGCGGGCGTGCCAAGCGGAACCTGTTATCCCGAAGAAGAGCAAGTATTGGCGCTGCGCTAGATTGGTGACACGATTTCTAGGATGGTTGCTTCTCGAAATCGTCACTTCAGCGACAGATGCAGCAGGCACTGAAGTTTGGAATCCTCTGCGAAGGCTAAGGACCGGGAACCCCAGTTTCCGGCCCCGTTCCTTTTAACGCCCGTGATCGCGATCGTGATCCTTACCTAACTCATGGACTTTGTAGTGTTGGCGAAATTGGCCATTGTCGCCATATTCCCAAACGTCGCCGCTGCGGGTATCAAAGAACGCGTGGTTACCACCGCTATACGAGAATTGGACACCGACGTACTTTCCGTCCGCCATGGCGGGCTGGGGTTGAAAGATTGGTTTCAGTACGACTACCGCAAGAAGCAAAGCGATGATTGTGAGGATCGTCTTCGTGTAAAGATCAACGCGCATGTGAGCGCCTCCTAGTTTCCGCAGATTGCGGTACGTCTCAAATTCAGCATTCTTGAGCCCAACAGCACCGAATCGCAGCGCGGTTCTGAGGGCACGCACGCCACGTTGGAAATGCCAATACGACGTAGTCTTACCAAACGCCTGTCACTGAAACTGTTCAATTTTACACACACTGTGCGGTGGCCTGAGCGACGAGCAAGAACCCAAACAGTAGGCCACTGAGGTCATGCAGTCGGTATGCCACGGGGGACGGGGCGGCACGGCGAAATCTGCGCCGCTGGGCGGTGGTGGAGACGACTCACGATGGACACCCCCGATTTATTGTGGTCGTATGACGGCCACTCGAAGTAATCCTGATAAACGATCTCGTCAACTTGAATTGCCCGGCAGTATCGAGCCTTTGGTATCGAGAGTCCGGAGGGTATTATGGATGCATTCGCGAATTCGCGAAATGCTCCTTGGGGGAGGCGAACGGTGCCTTTGGAAATAACGCAGCGTGAGATGAATGGAATCTACGTCCTGGCGCTCAAAGGGCGTCTTGTGCTCGGACCAGAGAGCAGCGGGTTGCGTGCCATGATCGACAATCTCCTGGCGTCCAGCGTCACACGAATTGTCATCAATCTAGAGCACGTCAACTATGTCGACAGCGCTGGCCTCGGCGCACTCATCGAAATGCATCGAAAGACAAAAGCCAAAGGCGGAGAACTCAAGCTTTGTAATCTCGGCCCGAACTTGAGGCAAGCGTTGGAAATCGCTCGTCTGCTGCCAATATTCGAAACGTGTCCGACCGAAACGGCGGCGGTTGCAAGTTTCTGAGGAAGGCGGACGGTAGCGACAACCCAAACGACGGGGGCACATTGCCCCGCAACCGAGCACATGGCGCGGTAGGCCAGAACACAATCCGCTCGATCAAGCGGGTTGAGAAGCGAGAAAAATTCCAGCCGAAGGAGATGTGTTTTTTCTGGACTTCTCCCTTTATAGAGCTTATGTGGGCTAGCCTGCCGCTGCCAAGCCGTATAACTGGCGGAGGGGGATTGCCTGACAGCTCCCTGTCAGTCCGATTTCCTAGAACCGTGACGTTGGGTGCCCAGATACTCAGCCGGACCGCTCTGTTCCTAACATTTGAACTCTACAGTTTGCGGTTCTCGGCCGTGTAGTGGGCTTGCAGGTAAAAGATGATCTTCTTAGTGTTGTTCTCCGGAATCCCTGCGCCGAAGGTTTTGTTCATTTTGTTCACCTCGGCTTCCCATACCGCGGCAGGCAGTGGCGGCTGCATAGTGATGTAGCGCGGGCTGTGGCAGGTGTTGCAGTAAATCTGCACGTCCTGGAGGCCATCCCCGGGGACCAGATCCACAGCCGGAACCGGGTACGCCGAAACCTGGTAGTTCGAATCCGGCAAGAGCTCGATAGGTGCCGACTGCCGGATGATTCCGAGTTCCGCAGGAGAGTAGTAGCCTTTTTTCAAGTCGGCATAAACGACGCCCGCCACAATCCCTAAGCTGCACACCACAAGAAGAACAGCTCGAACTCTGCTTTTCATAGTGGTTCTCCCTTTAGCTCGCATTTCCAACGACGATTTCCTGCCGCTCGATCCGATTCCACAGGTACCCTCCTGGATTCCAGATCGGCTCGTCGGGCTGTGTGTTGTTTTTTTCATCCGACGCGCGCACTGCCAGCGAATAACGCCCTGGTGACTTGGCGGCCCACGACGCCTCCCAAGTGCGAAAGGAATATGCGCCATGGTCCTCTCCGAGCCTTGCCGCTGTCCAGTTCTTTCCATCGTCATCCGAAACATCCACGCGGTTCACCCGGCCGAACCCACTGAAAGCGATACCCCGCAGCGTGACGTTCATTCCCGCGGGAATCTTCGAAGATCCATCGGGCGAGATGAGGAAAGATCGCACGGGGAGCCGCTCGATCGGCACCGTTTTTACCTTGCCTGCCTTCACATCCTCAGGGGTGGTGTTCCCATGCGGCGTATCCGGGACGCGATATCCGGTCTTCGTCCAGAAATTTTCGTCCGGCGCGTTGAGAACGCGAATCCACGTCAGACATTTGGTCCAGTAAGTCGCAAAGTATCCGGGAACGATCAGTCGCACGGGAAATCCATTGAGGACGGGAAGCGGCTCGCCGTTCATCAGATACGCGACAATGCATTCATCCAGGGCAGGATTCCCAAGATCGAGTGATTTGAGAAAAAGATTCGAGCCGAGACCCTCTGGGCCCTGTCCGGTCTCAAGGCCCTGAAACTGGACCTGCAACGAGCCGCTCTTTACACCGGCCATATCGAGAATGTCGCGCAGCCGCGCTCCGGTCCACATGGCGTTCCCCATCGCGCCATTGCCCC
>Ga0210398_10001400_pt1 | contig 24966 bp, 17 predicted proteins | sample IncBWC4OmetaG_FD_161047 | JGI IMG/M metagenome (GOLD analysis project Ga0210398, IMG submission 161047) | Forest soil microbial communities from Barre Woods Harvard Forest LTER site, Petersham, Massachusetts, United States - Inc-BW-C-4-O | ecosystem: Environmental > Terrestrial > Soil >... | reverse complement strand
GACATCCTCGACAAGTATGGGGTCATTCACATCCCGTCGTGGCTAACCATAGGGAGCATCGACGATGCGCGCGCGATCTGGTCAGCTATGACGGGAGCAGTCGCAACCGTGCTCGCAGCCCTGCCCCGGCCTTCTCGAGCGACGGGCGTAAGCACACCCGCGTAGCTCTCGCGCCTCCATCCGCCTGGCGACGACAACCGTTCCTTGACTTCAGGTTGTAAGGGCCCCCGTGCACTTCGCTATGGAAATCTGACTCAAGCTTTCCCGACGATTCCGAAATCGGCAAGGAGACCTTACAGGCCAAGCGGCATATCCGATTGTGGGTGAAGAGCCTTAAGAATCAGCAACATCATTTTTCATTCCACCCGGGAGACTACTCGGCGATCCTATCGTCTAAATCTTTCAGCGAGTGGCTGTGTGTCTACATGGAGAGCCAGCACATGATGAATCTCGTCCAGAATCTCCGTTTCGGTTTTCGCCTTCTAGCAAAAAACCTCGGCTTCACTTCCGTTGCCCTTCTCGCGCTCACACTGGGTATCGGCGCCAACACCGCTATTTTCAGCGTAGTCTACGCGACTCTCCTCGCTCCCATGCCGTACCCCAATCCGGACCAGCTTGTCATGGTCTGGTCCAAGATCAACGGCAACAACAATGGCGTCTCCGCTGGCGACTTCCTCGATTGGAAAAACCAAAATAAGCTCTTCCAAAACATGATCGCCTGGACTGGCGGCAGTTTCAGTCTCGCCTCGGGCGGCCAGCCCGAGCAGATTCGGGCCCGCATCGTCTCCCCTGGCTCCTTTGATATGATCGGAGAACCCCTCAAGCTCGGCCGCGATTTTCTTCCGGAAGAAGGTCAGGTGGGAAGGGACCACGTGGTCGTCATGACCCACAAACTCTGGGTCGAGCGCTTTGGCAGCGATCCTAAGATTATTGGCCAGAACATCCGTATGAATGGCGAAACGTACACCGTGGTTGGAGTCCTCGCCGCCGGCCAGCCCGACCGCCTGGAATCCCACCTATTTGTCCCTCTGGCGTTCAAGCCCGATCAGATCAACCACGATTTCCACTGGCTTCTTGTCATGGGTCGCTTGAAGCCCGGCGTCACTCTCCAGCAGGCCAACGCCGACATGGACTCCGTCACGCGTCACATCGCCGAAATCTATCCCGTCTCCAACAAGGGCTGGGGCGCTTCCGTCGAGCAATTGCAGAACGATTTCATCAGTCCAGACCTTGTCAAGAACATTTGGCTGCTCATGGGCGCAGTGGCTTTCATCCTGTTGATTGCCTGCGTCAACGTGGCCAATCTTCTGCTCGCCCGCGGCACCGTTCGCCAAAAAGAGATCGCTGTCCGCGCCTCCCTCGGCGCGACGCGCCGTCAGCTGTTCGCTCAGTTCCTCACAGAGAGCCTCGCGCTCTCAGCCATCGGCGGTGTTCTCGGCATTGGTCTCGCGTGGGCGATGCTGAGAGTCATCGTCGTCATGATGCCGCCTTTCACTCTGCCCTCGGAAGCAGACGTGCGCCTCAATCTTCCTGTCCTTTTCTTTACTCTCGCCGCGTCGCTTCTCTCCGGCATTCTTTTCGGCTGCGCTCCCGCGTTTCAAACTGCTCGCATGAATCTGAGCGACACTCTCAAGGAAGGCGGCCGCTCCGCCTCCAGCGCAGGCCGCCACGGACTTCGTCGCGGGCTTGTCGTGGTCGAATTCGCACTCGCCCTCACGCTCCTAGCCGGCGCCGGCCTCGTCATTCACAGCTTTTGGAAACTGTCGCGCGTCGATCTCGGCTTCCGACAGGATCACATCCTCACCTTTGGCCTCCCTGTTCCCAACGATCGCTTCTCCAAACCCGAGCAAATCAACGCCTTCTACCGCCAACTCCTCGAAAAGATCGGCGCGCTCCCTGGCATTTCTTCGATTTCCGTTAGTACCGGCATGCCGCTGCAAGGCACCAACTTTGGAATGCCCTTCTCCATCGTCGGCCAGCCCGCCGGTGACCTCTCCTCTCGCCCCGGCGCCGGCTTTACCATGGTCACTCCAGAATACTTTCGTACCTTCGGCATATCCATTTCGAAAGGCCGCGTTTTCACAAGCCAAGACCTTGCCGGCAGTGTGCCCGTTGCCATCGTCAACGACGCTTTCGTCAAGAAATATCTTGCAAGCCTTGATCCCCTCAAACAGCGCCTCTCGATCGAGCAGTTGATCCCCGGTCAAACCAAGCTGGGCCCAGCTCTCGAATGGCAAATCGTCGGCGTCTACCATAACGTCCACAATGGCGGCATTCGTGGAGACGGGTTCCCGGAGGTCAATGTTCCTTTCTCGCAGAGTCCATGGCCGCAGGCTGCTATCGCGGTTCGCACCGCGGGCGACCCCACCAGCATGACCAAGAGCATCGCTGCCGTCGTCCTTTCCATCGATCCCGATTTGCCGCTCGATCAGGTCAAGACGATGGAGCAGATTGTCGACGAATCCCTCTCCGGAGATCGCTTCGGCACTGTTTTGTTTGGGAGTTTTGCCGCCGTTGCACTCCTGCTGGCCGCCATCGGAATCTATGGCGTCATGTCTTTCGCTGTCGCGCAGCGCACTCATGAAATCGGCCTGCGCATAGCCCTGGGCGCCAGCCCTGCGCAAGTGCTTCGCCTGGTTCTCCGCGAAGGCATACTCCTCGCGTTGGGCGGACTGCTTCTCGGCCTCGGCGGCGCCTACTTCGTCGGCCGCCTGATGAAATCGCTTCTTTATCAGGTCAACGCGACGGATCCCACCGCCGTCAGCGCCGTCACCGCCGTACTTTTGCTCTCCGCGCTGCTCGCCTGCTACATCCCCGCGCGCCGCGCCACTCAGGTCGATCCCCTGGTGGCCCTGCGCGACGAATAAACTTCTTCTGAGCTATATCCTATGCAGCGGGCTGCGTTCTAGGCCAGTTTCCGATTGCCGACATACCAGGGGTTAGGCCACGGAGAGCAACAACGGGCCATTATGACCGAAGGGTTGACGAGGTCCGCTCCCCAGTGCTGGATCCGGAAAAACGACAAGAACACCTTGACTGAAACTGTGGTGGGTGAACCCCTGGATGGAACAGTTGCGCGCGATCCGCGAAGGGTTATTCGTATCTCAGAGCGACGATGGGGTCGACGCGCAACGCTCGGCGCGCGGGGATGTAGCACGCGAGCAGGGTGACGACACCCAAAATTAATGTCATCGTCGCAAATGAAAACACGTCGTTGGGGTGAACGTTATAGAGCATGCCGGCGATCAGGCGAGCCAAAACGAGTGAAGCAGGCAGACCGAGTGACACGCCAAGGAGTACGATGCGCATTCCTTGCCAAGCAACGAGGCCCAGGATCTGGCTATGCTCTGCCCCAAGGGCCACACGGATACCGATTTCACGTGTACGTTCGGCGACAGAGAAAGCCATTAGGCCGTATAGGCCAACGGCCGCGAGAGTTAGTGTCAGCGCTCCGAACGCACTAGCCAGATCACTGACGAGTCGCTGCTGCGCGAGCTTGTCAGTAGCGCGGTCTCGCAGAGTCTTGACATCAAATATCGGCACGCCTTTATCGATAAGATCGAACTCGCGACGAACCTCTGAAACCACAGTTCCGGCATCCGCGGAGTCCGCTCGAACGTGGAGCGTCGGCATGTACGGTCCCGCTTGTTGAAGATCGAAGAAAACCATAGGAGGAGGTGAATGATGCAGGTCGTAATAGCGCGAACTGCGGACGACTCCGACGATTTCGAATGCGACATCCTTGTCATCTACAGGCGACTCGACCACTTTGCCGATAGGATTTCCGTTCCCAAACAGTTGCCGGGCCAAATTTTCGTCTACAACAATCACCGGTTTGGAAGTCTCGTTGTCCCCAATGGAAAAGTCGCGACCGTTGAGCAATGGAATTCCAACGGCGGCGAAAAAAGCTGGGCTGACAATGTCCATATCGGAATCGACCGTTCGGCCGTCGGATGCACGGATGGTGGCGTACGAGGCACCGCGGCTTCCGTACGGCCCCTCCTCGGCCAGAGCTGCGAACTTAACTCCGCGAAGCGTCGACATGCGCCGAAGGACTTCAGAAGTGAAGACCCGAATGCGCTGGCCATCGTACAACTCTTTCTGAGGTTTCATTCGGAAGAGTAGTACGCGATCCGGCTGAGGAAATGGATCGGCGGCCTCAAGGTTGGCTAGAGATCGCCCGAAAAGCCCAGCTATCGTCAGAAGCGAGAGTGACAACGCGACTTGAGCGATTGTTAGGCTTTTGCGAAACACCGCCCCGCGAACATCGCCGATGGAGACGGCAGAGTCACTCTTGAGTCCAAGAGTCAGGTCTTTTCTGGTCGCCTGAAGGGCGGGAATAAGGCCGAGGATCACGCCCGCCATTAGGGTCAGAACCGCTGTGAACCACAGAGTTCTGAGGTCAGGGCTGAGATCCAGAACCACGTTTATGTGTCCTTTGGGAAGTAAGCCCCGAATTGTGGTCCCTGTCGAGGACATGATGGCAATACCGGCAGCTCCTGCTGCAATTGCCAAGAGCACACTCTCCGTAAACATCTGCCGGACAAGTCGTCCTCGCCCTGCGCCGATTGCGGCGCGAACGGCAAGCTCTCGACGCCTTGTAGTCGCACGCGCAAGGAGCATGCTTGTGAGATTAAAAGAGGTGACCAGTAGGACGACGCCAGCGAGGCCGACTAGGACCAACAGGGATCTGCGATATTGCGCCAAGTCTCCCTGCCATCCCCTGCTGCCCGGCGCCAAGCGGATAGCACGTGTTGGATTCACCTCATGCTGATTGGCCGGGTCGTTGCGCAAGAACTGCTGACATACAGAGTCCGTGGCGGCTTCCGCCTGTACGATTCCGATCCCCGGGTTGAGCCGTGCCATGACTTCGGCGTAAGAAGGACTGAGCAGTTCACTTTGGCTGAGGCTCTGGCCGGGTGGCATCTGCGGCACACGCAGTTCCGGTTCAAGCCCCACAACCAAGCTGTAAAACTCTCGGGGTGAAACGCCGATGACCGTAAATGGATAATTGTTCAGCCGCACGGTCTGCCCGAGGATATGCGGATCCCCACCAAAGCGTCTTCGCCAAAAACGGTAGGAGAGTACGACCTCAGGAGCCCACTGGCCTTTCTGCACATCACGGGAAAACCCTCGGCCGAGCACGGGCCGGATTCCCAAGAAAGCAAAAAAGTTCGGAGAAACGACTTCGCCCAGTACGCGCTCTGCGCTACCGCCGTTGTATGAAAAAGACAATCCGTCATCTTCTCGCATGATCACATCAGAGAAAATGACATCGCTGCGACGCAGCTCCGCAGCTAACCCTACTGGCAGAGAGTTGCTTTCATGATGGTCTTGCCTGACGGCTATGAGGCGCACGAGGCTCTGTGGGTCAGCCACAGGTAGGTCCCGCCACAGGGCAGCATTTGCCGTGTTAAAAATGGCAGCGTTGGCTCCGATGCCGAGAGCCAGTGTGAGGACGGCGACGGAAGTGAAGCCAGGAGACTTGCGCAGCGTGCGCAGACCAAAGTGCAAATCCTGAATTAGGTCCTGAATCCAATTCACGCGGCGGGTCTCGCGACATTCCTCTTTGGTTTGCTCGATACCGCCCAGGTCGAGTCGCGCGCGGCGGCGCGCTTCTTCTTGCGTCATCCCTTGGGCGACGTATTGCACCGTTTTTAGGTCGAGGTGATCGCGCAACTCGTCGTCCAATTCCTGGTCCGCCTGCGCCCCGCGAAACAACGACCGCAGCCGCAGGGGAATCGTGTACAGCCAATGCTCCGGTCGCATCTCCAACCTCCGTTTCGCGCCGCGTGACAATCACGCCTCTTTAAGCTTAATGACCCGCGAAATGACGCTCGAAAGCCTGCCCCAGTTATCTGCTTCTTTTTCGAGCTGTCGCCGTCCCCAGCGCGAGAATTTTCAGCAGCAGGATGTCCAGGATGCCCTGCCCGAGATCGGAAGGTTTGCTCATATGTTTTATGTCCTCGGTAACCGAGTACAACATACACTCGCTGCCCTCGGTAAGCAACGGGAAAGAACCCCTGTGATTCTTCTCTGCGCCATTAGTGAAATGATTAGTGAAACGATTCTAGGTACATTAAGGTCAACGGGGACACTGTTGAGTTCTCGAGAAACCCACAAAATAGGCAGCCTGCGCGAGGCTCTGGAAGGGTTCCGATTATGCGCACATTGAACTGAAACCGTGGTGGGTGAACCCTCGTTGCGACAAAATAATGGTACAGTGTCGTCTCTTAACCTGCGCGAGCCGGATCCCATTTGAAAGTGGTCATGGTCACTGCTGCCAGGGTAACTTGCTTGTTTCCGTTTTCGGATTGCCGCTCGAACTCTTCGGGTTGGTGGACGGTAACCTAGCGCTGAATGCGGTTGAGGGTCGCCTGTTCGCCAGAGATACCGCTCTTCCGGCGTCGAGCCTCGTTGCCGGATTCCGATCCGCGAAGCTTCGGACTCGGTTTGAACCACCCCGTACAATGCTGCAGACAGTGAGGTGCTGGGACTTCTCGCGTCCCATCATCCCGCACATGAGGTTCTGCCGGTCGCTTTCGTCCCGCGCCGACGGTTTTCGTCAATTGACATATACTATACTTGAGTATATTATCTTAAAGATTGAGGTCAGATTGATTGGCCCGTACATCCAATAGGCAGACAAAACTCCTCAGTCGGGTCCGGCGGATTGCTGGACAGCTCGAAGCCATCGGATGTGCGCTTAACGATCAGCTTAAGCGTTCCAAAGTACTGTCCCAACCCCAGTTGACACGAGGCGAAACTGCAAGACTTCTCAACGAACGCGAAGAACGGGTGCCGGTAGAGCATGCGGGTCACGAAGACGAGCACCACCACGGCCATGCGGTGAATTGGCGGGAGATCAATCGCGTGTTGTTTGTCGCGGCGGCGGCCGCGGCCATTTGGTTTCTTGGCGGCGCGCGGAATCCGTATGTCACTGGTATCGGCGTAATTTGTACCCTTGTTGGTGGTTTCCCAATATTCCACGAAGCGTACGAAAATATCGTGCAGCGCCGCATGACGATGGAGCTTTCCATGGCGATTGCCATCGTGGCCGCTCTGGCGATCCGTGAAATCTTCACGGCTCTTGTCATCACCTTGTTTGTTCTCGCCGCTGAAATCCTGGAAGGCCTGACGGTTAGTCGCGGGCGAACAGCCATCCGCCATTTAGTCGGCCTCCTGCCCACGACTGCCACGGTACGCAGGAACGAATCGTGGCGAGATGTCCAGACGAACGAAATCGCGGTTGGGGACATTGTTCTCGTCAAGCCCGGTGCACGAATTCCCGTGGACGGCATCGTCGTTGGAGGCCACTCTTTCGTCGACCAGGCACCCATTACGGGCGAATCCATGCCTACGGAGAAAAGCAGCGGAAAGTCAGTATATGCTGGCACGATCAATCAGTCCGGTGCGCTCGAAATCGGAGTTGACCGAGTGGGGCGCAACACCACGTTCGGAAAGATCATCGACGCGGTGGAACGGGCGGAAAAATCGCGTGCTCCTATTCAAGGAATAGCCGACCGTCTCGCGGGCTATTTGGTCTACTTCGCGCTCGGAGCTGCTGCCCTCACATTTCTGATCACCCACAATGTTCGCTCGACCATCTCTGTCGTCATCGTTGCTGGCGCGTGCGGCATTGCAGCGGGAACACCTTTGGCAATCCTTGGCGCGATTGGACGTTCCGCGCAACTCGGCTCGATCATCAAGGGCGGCCTCTACCTGGAGGCGCTCGCAACGATTGATACTGTTCTTCTCGACAAGACAGGAACCCTAACCTATGGCACCCCTGAGGTGGTCGCTGTGCGTCCCGCTGACGGGATTCCGGTTGCTTCTTTGTTGCAAGCGGCGGTGACTGCGGAATCAAGGTCCGAGCACCCGGTGGCCAAGGCAATTCTGAAGAAGGCATCAAACATGGGAATCTCCGGCGAAGAGCCCGAAAGATTCGACTACACCCCAGGGAAAGGAATCGTCGCGGCTCGTCAAGGTATCGAAATCGTCGTAGGTAATCGGCTCTTTCTTGAGGGACATCGGATTGTAGTCCCTGCCAGCACGGTCTCGCAGGCGGATTCAGAGATTTTTGTAGCGCGAGAAGGCAGGTTCCTCGGGACGCTCGTCGTTGCAGATATGCTTCGACCGGAAGCAACAAAGGCAATCCAAGATCTTAAATCGATGGGATTCAAGACAGTTCTTCTCACGGGAGATTCCAAAACGGTGGCCGAGGACATCGGTGGAAAGCTCGGCGTGGATGAAATCGCCGCTGAACTCTTGCCCGAGGACAAGCTGGAATTTGTCAGCAAGCTCACCAAGGCTCGACGTAACGTCGTTATGGTGGGTGACGGGGTCAATGACGCTCCTGCTCTCATGAGGGCTACCGTCGGAGTCGCGATGGGTTCTGGAACAGACGTTGCACGAGAAAGGGCAAACGTTGTTCTCATCGGCAATGATCTCTCGAAGCTAGTCGAAACTCTTTCAATCGCACGACGCTGCCACCTTACGATCATGCAGAACTTTGTTGGAACCCTAGTCGTTGATAGCATCGGCGTCGGTTTGGCCGCTTTTGGATTTCTCAATCCCCTTCTTGCTGCCTTCATTCACGTTTCCTCTGAAATGGCTTTCATCCTAAATTCAGCAAGACTGCTTCCGCCGGTCTCGTCCGCAAATAAGCTGGTTCGCGGATTGTTCTCTCAATCGTCTGCAGTCGCGCCCGAATAGAGAATAGGGCGGGTGGACGCACAGGTTGCTGCAATGTAGGCGGAACAGGATGAATCAGAGCGGCAAGTTTTCGCTGACCACAAAACGGCTGGTTATTGGCCAGGTCGCGGTTTGCCAGGGATGTTGCTGCGGAAATACAGCCAATGGCAGACCACCAGTTCCTGTTGATTGGCTTAAGAAAGAGTGGCGTGCCAGAGGGCTGCTGAAACGGGTTCAGCTCACAATCAGTGGCTGTCTCGGACCATGCGATTTGCCAAATGTAGTCACCATCTCGAACGAAAATGGCACATTGTGGCTCGGAGGATTTACAGAATTCGAGCAGTATCGGACTTTGCTTGACTGAGCAACTCGGGCGAGAGATGCAGGTGGGCTCCTACCCCTTCCGAAGGAGTTTCTTCAACACACGTTGAATCCATTCCGTTGAAGGAGTTGCCGCGCTCGCGTGCGGGAAAATTTCCAGGCATCAGACATGACTCAATCGACGAAGTCGAGGGTCATGCCTTCGTGGCGGTAGAGAAGTCCGACGAACTTGCCATAGTCGGGAGAGGCCACGTTGTTGTAGACCGTGCTGAAATTCCCATGATTGGAAACGTTCAGCGAGTAGGCTCCGACGCGGAAGTGATGGTCTTTCCCGTTCTTGCCTTTCCAGAACGGTATCCGAAATGTGCGATACGCCTTGAGGTCGAGTGAGAAAAACATCGGGAATCGCTGCCCGTTTGGTGTGCCCACATACTGCTGGGTGACGTCGACCGACGAGTAGGGAAAGCCGGAGTGAACGTCAAGCAGCGGACTGAAAGTAATCTTCCATGGCAGGGCGAGAATTCCCCAAGTGATGAAGCGATTTGGAATATCGGAAGCCAAAATGCCGTACACGTTGGGGCGGAAAACAGGCGCAGCGAAGGGGATAATGACGCTGGAAAGATTGTTGAGGTCGCCGCGAGCGTGGCTCCAGATGTAGGAAGCTTTGAACTGATCGCTATCGCGAAAGGTATAGTCCACGGAAGCTTCCAGTTCGTGATAGTTGGAGGAGCCGGTGTTGGTGAGCCCCATGAAAGACTCGTCCGTTGGCGCTGCCGCGGTGAACGGCTCGACCACGAAGAGATAGCTTGTGCGGCTGTTGAGGTAGCTCACATCGAGCTTCATATTCTTGCGCAATTCCCTAACCGCGCCGACATTCCAGGTAACGTTGCGGGGTGTGGTATTCGGTTGCGCAGGCAGGACCGGGGAAGCCAGCGGATTCAGGCCTGCCGTGTAGACGTTGGTATAGGTGACGGGAGGCGCAATCGGCACGCCAGAGGTACCGAATTGAGTGATGGTTCGAGCGGGGTTGTCCGCCCAATTGGCAGCGAGCAGCGGAAGCACGCCATAAAACAGACCTGCGCCGGCGCGAATGACTGTCTTTTCATCCTTGCCGGGCGCGTAGGCCAACCCCACACGTGGAGCCGCACCCGCTGGCCGGCCGGTAGTTTCCGTGCTCAGACGGAGTCCCAGATCGGCGCTCACATGCGAATTCAACAGCCAATGGTCCTGCACGAACTCGGCAAAAATGCTATCGGAAGGCGTTTGCGCAGGGACCGAGCTAAAATTGACCGTTTCCGCGAGCGAATTATCCCCTCTCAAAATTTGAATGGGATGCGATTCCGTGGTTCCAAAAAAACTCCGCCAGTCGATATCCACGCCTACGCGGATTTCATGGGAGCCGTGCCACTCTTTCTTCGAGAACTCGTACGTTGAGAGAAACTGAAACTCCTTGCCGCGACGGGACCACGTGTTGAAGTAATTCCCGCCATAGCCTTGCGGAGTGATCAGCATGTCCTCCGGGCCATAGCCGTGGGCATCGCTGCCGAATCGCGTGTATTGCCCCATGGTGGAAAGGACGGCATCGGACGCGAACTCGTATCGATCCGATAGGGCGATTGCCACGCCGCTCTGATTCAAGCTGTTGGAGGCGGGCTGCGGAATCAGTGCGCTGATGTCGATATGGTCTGTTCGCAACGGAAATGCATTCACTGTCAACGTCAACAGGTGGTTCGTTCCGAGAATCGCCTCCACTGTAGAATACGAATTAAACCCTTGCTTCTTGCTGATGTCATACGGCCAGGGCAAACCTTCCACGGTGGTTTTCTTCATTTCATACTGGAAGGCTTCCGAGACGAGTAATTTGTGAGCGATCAAAGGGACGTCGAAGGTGATGGAGGGATTTGCGCCGCCCAGTCCAGACATGTGCCCATTTTTCCCTAATACTGTGATCCCGAGCTTGGTGACATTGAAGTCCAAGCTATCGGCGGGAGATTTCGTTGCGATGGTGGTCAACCCACCGGAAAAACTCCCGAGGCTTGCGTCGTAAGGTGTCTTGTAGACTGCAAAAGACTCGACCGCATCGGTGGGCACAGTGATGCCAAAGCTGCCGGTGACCGGGTCGGTGTTCCGCGTCGAATTAATGATCAGGAGGCTTTGATTTTCGTCCGAGCCTTTGAACACGAGTTTGCTGTCGAGCGTCCGCACCACGCCCGCAGTTAGGGGAATTACTTCCTTTACTTGTTCCTGCTCAGTGGGCAGCGTAACCAACTGCGTATTGGTGACAACAGAGACTGGAGCGGAGGAGCTCTCGGTGGACATGATCGTCGCCATTCCCGTCACCTGCACGGTCTCCACGACGGTCGCGACATCGAGACTGAAATTCTGAACGCTCTGCTCTCCGTCTTTCAGGAGCACTGCTTTTTCGACTCTTTTGAAGCCCGCGCCCTGGACAGAAATCGAGTAGTTTCCCGACTGCAGGTTGTGGAATTCGTAGTGTCCGCTCTCGTCGGTTTCAGCGGTCGCCGGAACGCCTATGGGTGGATTCTTGGCGAGCTTTACGGTAGCTCCCGCCAGTACGTCACCATCTTGTGTAGTAACTGTGCCTTTCAGAGAGGTGCCAGGACGGTTCGCGGCGTTGGACGCCTTCTGGGCAAACGCGACAAGCGGCGTGAGGAGAAAGAAAAGTGCGGCCGCCAATCGCAAGAACCATTGCCGAGGCCGAGTCGGAACGCCATCGCGGTCGTGCGTAAGCCTTGTGAAGCGCGAGAGATCCGGAGACTGATTCATTCTTTGGACTCAACCAGAAAATCAGGATAAGCCAACGTGCACATGTTATTTGCAGTTGGGGCATCAGTACCCATAAAGTACTTTAACCGGACAAAGCTCCTCTGCCTAAAACGCGATGATGTATGTCCTTCGTCTTGTGGCCAATTCTGCGTAGGAACTGAACGAGGCGTGCCTGGTGTAAAACTCCTCCGCTCAAGTGCATGCCGTCCTTTTCATTGGCAACTGCTAGACACCGCCAAGCCTAAATCTCAAGGCTCGCTAGCCAATGAGACTGTACCGGGAGCACATTCCGGTGACGCCAAAACAGCAGGTTATCGGCCAGTTCGCAGTTTCCCAAGGATGTTGCTGTCTAGCCAAAGGCTAGTTCCCAACTGTCTCGCGAGTAGTTCCGCCCAATTCACCACTATCGCAAGCACCTTTGTCCAGCCAGCGAACATGCCCGTCTTTATCAATTTGCAGCTCTGAAATGGGAGGGCCTGCCAAGTCCGGGTGCGCTTCCATCTCCATCTCGACGAATCGACGGGCAAGCTTGAGATAATCCTCTTTCGCCCAATCCGGATGCGCCTTGACGTAGGCTCGGATGTGACCATTGAGACCCAGAAAATATCCGACCCGCGCGTACGTCGGAGCAGTGCTCTCGGACCGTTCCACACGGATTCTCCCTGCTGAATTGACCATCAGGCCTCTAACGAACAGCGCAATATGTCCATCTTGGATGCCCGCGAAAATCACTTCGGTTGCCTTGTTTTCTACCGTCCGGCCAAAGTCGCTTGGATCCGTGGCACGGATGTGACGAACCGCTCGTTCGTAAGGAATCTTTGAAAACCTGAGAAACGCATCTGCCTTCGCCCGCAGGTCACCAGGGTATCGGCACGCGGCGGCGGCAAGTTGCCGCAAATGGAACGCCGTCGTTTTTTCTTCGTAGAGACCCGCCATTGCGACTGTACAACCAGGTTCGGCGATGATCTTGCACTCTGAAACCGAAGCAAGTTGACGATTCACGCGACAATCGACTGCGATCACCACACGTTGATTCGTGTTATCGACCAACGCGACCACAGAGGTAGCGGTTGCCAGCGCGGGCAAGAACAATGTTCCGGTTGTGAGAAAGACAAGCCAGCGAACCACATCGGCGGGATTCCTTTTCGTCCGCGACGTTGCCGCGTCGGGAACTCTCGATAAGATGTGAAACACCCCGTTCATTTCAAGACCAATTCCTTATGTTCTTCCGCAAGCTTTCTCGAAGCGACATTTTCCTCGTAGCTTTGCGCTTGCCGGATCATTTCACTTTCACAACCTTCCTGTTCAATAGGCACAATCTTGGCCCCTTGCCCGTTAAGAGAAGGACCGACAATGGCCGCGACGATTTGAGGTTGACCTGTCTGCGGGCGTTCCGTTTTCATCCCGTGGCTTCCAATTCGCTTGCGTCCCCGCGCTGCGTCGCACACGTGCGGAGACCCAATGTGGACCGCATTCTTGTGCAGCTGCGGCAGCATCTTGCCTAACCGAAGCACATCTCGTTCCAATATTCCGACGAAGAGTTCCTTTCGAATGCTGTCGAATACAGATGTCAGGGCCCAAGCCAGCTTTTTCCCCTTTGCCGTGGGTTTGAGGATCGAAAACCTCCGGTCGCGTGGATCGATATCCCGAGTGAGCAAACGGCTTGACTCAAGACGGTCGACAAACCGCGTGATCTTGCCTTTGTCTCTTCCTAGAGCAATCGCGAGTTGTCCGGGTGTTATTCTCCGAGCTTCCACACACCGTAGAAGGACGCTTGCTTCTCGCACTGTCATCCCAAATCCCAGGAAGCGGCGGTCGAGTGACGTCTGCAGCTTTATGCACGTTTGGAACAGCCAGGATGTCACAAGATCCTTTCGCGATTCCTGACTCCTCAGCGGCTTGGACAGGCTTCTGCGCGAGGTTGCGACAAAAGCGCTCGCGACCTTTCGGCCCTCGACTACTCGGGCGTGCTTGCCCATTTTTCAAGCCTCACGCCAATGAGTCCTTCTTACCTGTTTGACCGAATCAAGCGCCAGCTGGGCCTATAACCCTTCACGATCACACTGACTAAAAAATTTTCGGCCGTCATTCTTGGAAGTTCTGCAATTCCGTTCTTGTTAGTCTTGAGTTCAATTTCCTTCTTCTGTTCGGCGGATTCCTTTCTGCGCCAATAGGGCGGAGAGACAGAGGCATCTTGAATCGGACCTGAGTGTGACAAGACGCAGACCCAGATGACGGTCTGAACATCCGCGGTTCGCCGTTTTTCGCTTCCCGCCCGACGATCTGACCTGCCGTGCCATTGATCACCTGCGAGACTTCACTTGCTCCTGCTCTCGGGCTATCTTTTGTGAGCTGACAGAGCCCGCGAGGCTTCAAACAGAAATCCTCGCGGGGTTTTCTGTGCAGAGACCAAGGTTAGAAGTGGAAGCCCAACTCTGCCGTGACCGCACGCGGTGTCACGTAGTGAGTTCCGCTGAAGGTGGACAGGAAGTTGTAAAGGGCCACTTTGTTTGTCACGTTGATAGCCGTTAGTCGCAGGCTCCACTTGTAACGGTCGCCGTGGAAAAGGTTATCGTGGCCGACGGACACGTCGAACAAGTTACGTGGTGCGATGCGGGGAGGATTTTTGTCGTCGTCCTCCGTTCCGGGCGCGGGAACTGTTATGTACTTGGAACCATAACTTGATGCCGGACAGAGATTCGCACCAAACGTAGAGCTGATAGGTGTCGTGGGCGTCGCAAATACGGTCCCGCAGAATAGCCCAGCCTGGAACTGTTGATCCGGCGTTATTCCCGAGACGTCTATGAGATTGCTGGGACCACCGCCGTTCAGCCCGTTTGCGCAAGATTCGCCTCCAAAGCACGGTACGGGGCCGGCCACTAGGCCGCTATCGTAGCGCCAGTTGAAGCCGACCCATGGCGCACGCTTCCAGGGTTGATATTGCAAGTGCGTGGTCTGGTTGTACTTTTCGTCATGGTCGATGCGAAACACAGAGCTCCCTCCGGGAGCGGCGCCAATCCCGCTGACCTGCGGCCCAAAGAACCGCGCGGCCACGCTGGACATGACCACAAACGCCGTAAAGCCGTGGAAGTCCGGAACGGAGGCGCGGATGGCATAGCCGGGGATTTTCGAGCTGGCCCACTCGATGGGATACGTAATCGGGGTATTTCCCAGCACGCTGAAGTCGAACGCCTTATGCGTGTACTTCCAGATGTATTCCCCATCGACGACCAGGTACTTTCCGAACGCTTGCTCAAGACCGGCGTGGAACTCATTGCGGTGGCCCGGCCCAAGCGGCGGCACCGATGATGAGACGCACTGGCCGCCAGCAACCGACGACTGGAGGTCGAAAATCACGGGATTATTGCAACCCGTGCTGGCAAGAACGAGGTTTTCGTTGAAGGGAGTCTCCATCGTACGGGCGTAAGAAACACGCAGCACGGTGTTCGTGCGCTTGATGTTGTAAGCAATGCCCAAGCGTGGTTCCAGTTGCTGGGCGCTGGCTATTCCACGGTAAATATCACCGCGTACCCCGAGGTTCAGGCTCCAGTTCTTTATCGTTATCACGTCCTGGACGTACAGCGCCGTTTCCTTAATGTTGGCGCTGCCGCTAAATGTAAACTGCCCGCTCGCGCTTTGTCCTGCGGGGCAGCCGTCGGATGCTGGCAGAGGGGCCAAGCGAGTTAGGTCGTAGCAGCCGAGCAACGGGATGAATGCCGGGACCGATCCCTGCCCAGTGTTTGCAACTAGCGTTCCCGTGCATTGTACGGGGTTGGTCAACGCCGGGTTGGTGTCCGGACTCAGATCTCCGAGATTCAAACAAACGGCGTTCACCGTCGGATCGACGATGCCGAATTTGTCGTTTTCCGAAAGCGCGGTGTTCTCAAAGGTGAATCCCGCCTTTATGTTATTTATTCCTTTCACGTACGAGACAACGGCGCGAACTCCCGCATTTGTCAACGTGCGGTTTTGACTAACTGTGTTGAGTTGCAGATCTGGAGACTGATCGGCGAAGGGGTTCCCGCTCGGGTAATAATTGTATTGATCCCGCCGCACGAAAGCGCCCAGCGTGAAGACCGTTCTGGCATTGATCAGCCGCGTCCACGATGGGGCAATATTGAATGTCCCGATCTTGGAACGTTGATCTTGGGGTCCTACAGGCAATCCGTTTGGTCCAAGGCCCCCGCAGGAACCTGTTTGTCCAGCGGGGCACGTCGGGGTTGCCGAAAGGAAAGTCCAACCCGTTGCATTTTGCGCGTCGTAGGAGTTCGGCGTCTGAAACCAGGACCGGCTGTAGCCGAAATTGATATTGATGGTGTCCGCTGACGAAAGCTTGAAGTCCACGCGGTCGAATAGATTTTGCTCGTTGCCCCGATCGTGCAACACGCCGAGTTCCGGTCCATCGAGAAACCGCGAGGTGTTCAAGCCGTTGGCAGAAATGTAGTTGCCCCAGTTGTCCCCGCCGTAAGCCAAGTCGAACCCTGCGTTCACCGTCCCAAAAGAACCGTAGGAGGTGGTCACCTGCCCATGAGGTGGATTTACACCCAAGCCCGAGCGTGTGGTCACCACGATCACCAGGCTCGTCTTGCCTCCGAATTCGGCTGGCGGCGCACCGGAAATCACTTCAAGGGATTGGATCGAATCAGAAGGAATCTGGTTTGAAAACACTTTGCTCTGCTGATCCGTGATCGGCTGACCGTCCACGGAAAACGAATTGGACGCGTGGTCCCCGAGCCCATGAAACAGCCCGTTCGAGTCCGCGGCCACTCCGGGCACCGAGAGCGTCACCAGGGAGCTTACCGAAGACGACGCGCTCTCGAGTGGCAGCTTCTCGAACAGCCCACGATCCACGTCGGTGTGAAACGTGGACTCATTCTCAACCATGTCCCCGCCGTTTGCTTCCACCGTCACGCTCGTTGTGGTGCTGCCGAGCTTCAAGCCAATCTCAATCTTCGCGGGAACCGCTGACCGCACATCTACGTCCTCCGTAAAGCTTGCGAATCCCGCCGCGCTGACAACCGCGTGGTATGTGTTGAACGGGACGTTCGTGAAGCGAAACGACCCATCGCTCGCGGTTGTTGTCGTACGGCTATAACCGCTGACGGCGTAGGAAATTTCGACTGTCGCTCCGGTCACCGCCCCCCCCGAAGGATCTTTCACCACGCCTTCAATCGACCCCGAACTTCCTCCTTGTGCCCAACCCGACGCCGCCGAAAACAGCAACACCAACGCCAAAATTGAGTATTTGCCTAAACGATTTAACATTTTTTCTCCACCCCTTTGCGGGTTATGCATTTCTTGTGGATAGAGACCGCCTGGAAAACAGCGGTGGTGCCGGCCCAATTAAGGCTCAGCACTCATTTGTGCGATTCACTAGCAGGAGGCGGGAACTACGCGGAAGGAGGCGCTCGGGAAGGAGAGTCGTGAAAAAAGAGTTCCTGATGAAACGTCAAAACGAATGGTTGCACGTACCCAGTGGTCAGAAGCGGTGTGAGTAGCAGCTGGGTGACAAACGCCGGAGCAGAGCCGATGTGTGTCGCTTGGCAAAGCTGGCACGCAGCTTCATCCTGTCCATTTGTGTGGGAGTGGCTTACGGCCTGCGCACAAAACACAACGAACAAAACCGCCAGGGCAAGAGTTAAGGCCCTTACCGAGTTATGCCTCGCTTTGTATCTGCCAACCATCTCGATTTTCAGCCTACCCCGAAGTTCTGTTTGACGCTAAAGTCGTTCCGCAGTAAGCACCAGTGCGTCTTGCGGTATCCTACGCGAGACCTCAATTACTGTACTCCGGGATAGTATCATTGAACGGGGAGGGCGGGAAGAGGATGGCACATACCACCAAGGACAAAGAGAAACTCCTAAATCGCGTCAGAAGGATCAAGGGCCAGATTAGCGCGATTGAGAAGGGGTTGAACGACGACCAAGAGTGCTCGAAAGTGCTACAAACCATTGCAGCCTGTCGCGGTGCCATTAACGGGCTCATGGCCGAGGTGATGGAAGGCCACGTTCGCTATCATGTCATCGACCCAAAATGCAAGCCGACTTCAGAGCAAGCCGAGGCTGCGCAGGAACTCATCGACATCGTGAATCGATACTTGAAGTAGATCGAGTCCGTCCCCGACTCTAAGACTCAGCATGGAGTTGCAGAGGTGCCCCTGACACCAATCGCGCTGGATGCGTTCGAAGCCAGATCTCCCTTGCAGGGCCGGCGGACTGGTGTCCTAAATGCGAGGGAATGGATTTTGGAATTGGGAGAAATGCTTTAGAATGAATGGTACTCCAACTGTGGGCGTGTAGCTCAGCTGGGAGAGCGCGTGCTTTGCAAGCACGAGCAGCCGTTCCAACGATTCCTTCCCTTATTCTGCTTTTCTAATGTTTTCAACAATTTCGGGGAATCTGCTTCTCGCTCGAAGTAAACCCCGACATCACAATTGGATAGGGTTTTGGCACAGTTTTGGCACAGCTCAAGCCATTCAATACTCTGCGATTGACAGCAAACGGCGGGCTTTCTCTGACGTTTGACAAGGTAGAGTCGGATGGTATTTCCACCGCGAAAGGCCATGCTACGATTCGGTCAGGGAGTAAGGCCCTGACTGACGGACATGCGTTCATCGTCGATGATGGCTGTTCAAATTCGGCACGCCCGGGTGTGCGTGATAGAATCCGCCGAAAGCGGCTCTCGAAATATCAGCCTCACTGCGGTGAGATATTCAAACGGAGCGAGCAAACATGAACAAAGTAGCCCTACTTGTCGCGATGGCGCTCTTATCTGTGTGGGTGCTGGGACGCGTTAATGCGCTTCTGCGACGATGGCCATCTGGAGATCGACAATAATGCAGCGGAACGCGGAAACGCTACATCGTGAAAGCTCGTCCATAAAAGCACGGGGCTAGCTGGAACCCGGGATCACAGGGTTTCTTTCGAAAGCGATCGCTGGAGAATCCCCGTCCCCGGGGAGTTTCCGTAATCAAATTTGCAATTTCATAATTTAGTCGGAACTCATCGTATCCGTATAATTCCTTGGGTGAATAAATCATCTTGTTACTTAGGCCAGCACTCAACCAATTCTCCCCCCGTAAATCCACCTCTACTTTGAAGTCTTTTCCAGACAAGTCTTGAAAGCTCCTGATCTCCGGTGGACCCGGTTGCCATTCAACCTGCGATGTTTCGCAATTGAGCATAATTCCCGATCCAAGATTGACGGGTGTGGACCCTTTGCCGCGAGTGAATCGATTGCTGACTGGCACGATCCATTTTCTGACCAGATGAGCCGAGTCTTTGTTCTCTCCGCCACAATGTGCGTAGAAGCGCACTCGCGGCATTCCTCCCTGCCGATAGGAAGGAAACTCCACTTCGATCATTCCGAATCTGGCTAGTATCGCAAGCTGAAGTTCCGGATCGTAATTGAGGTCCTCGTCGTCATCGGGAACCTTCAATACAGGAAATAATTTCTGGTCCGAGGGAATCGTCACCGTCTCCCAAGGAGACTTCCTCTGCTCTCGAATACGCCGGAGATAGGACTGAATCAAAGGCTGGTCGGGTATCCAGATCTCCACTTGAACTTTGATGTCGGGAGAGAATGGATCCAGTACACGATCGCTCGCGGCATCGACCTTTTTTTCTGTATCGCTCAACTGGTCAGATATCTTTTGCGACTTCGCAACCTGGGTCTCCAGGTCCTTGTTTGTTCCCCGGAGTTCTGAATTCGTGACCCCCGCTTCGCCAACGAGTGTGCTGAGTTTGTCTAGCTGAGCTTGGGCGGCGGATCGGTCGCTATGCTCCTTGTGGTAATCCGTGGTCATGCTGACCAAGGTGCCCAAAATGAGACAAGCCAATACCGCATACCCACCCTTCGATAGGACACTGTGCCCGTCCTTGACGACGCGCAAATCGGATAAAGTACCGACTACACCCGCAACAGCGGCAACCAGGCTCCCCAGCAACTTCAGCAAGAGATAGGCGTTATCGCCCATAGTTTGGGCCGGGATGGTAGCACTGTAATGGGGAAAGTGCGAGTGCCCACAAATCCTCATGCCCACAAATCCTCAAATACGGGCTTTCGGAAACTCCGCAGCCTGGTCCAGTCAGATCCAGACCTGGCATAAACTCCCAAATCGAATGGTTGGGATAGTCCACACATTGCACTCGCGGGCTCACCAAGTAGCTGGTGAATGATAAAGGACGTTATCATTCATAAAAAGCTATAACTGACGCAGACAATTTTCTGCTCGACGAGGAGGCTGCGATCGAAGCGGCGCAGAAGAGAAGCGCTGTCCCGCATCTGCGCGAAGTGCCCAAACGTGAGCACGACGAAATTCTCAAAGGACGGCCGCGCAACATTGCGCTGGAAAAATGGGGCCCGGAGCGAGGAGCTGATTCTTCACGATCTTTTGGCGTTCAAGGAATAAGGACGGACCAACCTCCCTTACTTTAGCCCTACCAAGTAGCTGACCCCGCTGGCCAAGAAAAGTATCAGGCTTGCTCCAGCCAAAATGAATCCGGCATTCACCAACTTGTGCTTAACGTATATTCTTCTCGATAGAAGGTAAGCCTGACTTGCCAGAGCTCTTATGTGAAACGCAGCGTCGGTAGTCAGTAGCTGTTCTTGGAATTTGTCGTGGTCCAACCAGGAAATTGTCTTGAAAAACAGCGTGACACTTGGCGAATAGTGCTTAACGCCTGCGTCTATTCTCTCTTTCTCGCGCCCAAGAACGCTGTCTCGTTTAGCTGCAAGATTAATTCGCGACCACAGACACATCAGCGCGCTGATAATGGACCCAGCAAGACATAAACACATCGCAATCAAGAGGAGCCGGGTAGGGCGCGTGAAGCTGCGGATAATCAAAGAAACTTCTGATGGCGCTTTGAAGATAGATGTTGTGAGAAACGCCACCAGTGCCCCGTCAAGCGTAAGGATGACCTGCGCCTTCGCGTCCGCGCTCTTATACCAATCGACTACGTTCGCGAAAAGGAGGTTAGAGTAATTCAAAGCAGACGTCAGATCCGCGTCGGGCTTGTTCTGCATATGGCCCCCCTCGTTTATTTTGGCTAGTCACGAAGACTCTCGTTTGTTCCTAACGTAGCAGAATAGTACAACGGCCTTGATTTTTGTTTTCGGTGGTTTTTTTGGGCCAAGTTCAGCGTCCAGAGGTCTGGTTCTCGATTTGGAATGTCAGTCGCAAGCGACGCGGCTTAACAAGTTTGAGAGCTCGCGATCGCGCGGTCTTGGCCAAGTAGGTGAATCGGAAACTCCAGAAATTTCCGATATCCCATCGACAGGCGAGCCGCTGTTTTTAGGCTCAATATTGTCTCGCTCACAACTGGGAGTATCACAATGGTTGCCATATATGCAGATTGGGCCAGACCTGAAGAATCCATACCAATCCACGGTACATCCCATCCAGGGTCATGTTGCTTGAGAGAGCCGTACAGTTTTCGGAGATATAGAAAGAAATAGAGTTGCACGCCCAGCAGCGCAAGAGTACCACCGAGGGTGGCTACATCAGCAGGGAACTTAATTCCAAACGCTTCGAATACCGGAGCTTCCGAAGTTTCCGATTTGGATAAAATCTCTTCAAGGTTGGTAAAGTTGTCATAACCGTTCTTATCTGCAATTTGGCGCAGGTCGTAGAATGAATTGGTCAAAATCGCTATGCAGTACTCTCATATACGAAGCAAGATTCTCTGTGTCGAAGTTCGTATATTCGTACTTGACTACCCGCACGGCACCAAGATTGATGACTGCCTTGTTTTCACTCATTAACTTGGCTGTCAATACCAGGTAAAGCTTGAAAGGTGGGCCGTATTCTTTCTGAAGCCCAACGCCGAACGTCACGCTAGGAGCGCCTTTTAAAATAGCGTAGTCAATAAAGCTGACATCTTCAGATGGAACAAAGAATGTTATTCCCTCTTTGCATTGACAGGTCCCTTGCGCCTCGATGGTTTTCGGGAAGTAAATCATTATTTTATGTTGGTCTAACTCATCCCACCAGTGTTTGAATGCGGCGAGCGTGTCAGGAATTTTTGGTAATTGGTAATCAAAAGGACCAAAGAATTCGTCCACGCTCACATATGAAGGATTTTCCGGAATGTCGAGGTGAAACAGGTATAGCGTATTATCGACTTGGTATCTACCCATGAGTTGTTTAGCAACATCGAATCCGATTTGATTGGGATTCGGCGGGACACTTATAGGCGAGGCATCTACATTCCCTTTTTTCATGACCAAGAACGACTTGGGTGACCAACTTTTTTTCAATTCAAGAATCTTATGCAGCTCATTCTTTGCGACTTCAGTGCTGTACGGCTTGGTAGTGAGGGCCACGACGATGAGAGCAGCCGCCGTGGCAATTAGCGCCAAATGGACAGTGCGAAGATGTTCGACAAAATCCTTCGACCAGTGCGCGGAGGTTACGGGTTGCGAACTGTGGCGGAAGGGCACGAAGGAACTTTAACGGGAAAACGCGAAAGCCTCAAGGCTGGAGGACCCTCGAATGCCGTCAGATTGAGGGGCTCATTTCAGCTGTGGAGAAACGACCCGGCGGCCGATCGGTGCGGTTCGAAGCCTGTGACGGTCGCTGTCGTGGAAGGCGCAGGTGGAGAGGGGCACCCGTTACGGTGTTGCCGGTTTCGCCTGGCATGGCGGTCTCAGTTTTGAATAGCGACCGTACGAATCGTGCGCGCAGCATTGCGCGGCGAACAGACGTTCAAGACATCGTGCCGGAGTTCCGGGGATCATCCCTATCTGCCCGTTCCTTCTCAGCACCCCAACGTCCGATCGAATTTGCCGCCTTGATTTCAATGCTTCTGGAAGTCGAAATAAATATTATTGATCTATCGTCCTTTCGAAACTTGCTATGGGAGTAGTGGATAGCGTGGAATGGAGAGCGCCTAGGTTTTCTATGCCTGATCACTCAAATGCTCGCGCAGAGCGTGCACTAGGCTTGTGCTGCCCTGCGCGCGAGCATAGAGGGTTGTAGCCCCTGCTCAGCTCCTGGTGTTGAGTGACGGCCTGCAAGCTGAAGATCGGAGCGGGACTTATGGACGAGAAGTCGGGGTCGAAACGCAGTGGTCCGGGCCCGGCCATAGAGTCGCGGAATGACCGACAGGTTCGGGCTGCTTTTTGGGGCACATAGGAAGTGGCTCCTTTTTAGCCATCTCCGGAGTTTCGTGTTCGTAAAAAGCTCAGCGCAAATGAGCGGTGTCGGATTCTTGAAGTGAACGTCCTTTATCATTCATTACTTGGGTTGGCAACTCCGCAACGGTTTTTTGGCGGCATTTGTCCGAGTTGCCGGTTATACGGACAAGCGGATCGAAGTGTCGATCGTTTTCCGCCATACCATACCCTCGTCCGGGAACCGACTTCGTTCGGAATCCCGGATTCCTAGCGGTTCGGGCGGCGTAGAAGCGCGAACTCTCAGAGGCCGACGGAGAGCGGCTCTGTGCCGGACGAACGTCACAGCGCTTCAGGAAATGGTGTTGGGGCGAGTCCATTAAGTCAAGCCGGCGCGACCCCAAGAAGCGCCGGCCCCCACCAAGCTCAGCGACCTCACAGTATTTCCCAAAGCGCTCTAGAGACCCGGCAGCCGCTGGCGCAACGGCCGGGCCTGCCGTTCGCTCACGGCGATCTCAGTGGACGCAGCGTCGGACATAACAAGCAGAAAGCTGCTCTTGAAGTAAGGCTTGATCTCTTTGATCCGCGACATATTGACCAGCACCTCGCGGCGCGCGCGGAAGAACTCCTCCGGCGGCAAGGCGGCTTCAAGTTCGGCCAGCTGGTAGTTCACCCAGAACGAGTCTTTCGCTGTCGTCGCATGCACGATGCCATCTTGCACCCGGAACCAGAGGATTTGTTCCGAAGGCACAAGTAGGGCGCGTCCGTCTTTCCGGCAGACGATTTTGCGGAGCGTCTTCGGCGCCTCGCCTGTCGCGCGCAGAATGCTCTCGCGCTGCTTTTCTTTTTCCCCGGAAAGAGAGCAAAGCTTGCTCGAGCGTTCTATCGCAACCGACAACCGCTCCGGTTCGATGGGCTTGAGGAGATAGGCAAGCGCGTTGGCCTCGAAGGCCGCGAGGGCGTGCTGGTCGTACCCCGTGGTGAAGATGACGAGCGGGATCTCGATGGCGGACGGAATCGACCGCAGTACCTCGAAGCCGTTGAGCCCGGGCATTTCTACGTCGAGAAACAAAAGGTCAGGCCGGAGCTCTTCGATCTTCTCAATCGCCTCGAGGCCATCCTGAGCCTCGCCGATCACAGCGACTTCGGGATGAGCGCCGAGCAACCGGATCAGCCGCGCGCGAGCATCCGCCTCATCGTCAATGACCAGGCTCCGCATCACGCCGCGGCTCCGCTCTCGCGTGGCAACAGAATTGTGACGCGCGTTCCACCCGCCTGCCGCACTTCTATTGTCATCCGGCCCTGGTCCTGATAGAGCGCATTGAGGCGCTGCGCAACATTCTCGAGCCCGACTCCGTTCGATCGTCCATTGCTGCCGTTGAGTTTCAAGACACCGATTGCGGGCCCGACGCCGTCATCTTCCACTCGCAGACGCACCTGATTTCCGTCGGCCTCCGCAGTGATCCACAAGTGGCCTGGACCGGGCTTCGGTCCCAGGCCGTGCTTCAGCGCATTTTCCACGATGGGCTGAAGCATCAGCGAGGGAATCTGCTGCATGGCGACCGCCGGGTCGACGGCGATCTTGACTTGAAGGCGGCTGCCGAACCGAGCTTCTTCAATCTGCAGATACGTCTCTAGGAACTCGACCTCTTCGTGCAGTGGAATGAGGGGGCGCGCTGAGTTGGCCAGTAAATGACGGAAGACTCTGGCGAGCCGCAGCGTCATGGTCTCGGCCTGCTCGGGATTGGTCACCACGAGGTTTGCGATGCTGTTGAGAGAATTGAAAAGGAAATGCGGGTTGACCTGAGCGCGCAGGGCGCGCAGCTCCGCCTCGGTCACCTGCTGCTGCAGCACCGCTTCACGGCTCTGCACCACGATCAGCCGCTCTTCCATGTGCAGTGCGTCGAGCCGATGACCGAACTGCGCTGCCACGCTGCGCAAATAATTCACTTCGTGCGTCACCAGGCCACGCCGCGCAGGACCGGGCGATATCGCGAGCATGTGGGTGACCCGGCCATCCGATCGAACCGGAACGAGCAGTTAGCCTTC